>CEAF01030613.1_pt1 | contig 11692 bp, 9 predicted proteins | sample 557431 | NCBI WGS metagenome assembly CEAF01 (sample SAMEA3182068, study PRJEB8094) | gut metagenome | biome: human; feature: gut; material: Stool; isolation source: human stools | place: Canada | collected 2013-11-18 | reverse complement strand
TTATAATAATAGACTCTTTTCGTTAAAATAAAAACTATTGTTGATTATTTATCTGAAAATATGTATAATACATTAGGTGATTGTTATGAATATAAATGTTACAGACTATTGTGCAAGCGGTAACGCTTCAATTGGTGTGATTGAAGCACTCAGAAATATTGAAAACGGTGATACTCTTGTTTTTCCGACAGGGGAGTATCATTTTTATAAAGATTTCAGCACACATAAGGTTTGCCATATGACTAATACGGATTCTTTTAAATCACCTGATAAGTATTTTGCGATTGAAATTGATGATAAAAAAGATATTATAATAGACGGTTGCAATTCAACTTTTGTTATCCACGGTGATATGTGCGCTTTTGCAATGTTTAATTGTGATAATATTAAGCTGAAAAATTTTACCGTCAGGTATAATTCACCGACCAATTTTGAAATGAAAGTTATAAAAAAGTCGCTTAATAAAATCACTTATAAAATACCACCTAAAAGCCTTTTTTATATTGAAAATAATAAGCTTGTGTTTTTTGAGCAAAGCCCATTTACCAAAAAGAATTATTACACATATAAAGCTAATGAGGAATGTGCCTGTAATGTTATTCATAGGGGAAATAGTGTATTCAGAACTTTGCTTTCACCTACTAAAACTGCAAAAAAGATTAAAAGAACCGATATAGATAAAGTTGAATGTTCCTATTTGATTTCACCAAGCTTTAAGCTTGATGATGTGGTTACAATGTCACGAAATACGCTTCGTGATAACTGCGGTTTGTTTTTTGATAGATGTTCAAATATTGATTGCCAAAACATAACTGTAAATTATATGCACGGTTTTGGATGGCTTTCACAAATGTGTGAAAATTTGAATTTTGATAATGTTTCGTTTACTCCGGCAGAAAACTATAATGTTTCGTCTTTCGCTGATTGTATACATATTTGCGGTTGCAAAGGTTATGTGAATATTACTAATTCATATTTTGAGCATTCTCATGATGATGCAATAAATGTTCACGGTGCTTTTTTAAGGCTTAAAAAAATTATTGATACCAATACCGCAGAACTTGAATTCGTTCATCATCAGCAGGGTGGGTACAAAGCGTTTTTTGCCGGTGATGAGGTTAAAATTTACCGCAGGTCTGATTTATCCGAACTTAAAGATATTTATACAGTTGAAAGTACGGTTGATGATATTGATAATAAAACTGTAAAAGTGAAGTTTAAAGAGGCTTTGCCGCCGCTTAGACCTAATCAATTTGTATTTGAAAATATTACTTATAACCCCGAACTTACAATCAGCGGTTGCACATTTAATGCTATTCCTACAAGAGCAATACTTTGCACTACCGACAGGCCGTCAAAAATATTTGATAATAAATTTAAGAATATAAATATGCATGATATATACATATCATGTGATTGTAATCATTGGTATGAAAGCGGACCGTGCAGAAATCTTGAGATATTTAATAATATATTTTCAAAAAAAGATTCGGTTAAAATTGAACCTATAAGCGTCAATAAACCGGTTAAAGATGTTCATAGGAACATTAAAATATATGATAATAAAATTGGAGAATAATTTATGAGCAAAAATATGATTATCGGCCAGTCAGGAGGGCCCACATCAGTAATAAATTCAAGTCTTGCAGGTGCAATTGAATATGCATTTTCCTGTGAAGAAATAGGAACGGTTTACGGTATGATAAACGGTATTCAAGGCCTTCTTGAAGAAAATATAATTAACCTTACCAAGCGTTTTAAAGGTAAGCCTTATGATATTAACAGACTTCGCTTAACACCGGCAATGTTCCTTGGCTCTTGCAGATATAAGCTTAACGATGATGAAGAAACATATTCACAAATTATAGATATGTTTAAAAAATATAATATTGGTTATTTTCTTTATATCGGCGGTAATGATTCAATGGATACTGTTGATAAACTTTCCAAATATACCGTAAGTCATAATATTGATATTAAAATTGTAGGTGTTCCTAAAACAATTGATAATGACCTTGTAGGAATTGACCATTCGCCCGGATTTGGCTCTGCCGCAAAGTATATTGCACTTGCCGTGAAAAATGTAGCATACGATACAAGTATTTACAGTATAAAAAGTGTTCATATTATCGAAGCAATGGGCCGAAATGCCGGTTGGCTTACTGCCGCTTCTGCTCTTGCGCGTGACGGTGACAGCGTTGCACCGCACCTTATTTATCTTCCTGAAATTCCTTTTTCAGTTGATAGGTTTGTTGATGATGTTAAGGGTAAGCTTGATGAATATAATTCCGTTATAGTTGTAGTCAGCGAAGGAATCAAAGATGAAAATGGGGAGTATATCAGTGCAAGAGGGGATAAAGTAGATAAATTCGGCCATGTTATGCTTAGCGGTACGGGTGCATACCTTAAATCTGTTGTTGAGGAAAGAATAGGTTGTAAGGTTCGTGCATTAGAACCAAGCGTACTTCAAAGAAGTGCCGGCCATACAGCGTCAATGACTGATGTTACCGAAGCGTATAATTTAGGCGTGGTAGCTGTAAAAGCAGCACTTGACGGCAAAACCGGTGTATTTTCCACTCTTCGCAGAATCAGCGATTTGCCTTACACTGTCGATTATTATACAGAACAGGTAAGCGTGGTTGCCAATAACGAAAAGCTTGTACCGAGAAGTTGGATTAACGAGCAGGGTAATGATGTTACAAATAAAATGATTGAATATCTTTCACCTCTTGTTAAAGGTGTGCCGCAAGTACCTTACAGAAACGGTTTACCTGATTATATCGGCCTTTCACATCTTGATGTTAAAAAGCAAAAATATTCTGATTGATTAAAAAACGGAGCTGTTTACATACAGCTCCGTTTTGCTTAATATTCAACTTTAAAACCTTCTTCAGCCTCTGCAACTTTCAGCATTATTGCACATTCAATGCGCTTTCTGTGAAGTTCACAGCCGAAGTCGTATACACCGTTTACACTTCCCGTTGTATGGTATGCGTTAGCGGCACATCCGCCTGAACAGTATAATTTTGCAAAGCAATCTTTACATTCCTTATGTGAATATACATTGCATTCTTCAAATTGCTCAAGCACCTTTTTATTTGTAACACCTTTCCATATATCGCCGAGCAGAAATTTTTCATCGCCTACAAATTGGTGGCAAGGGTAAAGTTCGCCGCTTGGTGTGACAGCCATATATTCTGTGCCTACGCCACAGCCCGATACTCTTTTTACAATGCAAGGCCCTGCGTCAAGGTCAATCATATAGTGATAGAAAGTAAAGCCTTTACCGTTTCTGTATCTTTTTAGCATTTCATCAGCTAAAATCTGATATTGTTCCTTTAAAATCGGCAAATCTTCTTCTTTTAAAGCATATGCTTCTTTTGGGTCTGATACAACAGGTTCAATAGAAAGTTCCTTAAACCCTAAATCTGCCATATGTATAATGTCTTTTGCAAAGTCAAGATTGTTTCTTGTATATGTGCCGCGCATATAATAATCTTTTTGATTTCGTGAGTCGGCAAATTTCTTGAACTTGTCAACAATCAAGTCATATGAGCCTTTACCGTTTCTCGATACTCTCATAAGGTCATTTGTACTCTTTCTTCCGTCAAGTGAAAGTACAACATTTCCCATTTCTTTATTGCAAAAGTTGATTACATCATCATTGATTAAAAGTCCGTTTGTAGTAAGTGTAAATCTGAAATTTTTGTTATACTTCTTTTCCTGCTCTCTTCCGTATTTCACAAGTTCCTTGCAAACTTCCCAATTAAGTAACGGCTCGCCGCCGAAAAAGTCAACTTCAAGGTTATGCCTTGTACCTGATTGTTCAATCAAAAAATCAAGTGCTCTTTTACCTGTTTCAAGGCTCATTAAACCTTTTGGGCCGTCATATTCACCCTTACCGGCAAAGCAGTATTTGCAAGCTAAGTTGCAATCGTGTGCAACGTGCAGGCATATGGCTTTTACTACACCTTGCCTTTTTTTAAACTGCTTTGCAGTTTGCTCAAATGTATCTTCTGCAAAAAGTCTGCCGTCTGCTTTAAGTGCTTCTATATCTTCAAAGCAAAGGTCAATATCATTTTCACTTACATCTTCGTCATTCTTATATTTTTCTAATATATATTTTTTTATTTCGTCTTTTGTATGGCTTTCATACATTGTTATAATATCATATGTGGCTTCATCAACAGAGTGTACGCATCCGCTGTTTTGGTCAAGTATAATATTATAACTGTTCATTTTATATGCGTGTATCATCAAATTACTCCATAGTTTTATTTCAATGAAAAAGGTGGGACAAACGCCCACCTAAATTTCATTTATTTACTTCTTAAGCTGTTCGCATTTCTGGTTAGCAACTGAACAAGAAGTTTTACTTGCTGATTGGCAAGATGTTTGGCATTCGCCGCAACCGCCTTTTTTAGCTGATTCGCAAAGATTGCGTGAGCTTAAAGTGTTGATTCTCTTCAAAAGAAACACCTCTTTCTTAAATTTGTAATGTTATTTTACAATAATATTATTTTTTTGTCAATATTTTTAGTGGCAGTAAATTACTGTCTGATAATATATTTACGCCGCTTTCATAAAGTTTTTTGATTTGGTAAACAAATTTATCACTGATTATTTCTCCCGGTGCAATAATCGGACTTCCGGGCGGGTAAGCGTAAACATATTCGCCGCACACTTTGTTTTTAGCTTTTTCTAAATATTCTTCTTTAGTTTCATCTATTTCGTATGTTTCGCAATCTTTCATCGGTAAATCAGGTTTTTCATAACCTGTATGTATTTTATCTCTTTTTTCAAGATTGGTTAATGCAAGCAAAAGCATGTTAAATCCGTCTTCAGTGTCACATACGGTTGATATTAAAATGATATATTCAAGAAATGCACCCTCAACCTCGATTTTGAATTTTCGCAAATGATTTGCTAATTCTTCACCGCTGTATCCGTCCGCTTTTAAAACTATTCTTGTAATATCATCATTTTTTAATAGGTGAATATTGCCTAATTTGTTTACTTTATTATAAAAATTATCAAGTAAAATTTTGTATTGCTTAAAGTAACTTTCGCTGTTTTTTAAAAAGTCTGTGCATTTTTCGATTGATGCCATTATTACATAACTCGGTGAGCTTGTTTCGTATATATCCATATACTTTTTTACTTTTTCAAAAAACTTTTCGTTGTTAATATGAATTACTGCGCTTTGTGTTAACGCAGGCAGGGTTTTATGTAGTGATTCAATAACAATATCTGCTTTTGCCTGCTTTGGCAAAAAATCTGCAAAGCTAAAATGCGCCCCGTGTGCCGAATCAATGATTAAAGGAATATTACAGCTTACATTGCTTACATAGCCCTCATATGTAGGCGAGGTTATAACTACTGCACAGGCGTTTGGATGTTTTGCAATTGCAGTATCAATACTCTTTTGCGTTACATTTTTATAACATCCAAATTCCGTATTATATTCAGGCTCAATGTATTCGACTTTTAATTTGTTGATATAGCACGCATTGTAGACAGATTTGTGGCAGTTGCGCGCAATGATAATTGTCGCATTTTCCTTTGCCACTGCACTGATTGCCGCTAATATGCAACAGGTTGAACCGTTAACACTTATTATGCTTTTTTTTGCACCGAAAAGCTTTGAAATCTCTTTTTGCATATCATCAAGCAAATCGGTGGGGGAGTGTAGATTGTCAAATCCGTCAATTTCCGTTATGTCAATTTCACTTGCCGGGATATTAAAATTTTTATTTCTTTTATGCCCCGGCATATGAAACGGGTATAAATCATTATTTTGCAATTTATCGTTTAATTTCAATTTAGTAAATCCTTTTATTACTCGTTTAAATCAATGTTGTTTAATTGGGTAACGGTGCTGAAATATTCGTTTTCAGCTTTAGTTGTGTATGTACCGTTGTACTTTTTAGCAATATCAGAAATGATTTTTTGGCCGTAACCGTGATTTTGTGCATCTTTCTTTTTGCTTTTGTTCAATGCAAAAGCATTTTTACTCTTGATTAAAATATCATTTGTATTTGAAACTATATTAAGTTCAATATCCTTGCTTAAACTACTATTTTCTACGGCGTTTATTGCATTGTCAATAATATTTGTTAACACGCGGCATAAATCATAATCTGATACTTTTATAGGCGCACTTTCGTTAACCTGTACTTTAAGATTTGCCTTCTTTTCAATTGCGTCTTTAAGCTTTATTGAATAAATTGTGTTAATTGTTTCATTCTTGCAAATTTCGGTGTTTGCCGATATTTGAATATCGTTATTTGCACTTTTTATCATTTCAAGTGCTTTTTGCGATTTGCCTATTTCGATAAATCCGGCAACAGTTGATAAAATATTTGCCATATCATGCCTGATTTTTTTAAATTTTTCTTTTTCATTTTTTAATTGCAAGAATTGCTGATAATCAAGTTCATTTTTGGTTATCAGCTTTTTATATTTTTCGTTTTCTCTTTCCTTTCGCTCCATATTATCAACCACAAATATTATTGAAAAATCAATAGCAAAGCAAATTGCCGCATAAATGCAGAATAACACCGTTATTCTTTTTGGAAAGTAATTGAGCGTTTTTACAAATAATTGCTGAACTACATGTATCAATTGAAATCAGAAAAAGTGTGTTAAAGGAAAAGCATAAAGATAAACGTATTTTATATTATGATTCAAGTCCTTGTGAAACTTTTTTTGTACAATCTTTACTAAAACAACAACCGCAAAAGAAAGTATCACCATAAACAGCGATACGGCAATAAGTGTAAATAAATCAAGTGAATTGGAATAAGCATTTGTATAATCGTATCCGAAAATATAATTTAATGTTGAAAAGTAAATTATAGATGACATTGTCATAGTCAAAAAAGAAAATACAATAGCTGTAATTTTACTGAATAACTTTCCTTCAGTTGCAAAGTTTACAATTATAAATTGCAATACAAAGTATAGTATTAAACATAAGTATTCAACTTTTTGCCCTTTATCATTTAATTGAAGCGTTATGTATGAATAAAGCATACTTGGTGCAACTATAACCATAAAATGCCAAAAGCTGCTTAATTTCCTTTTCGTCATTGCAGTAACAATGTTGTAAAAAACAAGCGCCCTTGCTAAATGAATTATCCAAGCAAACGGAAAAAAGTCAACCGTAGATATTTCGCCCATATTTGAATCTCCTAATAATATAATATTATAAGTTTATCAAATAATTTCTGTATTTGTCAATCATCTCGGCATACTTTTTAGGCGGAATACTGACTTGCTCGTTGTTTTTTAATAAAAATTTATGCGGTTCATACCCCGCAATAAAGTTCATATTTACCATATAGCTTTTATGGCACCTTAAAAAATTCGGCGTCAGCTCTTTTTCAAATTCCTTTAATGTTGAATAAACATGGCGGTTTTCGCCTGTTGCCATATGTATCATTATGCTGTTGTTAAAGGTTTCAATAAAAGTTATATCCTGTAAATTTATTGTATAATTTGTTTTACCGATTTTTATTATCTTTTGATTTGCTTCTTTTTTAGTGACGCAATTGATTGCTTTTTTTATTCCTTTTAGCAATTGCTCGTCTGTCATTTTAGATTTAATCAGGTAAAAGCAACTTTCAGCTTCTGATATTCTGTAACTTTCAATAGGAAATGCAGTCATAACTATATATTGCTCTTTAAATGAACGATTTTCTTTTCTTTTAATCAGCCAATCAATTGAATTGCTTTCGTTAACCATTATGTCAAGAAAAACAATTTCAACCCTTTTGCTCTCAATAAAGTTTTCCAAATCTTCAAGACTGCTTACATAATCAATTTGATATTCAAGATTAAGTTCATCACTGAAAATCTTCTTTATCTTGAATTCAAGTATTTCCTGATAGCTTTTTTCATCATCACAAATAACTATATTTATCAAAAGAATTCTCCTTTCAACACTGTTTTTAAAACATTATATCATAAATATTATAGCATTTCACGACTTTTTACCACGCAAACACAGTCCGTTACCCCGTCATTATTGTAAATCACATTGAATTGCTGTACTATTTAATCGGTTAGCAAGATTTGCCAATTTTTAGATTTTTAGGAGATAGGGAAATGAAAAAAGTATTCAGTTTCTTTTTATCATTACTTATGATATTTCAGCTTGCTGTTCCTTTAACAGCAAGCGCAGGGGATAATCCGAGTGTATATATTAGTACAAACAGAATTACTCCCGGAGAAACGGTTAAAATGCCTGTCGTAATCAACGGTGCTGCAAATCTTCTTGGATTCAAACTCACTTTTGGTTACGATAAGGAGGTTTTAACTCCTTTAAGTGTAGATTATGGTGATTTACTTTCAAGCGGATTGCAGGATAATTTGGACGGTGATGCCACACCTGGCAGTTTTGGGTTTAGCACTTGTTGTTATAATTGCAATTTTTATTAAAAAAGAGAAAATTAAGGCAGGAATAATCCTGCCTTTTTACTTTTTGAAAACTCTTTAATGTTTGTATATATTATGATAAGATATATACAAATCAACCTATTGAAAACATATTTTTTATTTTTATATACATATTTAATTGACATTTTGAAAAAGGTGTGATATTATAATATTGCAATCATTTGAGTGTTGCAGATTGAGTTGAAAAAGTAAGATTATATCTGAAAAGTAAGCTCTGCCTCGGCTGTCCTCGTCGTGTAAAAAAATGGAGGGCGTTTTTTAGTTTATGCGGATGTGGCGGAACTGGCAGACGCGCAGGTCTCAGACTCCTGTGGATAATGTTTCCTTGTGGGTTCAAGTCCCATCGTCCGCACCATCTTTCACTTGCACTAATGTGCTTCATTATCTTTGTATTAAATTCATTCTTATGAATAAATTTGACATTATTAAACAGAAGAGGAGACGTCATGGATTTTGAACTAATTTCAACTGAAGATTTATATGAAGATGATGATGTTGTCGTAATTAAAAGAACAGGAAAAGCATTTAATGCTGTTGTTGATAATATTGATGTCGCAATAAAAAATGAAGACGGAGATATTACCAATATTGTTGAATTAAAAAGTAAAATAGTAAAATATATTTAATATTAGGTTATTTAGATGAAAAAAGCATTATCAATATTTTGTTTCTTTATCATTGCTTTTGTCAATATCTTTGCTATTGACGGTAATGCTTATGCATTTGACGGAGAATATGTAGATAAGTTTGGCAAATGGTATAATAAAGGAACAGTAATTGACATTGATTGCTCTTTTGTACAAGGTCAATTTCACTATATTATGGACGAGAAAAACGGATGTGCATACTTTTATTTTGCATATACCGATTTTTTAGATGAATATAGTGAAGATGATATTCAATTAGAGTTTTATGTTTATAATTCAATTAACAATTATACTTTTTCTGTTACAAATTCGGGAATATCAGATGATACAGTTTTAAAAAATTTTGATATTTACATCAACTTCAGCAATATAAATGCCGATTCGCATAATGGTCGTTTGTTAGTAGGATTTGAGCTGAAGAATAAAAACGACAAAAAATTAACTAACTTCATTTCATGTACTTTTAAAGTATCATCGACTAAAAGTTGTAACTTAGTCGATGAATGCAAATTAGATATGTATGTAAAACCTGTAACTACTGCAAAAAAGGTTACAACAACAAAGCTCACAACGAGCAAATTAAAAGAAAAACGCACAGTAGTTTCAACTGTTAGCAGTAAAACTACTAATAAAACAAATAAAACGAAAGAGCAAGTTTCTACGAAATTTGTTCCAAAGCAAAAATTAACTCAAAGTCAAATAAATGGCAGTAAAAATAAAAAAACAGGTCGTAAATCCGGTATTAAATTTTCCGGAAGTACTTCAAATTCTGTGAGAACCACAAAATTTGAATACAGCACGGCAACTGCAACAACTGCTCCTAAAGAAAAAGCAGTTACAACTTCGACTGATTATACAAGTTATCCAAAGGCGGTATACTCAAAGAAAAGTAAAAATATTTTTATTTTCGGTGGAGTATTAGGTACAATCGGTTTAGTGCTAGTACTTTATGGTGTTATTTCACATTCCCATACCAAGGAAGATGATGAAAAAATTGATAAATCGTAGTTGAATATTTATTATGATTTATCGAACAAAAAGTGTTGACAATCAGGTGATTTAGTGATATTATATTCAAGTCACTTGATTGTGACTCTTTCATGTGGGCCATTAGCTCAGTTGGTCAGAGCCACCGGCTCATAACCGGTTGGTCCGGGGTTCGAGTCCCTGATGGCCCACCATATATTTAGGGGTATAGCTCAGTTGGTAGAGCAGCGGTCTCCAAAACCGCGTGCCGAGGGTTCAAGTCCTTCTGCCCCTGCCAAAATAAAAAGACACCTGCGGGTGTCTTTTTATTTTGTTGTTAAAGCAGAAGGACTTGAACCACGAAATTCAAAAGTGCAAGCACTTTTGACAGTAAACAGTCCGGTGGACTGTTTACGCATTGAGTTGATTATAAAGCCCCTGCCAAAAAAAGCACCGAATTTTCGGTGCTTTTTTCTTTATTTACGCTGTTTTACGGCGATTTTACTTGCTTTTCCCATATAGATAAAATTACGGCGCACGGTCTTTTCCGGACGCCGATTTTTCATTTTCGCACCATTTTTTGTTCACTTTGTGCCACACAATCCACCCAATCCGTTTGGTACATCATCAAAAAAGCATCAATCACAATTCAAATCCGTTTGTAACGCCCATTAGCATATCCGTGTTGCGTTTGACATAATACATTTCGGTTATCTCCGAGGTTGTGTGTCCGAGTAAGTCTGCCACCTGGAAGCTGTGTCAGATGATGAATATTTTAACGCAATAAATTCTTAATGGGATAACTTATTTAGGGTATCCTTGGGCCAAGATTTTTTTAACGATGCATAAGAAATGACAAAGTTCGCAAGCCAGCCTGCCGGTACGGCAAGCCAAACAAAGGCAATACCGAAACGGGGCGCAAAAATCAATGCTACGGACAAACGAATTGCAAGGTTAACCATATTTGCAATTAAAAACGGTTGCATATTTCCAATTCCACGAAGAACACCGTCTGTTGCCATTTTGATGCCCATAAATATGAAAAAGTAGCCAATCCATTTCATATAATCACCGGACACCTGATACGCTAATTGCGTTCCGTCTTTGCCTAAGAAAAGCGAAGAAATTTGAGTGTGCATCGTTTCAATAATTACAAATGCAAGAACGGCAAAGCATACATCTAACAGTAAAGCAGCACGGTAGCCTTTTTTAATACGGCCGATTTTTCCTGCGCCGAGATTTTGCGAAACAAATGGTGACACCGCATTCCCGATGGATACAAATATCAGAGAGAAAACATTTTCTACTCTCATTGTTGCCGCATAGCCTGCGAGTGCTTGCGTGCCAAAAGGATTTACAACCGCTTGCACAATCATCATACCGATTGATACTGTTGATTGTTGAAGGATAGACGGAATGGCTATTTTAAGCATTGTACGCAGTTCTTTTTTGTCAAACCAATGAAACAAACTTGCATATTTTCGCATACGGTAAAGAAAAATCAAAAGCGAAAGTACGGCTGAAATACCTTGTGCAATAAGAGTGGCAAGAGCTGCACCGAATACTCCGAGTTTAAGACCTCCCACCATCCAAAGGTCCATAATGATATTCAAAACAGA
>CEAF01045499.1_pt1 | contig 11713 bp, 7 predicted proteins | sample 557431 | NCBI WGS metagenome assembly CEAF01 (sample SAMEA3182068, study PRJEB8094) | gut metagenome | biome: human; feature: gut; material: Stool; isolation source: human stools | place: Canada | collected 2013-11-18 | reverse complement strand
GTTTAACTCCATAAGCTATGAATTTGGAGACAAAGATAACAATTTATAAATTTACCCCTCAGGTTTTTACATTGACCCAAAAAATGGACCAACGTAAAAAATATCCCATTCCTTACCTCACCAGGTTACAAGAATGGGATATACAAACAAAACAAACAACAAGGCCATCTGTCACAGACAGCCATTGTATATGATAAGAGATTCTATATATTTTCTTTTCCAACCGGAATAAGTTCTATCCATCTGATAAATACTGTAAGGCTCAGCATACTTACTGTTATTCAGTTGTTGCTGCTGTCAAAACCAAATCTCTGTTATTGAATAACTCATTTAATTTGGTCATAGTATGATAAACTTCTCCATTTACCGTATAATGCAGTTCCACATTGTCTATATACCAATCGAAATTATATTCCTTACGCAAACGTAACTCATACCGGCCATCCTCCCGAATGGTCATGACACCAATACGGCTGCCGTTCACCTCACGTTCAAAAGATACAAAAGCTCCCTTAGGCACAGGTTTAGTCTCCCCGTTAGCAATATAGCGGATGGTTCCGGTAATGGATTCATTGGTTACTTTAAATGTCTTTTCAAAGAATACCACCTGCCTATTATTCGAACTGACGACAATATCCCCGGCACTTACCGCTGATTTGGTTTTGAAAGGAAGCTTTTTCCGTTCTCCCTCTTGACTTCCTGCACCAGCGGCATCGTCCTTTTGCAAGGCTTCACCTACTCCATACCGTCTTTCATCCTCCCGATTAGCCTCTACCGTATAAATAAAGCGTCCTTCTGTGTTCGGATCGGCTTTCAGCTTGTTTTTATCTAAGTTGAATTCCTTCAGGCGTGCATCATCTATTTCCAGCATAGGCGCATCAATATAGATTTCGAACTCTTCTCCAAACGGATCGACAGACTTTCCATCTGAACCGGTAAAACTGGTTACATCAAAGCTAATATCCACTTCCTGTTCAGGTTCATAAGTCCATGTCAGCGGTGTTTCCTCCTCCGCATTGCCCGAAGCATCAGTACCTATATCATCCACCCGTGCGGCAAAGCGGAAAGGATGGTAATTGGCAAGTTCAAAAGTAACGGAGCGATAGGTATTTCCCGTATACTCGGCTTCATTATTCGACGGTAATCCTGAGGGAGAGCCATGCTGGTTGGATGCCATACGTACTACTTCCGCACTCCGTGCAACATTAGTCTTCATGTAAATGGAGTAACGTCCTGTTTCTTCCGGATTTCCGGCATCAATCGGCTTAAACATATATACACGTCCTCCTGAGCCCCATTCACTCTTGTCTACTTCATAAAAAGTACAATCAAAAGTTACTCCATCAGGTTCTTCTCCGTCCTTTATATAATCCAAATATTGGGAATAAAGTAAAAACTCATCCTTATTACCTGCATTTATAGCCGTTACACCATCTTTCAACAGCATATCAAACTGTACTAAGGCTCCTTTCTTCTGCGGCACCAAACGGTAAAGGATTTTCTCATCATCCGCAAAGTCTCCTCCACCTTCTGCTCCATTATATTCTCCCAGTCCCACTACTGTTATCGACTTTTGTGAAGAGCCTGCAAAAGTAAAGACACGATGCATGGTGTTGAAGTGTTCGGCTTCGATACTGATATCCTTGGTTGCCCCATCTTCCTCATTCAGAATATTCCTGAAATAAACACGCTGTACACCAGGTTCCGTCACAGTATACACATATTTATATTTCCATTCCGGCATCTCCGTTCCATAACCTTCCTCGCCTTCACGAACCAGCGGCAATACCATACCCGATTCATGGCGCACATCCAAAGCCTCTACTGCAAGCAGTACCCTGAGCGGAAATAGCTCTGTCGGACAATCTTCCGGAATAGTAAACATTATAGTAGCGTGCGCACCGCCATCATCCATATTGCCATAAATTTCCGTAGATGCCCATGCCGGCGTAAAATTCTGCTTCTTCACCATAATCACCTTGATTTTACGTTGCAGGCGGTCTTTTTTCACCAACAATGTACCTTCCAGTTTCTGGTTATTATTCATTGGCAGGAGATTAATGATAATCTTTCCTTCACCTTCCCCGTTACTGTTTATGGTAAATGCTTCCGTTATCGTATTGGCTGCCACGGTATTTCCGTCAAGCCATGTTACAACCGGCTTGTCTGCTTCGGTAATTACAGTGCCGTTCTTGCCCGACAGTGTATATTTCAGTTCGGCAGTCTTACCCGCTCTTTCATCATTATACACGACACTCGTTTGGTTCACGGCCAATATATAGTTGTTATCTTCCACCGACTCAACTTCGTCCGAAATGGAAAGCCATACATTGTTCGTGGCAGCCGCTGTAAGTGCTGCTTCAAAGGTAGGCTGTCCATAAGAAAGCGCTCCTGCAATATGGAATGTGTAATGATGGTTCCTTCGTATCAATTCCTGCTCACCATTCTCTTTAATCAGCATCACCCGATAATAAAGTTCTTCGCTCTCACCGGGCAGATGTCCGCGGATGATGACACTGACCGGGTCTTCCGAGCTGTTTTCGCATTCGAACACATACAATTCCGGATTTAGGCTGATATCCTGCACATCCTGAATATCGCTCAACTTGGCATCATTGGCAGGCAATGTAACGAAAGGCTCAACGTCTGCATTCGAAGACCATACCCACCCTTTTGTAGGATGATAAGGAGCCACAGTACCAAAAGCATTCGTATTATAGGCTGTAAAACCGGTAACTACCAGATAACCGTTTCCTGTCGGATTGTCTATTGTAATTTTAGCCTGGTTACGAATCATTATTATATTAGGATTCTTGGCCAATTGTTGGTCAATCGATTCTTCGTTGTTAGCATCGCATGCAAAACGAGCCCAATAAATCATCATACCGGACGAACCTTCCAGCAGAGCTATCACATCTGCCTCCGATTTATTTCTGAATTCATCTTCCTGGAAATCAGCCATATTCTGATTGGCTATAAAATGAATACGGCGTGTATTGTCAGGTATGGTTGCTGTAAATTCTCCCAACTCTTCCCCGTGGGAAGTGATTGTTGCCGGCGTAGTTGTTATAAATAATCCGTAACTGTCGAAACAAAACAGCTGCATATTATTTACCCCTTTACCATCCGGGTCTACAGAGCGGGTAGTCACCACCGGCATAGCCGGTATTTCCGTTTCGAAATGTATATTAACATAACCTTCGGGAGCTTCTTTTTCTTGAAAAGTAGTCCACTCATCCGTCTGGCAGGCGGTGAATGAGACCAACAGTCCCAACACAATAAGTACTGTATGCTTTATTGCTTTTGCCATATCTTTCTGTTTTTTATTCTTCTCTATTTCTGGGTATCAAAGGCATCACGGATACAACGGATAGCAACTCCCCCAGATATACTGCTACCATCCGGATTATCAACTACTCCACTAGCACTATAATATTCTTTTCCCGCAAGTACCTCATCCATTGCAGCATTATCTCTATATTGGAAATCTATAATAATTTTCAGTTCAGCTCTGGTAGGAAGACGCCAATCACTCAGTACAACACTCTTTCCTTTTTCATCTTTATAAACCTCTACATACTGTTTACAATGACTTGCAGCCATTTCAACACTATTGACATCATAAACCGCTCCTAATTGAGATGCAATCATAAATGAAGGTGATACCAGCTTCTCATTATCCCTACCGGGATCAGTAATACCGTCAGCAGTAACGCGAGGCTTACCGATTGTATAATCACCAGAAGAAGCAGTAATCCGAACATGATACATCCTTGCGTTACCAGCAGCCCATATCTCTTGTTGTGTAAATTCAGAAGAAAAATTGCTCAGAAAATAATAATATGAGATAGAAGACTTCCCTTTATTGTTACCCAAAGTAATTTGCTCGGCAATTTTTGATGTAAAAAAAACACTCTGTCCATATTCTGTAGCAGAATAGGTCCACTCGTCATTCCAACGACTATAATTATCGGCAGATACTCGTTTAGGAGTTCCTCTGGGATTCTCCCACGTTGAGCCGAAATCTTCCCGAGAAGAATACCACCCTTGAATATTCGTAATATACTCCAACGGATATTGGGCAACCGTTACTTTACGAGCCTCTACTCCATCCTCATTGGTTATTTCCAATTCTATGTACCGTATCGTATTGTTGGTAGGCAACGGGCTGTGTATATTGATATTTCCGTTCAATCCTTTATCCGGTACTACCTTAATACCCATCCTGGCAATCTCCCTTTCATTGGTTGTAGCCTGTGTTTGCCCAAATTTATCAATGTAATAAACCCGCGTCACCTTAACCGAGACTTCCGATGAAGAAGCAAATTCCAGCGTTGTGTTATCATCCGCGATATTATACATTTCCATTTCTTCCTCATTTACCGTTAAATATTTCGGCCGGTCGGTTTCTCCTCCAACATTAATTACTGTCTCGTCCCATGGTTGCACGGTATAATTGACAGGTCCGAGTTCTTCGGGTTTTAAAATTTCTGTTGCACCCGGCGCATTTACCTCTACCGTTACTTCGTAATAAGTATTCCGTTCCAAAACCTTCTCTTTGCTGATAGGAATCTGATAATAATTAGCTTCGCGCAAATCCGGTTCTTTCTTATAATAGAGCGGAATATTCACCACCAGACGCGTTTCTCTTTCCAAAGGCTTATCCTTCCAATTATAACTGTAAGCATAAGCCGTAACAGTTATTTCATTTTCCGTCCATGCAAAATATTTACTCGCAGAACCATCGGGCGTCCGCAATTTTACATTATCATTCGCATCTGGATTTGGAATAAGGGTTGTGCTGTAAGGCATGTTTCGCAGATAATACTCCGCTCTATAGGCTCCCGATGAATTATCAAAGGTAACATCTTCCCCTTTCTTTATCTTCACAACAATTTTGGCAGCAGCACGTCGCAATGTAACGGCCAATTCTGTTTTATCCGAAAGATTGCCATTGTAAAGCACTACTTTTCCAGGCGTTTCCGGTTCGTTTGTTCCAGCGGGATAGGCTATACCGTCCATAAGAAAAATCATCGGTATTTCAGGGTCAGTACCGGCGCCGGTCATGTGTATATTAGGCTGTTCTTCCATCAACCCGCGTAATTTTCCCAAATCGGCTACCTCTCGAAATTTGTCTTCTCCCAATGTACTATTGGCTATCAGATATACCCAATATGATTCATTAGCTTTAAAATCTTTCCGCTGTGCTTTTGCCAATGTAATTTTACCGCTCTTTTGACTGTCGGCTACCACCTGCACCCGTTCATAATGTGCCAAGCTTTTATTATCCGTATCATCAAATATCAATACATCAACATAACTTACCGTCACTTCCGCACCCGTTGCGCCTGCACGGGTCACCGGCGTCGTTGCAGACGAAATGTCAAGCACAATACTATTATTGTCCGCTTCCGGCTGTACAAAATCCGTTTCATTGCTACAGGCAGCGCAACCTAACACTGCCAACCAACAAGCCATATGGTAGAATATCCGTTTCATCTGCTCATCATTTTTGAATTTCTGATACTTGTCTAATTGTAATCACATCTGCTCTGCCGCCACTTTCCGGCCATGCAATAGCACCTTGTGTTCCATTAATCATTAACAGACTGGGACTTCCCGAATCCCAAATAGGAGAATAAGTAATGCCAAAATTAACAGTCTGCCCTACTGCATCGGGATTCCGTGCAATCACCTTGATTGTAAACGGATTGGGAGAAGCTCGATAAGGTGCATCTACCAACTTTCCATTTTGGTAAACCTTACAGACAAAATTTCCGACACCATTAAGCAAAGTAGGAGTCCATTCTTGATTTTCCGGTGCAGTCATCTTAAACAGAACAGAAAAAGCTCCCTCCTCCTCTATGGACGAACCCTCATCGCCTGTGTAGCAAACCACAGGAGGAGTATTCGGTTTATCGCCATCAAGCGGCAATACCGGATTGCTATATGTAGGATATTCAAAAGTCAAATCATTCCATGCACCGGCATCGTCCCAGTCGGCCACCATATAATCCACCGTTATCACATCGTCCGGACCGATACGGTTAAGCACCACACAATACGTGTTGCGCTTCACTTGCGGCAAATAAATATCTTTCACCGATTGGTTCCCGTTAATACTGTAAGTAACCCTGACCACAAAACCTTTATGTTCCGTATCTGCCGTTCCCCAACTATTCGGATTACCGGAACCATAATAGTTTTCAAACATATAAACCGGAACGGAAAAAAAGTCATTAAACCCTTTCTTTATACTTTCCGGATCTTTTTTATTAAGCAACTCATAATCAGCATCTGTCATTACCTTTGTCACCGGAGAAGAGGTGGTCAGTAATTCGAATGGGCTGTCCAAAGGAGGAACTTCTTTCCACACTGCATCTTCCGGATGGAACAGATAATTATATTGAAGCACTCCCAAAAAATCAATACGTTCGATACTTAAGTTCATGCCAGCTTCCTTAGCGGCAAAATACATGCCCAACTTACCTACAACCCGTTCCAGTTCAAATTCCACAGTTCCATTCCACATCAGATGTCCGTTATGCGAACCGCCTGCCATACTTTCTTTCAGATTATTCGGGTCTATTTTCTGAGACTTCCTGGCCACCATCGGAACCACACCATAGCCACGAGCTTTGATTTCTCCAAAATAAAACTTCTCCAATTCATCGCGTGTCATATTCTCCCGAAGAGTTGCAGATGGTCTATCCATTGCATCCTCATTCGCCACCAGGTAGAACCATACATCCTGTACAAGTGCAGAATAAGGCGGTAATTCCAAATCCATCCAAAAAGAGATTTTACCACCTGCATCCGGATTTAAACCGGCCTCTCCATAATAATATCCAATTTGTTTCTGTCCGATAAAAGCATATACGCGCAAACTCTTTACGGCATTCTCCATTTCAGCCTGTATGTCGGAACCGCCACGGGCATTTACATTCATTTTCACACTGATATTCCCGCCTTCTCCCGTACCGGATACATTTTCCTCGACACATCCCGCAAGTGCCAGCATACATGCAGCCAACATCAGCCATAGATATATTGTATTTAATGTCTTCATTGTTTTCTCTTTTTAAAATTCCGGTTTCACGTCTACTATGTACCAGTCGGGAACTGTGACCACCGCACCTATAGACTTAAACTCAATGCGGATAGGTATCAGCGCTTCATGTCTGGTCAGGTCTACTACAGGGTTGGCAGCCAGGAAATCGGCCAGATTTACATGAGCAAGGTTCACTCCATTAGCGTCAGTGAGGTCTAAATTCACATTTTCATGATTAGTATGCCTCATTATATTAAAACGTGCCAGCATGGTATGCTTTTCCGCATTATTTTCGGTTTCAGGGTAATAGGTAACAATATTGCCGCATGCCTTATTGTCGAAACCGGTCATAGAAGACAATCCGCTCATGCTCAGCAACGGCCATACCGGAGTGCGGGTAGCGGACTCTACAGGTCCCGTTCCTACTACTTCCACATGGACTTTGTAGTGCGAACTGGCAAAATCCATCTGTTCTTTTATCTGTTGTGCATCACCGGGGATGCTGATTTCTTTGTAAGCATAATACAGAGAGTCATTTCCGACAATCCGTTCGCCACTTATACAGTTTTTATCACAGAATTGGGCAGTTGCCAGACTTTGCCCGTTGCTGACCTCCGTATGATAGGTATTGCCCACTGTCACAATCCGGTAATTTCCTATAGGCAGCTTCAACTCTGTGGTTCTTGTTTTTATATCAGCTTCGCTTATCGGATGAGAAGACAGCAACGCACCGTCACTATCAAAAACATACATGTCCACTTTATGAATCTTATCTTGAAAGATTTGGGTTGTACCGTCGCCTACATAACTGAACTCCAGCAGGCAGTTGCCCGGACAGTCACTCATATCTTCTTTGATGCACCCGTTGAGCGAAGCTAAAAACATCAAGGATAGTATGTATTTGGTGTATTTCATATTTTATGTATGTTTCTTAGAATTAGTTGAAAGAGAGAGATGGAAGGGATGTATCAAAACCGGGAACAGCTCCTGTCTCAGTACCTTGTTTTGATACAATCCCTCCGGTTAAAAAAATTAGTAGAGATTATTTGCCATATTCAGGTTCTACCGGTACAATTTCCCAGTCCTTTACAGTTACAGTAGCGGTAACACAGATAGTAGGTTCTCCCGGATCCAAATCGGTCAAGTGTTCTTCTGTAAATTCCAGGTCTGTAATCTGATAGATTTTACCGGCTTCCATGGTTACTTTACCACCTTCCGCTGTTTTCAGACCTGTAATCTTTAAGTAGGCAGGATCATAAACGATAAATCCTTCGGTTTTATCGGTCTTGTATTCAGTATCGAACTTAAGAAGCATTTCTTTAGGCTGACCCAGTACATTATAGCCATAACCTGCCAATAAAGCCGTTTCAGCAGTAGTAGTGATTTCAGGACCGGATGTTTCATCATAAAAACATGCAGGTACACTTACCGGGTATCCTCCTTGGTTGGTCTTATCATATAATTCATCACCAACCGGTTCTCCACCCAATGTAAACTGTTGATATACTCCATTAAGACCGATGTGAGTCAATGCTAACTTGCTATATGCATTAGCACCCAAGTCGGTACATGTAAGATTACCGCTCAACTCGATACGGGAAAGCATGGTCGCCAGTTCAACTGTTGCCGTATACATCGTATTGCCATCTTCTTTATCAGTACCATCAGGAACCAAAGCAGCTACTTCGCTTGCTAAAGGTGCTGTGGATGCAACTCCATATTTATCCATATTCAAAGTTGCTCCCAAAACATTATTCTTCCAGTTTCCTTCAACAGGAAGTGGGGTATCTTCGTTAAAATTGGCAACAGCCGCAATTTTAGTAACTTCAGGACTTACATTATGATAGATATTGTCACTACCGACCTGTGCATCTTCTACCCTAACAATATTACCATCTGCTTTCAACAGGTAAAGTTTGATATTCTGAGGATTAATAGCTTTATCAGCATCCTCTGTCCATCCGCTTCCGACTTTTGTCTGTCCATAGCTTCCGGCAGAAATCGTCACGGAAATCTGCTTGGTACCTTTCGTCAAGATATCATTACCTTCATCTTCGTTGCTACATGCTGCGAAAGCCAATCCTGCCAATCCCAGCATAAAATACTTGTTTAACTTCATAAGTTGATAGATTAATTAAATAAAATAGTATTAATAACTCGTTCTATTTGTGTATTCTGTTATATGTTGCTACAAACATGTATCCTGTGGTATACTATAAATCAGCTACCACTCCCGCCAACTGCTCCAGATTTTTTTGCGCCTCCATGCTTCCCGCCTTCAAGGCACGCTCCAGTATTTCTTTCGCCTTGTCATATTGTTTGTCCCTGGCACAGGCAACACCCAGCGCATTCAAAACCGAAGCATCATCCTTCACCTCACAACCCTCCAGCAGGTCTATCGCACCTTTCACGTCACCCTGTTCCATCTTCACACAAGCACCGTTCACCACAGCAGCGGCATTGGCCGGATATGTGCGGGCAGCAGTCAGCATAGCCTCATCATATTCCGCACTGCCCTTCCCATACGAATCTGCCACCATATAGATTTCCTCGACACTCAGCAGGTCGGGACGGGTTTTCAACAGCTTCTTTGCCTCTTCCAGATTAAAGTTTCTCACATTATATTCTATGCGGTACTCATTACGGCGTAACGGGCCATACATTTCGTTCAGCAAACGTTGGTAAATTTCGGGAGGCACAAGACCGCGGATACGTTGTTCACAAAGATCCTTATCGCCGTCACACTCATCGATAATCCTCAGCACATCGTCAATCTTCAGTAACAGCGGATGTTTCTCCACTTCCTTGCGCAAACCTTCCCAGTCCTCGCCCACACCGGTCACATGCCACAGCGAAGCATCCACTTCCGTATCTTTCTGAGCGTACGCTGCCAATGCTTCCGCACGATTCTTCGACAGCTTCAGGTTATACTCCACCGTACCCTCCGGAGAAGCATATCCGGTAATATAAATTCCGGTTATGGTCAAATCGGGATTTGTCTTTACCACCTCGACAGAGCTGCTTACCGTGGCAAGTTCCGATTCGTTGTTCTTGAACTTCGGGTCTATATTGTAACTGTCCTGACGGAACTGCAAACGTGCCACACGCACCTCGTTTCGTACCTTCACAGTCTCTTTCCCGGGCTGCACAAAAGCTGTGGCATACTGCGGCCGGAACAATTGCAGGAACGTGTTTTTTACCGGCGTTTCCTCCATGCCGGACTGTGCACACTCCAGACATCCCGTCACCTGCTCGCGCAGCACCAGACGGCTCTGAGCCATCCAAGGCTCATAGGGCAGAGTCACTGCATATTCCACCTGCTGTGCCTCTCCGTTTTTACGGCGCAACGCTATATAAGCGCCATCGGTCTTTGCAGACCCGGTCAGCGCCTTCTCACGGCGGTGTACTTTATCGCGGACACGACCGTCCAACACCACAGAAGGAAGCTCCAGACTCCTACCACCCTCTTTCGCCACCACCACCGGATAAAGACGCACGCTCTCCTGACGCTTCACATGCATCTCCTCTATATCAAGTACAAAATTCACATGAACCTCACGGCCGTTCTTCTTTATTTCATCATTGACTACGCGTACGCCTGAAAGATGTCCCGTCTGCGCGAAAGCAGGAAGACACGTTCCAAGCAAGAACAACGCACCGCATATCAGTTTGCCATATATCCATTCTTTTCTCATAATGTGCTTCCTCCCTTATTTAATAACATATATCAATGATACCGCGGCTTTGGTAACGCTGAAGTACCCTTTGTCATTCTTCTCTTTCCACTCACCGCATTTGGGACAGTCATACTTATCGTAATGATTCTGTACATAACCTACACCGATGCTCGCTTCCAGGCTCCAGCGGTTGCCCAATATCCACTGATAGCCGTAGGACAAGCCGGCGCCGTAATAATATCCCTCATACCGATAGTCCTTGGTGGTAGGATAAATGCCCAGAGGGAATTTCACGTTGCCCACGTTAAATTGCCCTCCAAACAGGTGCAAACCAAAGAAGTGTCCGTTAAACGCCTCACACAGCCAATACCGTGCTTCGGGCTGTGCCATCCAGTGCTTCCACTTCTTACTGTCTGAAAATGTAAAAGGATTATAGTTCGCGGAAACATCCAGCGTCCATTTCGGAGCCAGCCGGAATTCGGCACCAAGGTTGAAAGTAGTACTGATGTCATACAGAAGATTCGTCTTCAACGAAATGTCCTGTGCTGACAAAGAAATGCCGATAAACAGGAAAATAATGCAAAGGCTCTTTTTCATGCTCTCCATTTTTATTAAGATATAACTTATCTGTCTATATATTTTATCAGGTTAACATTTCCGTTACTTTGTAGGTAACGGGAAAACAGGAACAAACACACTGCAAGAGACATCTTGCATCAACATAATTAACTGTTGCGGATTATTGGAGAGAGCGAAAAAATACGAGCAGATTTTCTGTGTTAATTTAATATAATGCAGACATGAAGGTATTATGCATTTTCCACCAAAGGAAAACGCTATCATTCAAGTCAGTCCGTCTTGTAAGCACATCAAAGGACGACTTCACTTATTTTTCATAAAAAAATCTTTTCTTCTCTTGTTTAATACAAATATTTTGTTGATATTTGTCATAATATATAACTCCCGTTACCTACAAAGTAACGGA
>CEAF01042518.1_pt1 | contig 11731 bp, 8 predicted proteins | sample 557431 | NCBI WGS metagenome assembly CEAF01 (sample SAMEA3182068, study PRJEB8094) | gut metagenome | biome: human; feature: gut; material: Stool; isolation source: human stools | place: Canada | collected 2013-11-18 | reverse complement strand
ATCACCAAGAATTGCTTTAGCAATTCTTGTAAAGCAAAGCGCTGGCTTTGCTTTATTTTATTGATAGGAAAATGCTGTTATGTAGCGTGACATCACCAAGAATTGCTTTAGCAATTCTTGTAAAGCAAAGCGCTGGCTTTGCTTTATTTTATTGATAGGAAAATGCTGTTATGTAGCGTGACATCACCAAGAATTGCTTTAGCAATTCTTGTAAAGCAAAGCGCTGGCTTTGCTTTATTTTATTGATAGGAAAATGCTGTTATGTAGCGTGACATCACCAAGAATTGCTTTAGCAATTCTTGTAAAGCAAAGCGCTGGCTTTGCTTTTTTGGTATAGGTGATTTGTCGAAATTGTCACTTTTCTGTGAAAAAGCTAACATATAAATGACAAAAAACAGCGTTAGTATAAGGGAAAATATGGTAGGAGCGGTTGAAAGACGGCGAAGAAATATTTACAAAAACAGATGAAAGTGTTACAGAGTCTTCAACATTTTCATCCAAAAAGAAAAGAGGAATATAGAATTTATGAAAAGATTATTATCATTTGTATTATCAGCAGCATTAATAGTGAGCGGGACGTATGCAGCAAATAGCATGCATATTTTTGCAGATGAAGCATCTTCAAGAGTAGGGTCAAGTGCAACGCCACAGACAGAATTAGATCCGGCATCCAGCCCCCAGATTACGAAAGAGCCGGGTGCAGTTCCGGATGACACACCACAGGTTAGTGGACAGCCGACTGTAAAACCAGATGATGCACCACAGGTTAGTGGGCAGCCAACCGCAAAACCAGATGATGCACCACAGGTTAGTGAGCAGCCAACGACAGTGCCGGGCAACACACCGCAGGCTACAGTAGAACCTAGTGCTACACCACAGGTTACAGAAGTAACCGCGCCGATAGCGCCACAGGTAACACAGATCAAAGGTGGTTCTAAGCGCGTCAAGTTATATTGGACAGAACAAAAAGATGCGAGCGGATATTATATTTACTATGCGACAAGCAAGACAGGAACATATACAAGAACAAAAACAATTACGAATCCCGGTACTTGCAAATATGTTAAAAAATCTTTAGAGCAAAATAAAACTTATTACTTTAAGATATCTGCCTATACTTTGAATGCCAATGGTCTTCCGGTAGAAGGAGAGCTTTCGCAAGCCTACGCTGCTAAGACTATAACGGTAAGTGCGACATCGAAAGGTGCAAGAAAGTATTCCAGCATAGCAAAGTTTAAGAAGTCTCCGGCATATAAGAAATATGCATTTTTGCGTAAAGCAAACTATACGAAAAGCTTTGCTATACCAGGGATGAAAACAACCAACGTAGCAGGTTTCGCCAATAATCGAATGTTTCCACAAGGAGGCTGCACAGCAGGTGCCTATATGCTGGTATCGGCATACGCATATAATGGAGAGGATGAATCTGTCATCTACGTATTAAGCCGGTCTTCAAAATCATATATTACGACGTTGGTTATGCCAAATAAGACAAAAATTAATGCAATGGCGTATGATGGCAAGAATGTGTGGCTGACACAAGGGAAAAAAGTTGTTCGTTTTTCATATGAGATGATCTCAAAAGCGGTAGCGTCAGGGAACTCATACACTGAATTAGCTGCGTTTGATGAAACTTATTCCATAGCAACAAATGGTTCTTATATGGCATACAGAGATCATGTATTGTGGATTGGAGCTTATAATTCGAAGCTTGCAACGAGAATGTATGGCTATGTAGTACAAACCGGTACAACAGGTGCAGTATCGCTGACACGTAAATATTATATGGCAATGCCAAATCGAACGAGAGCCGTATCCTTTGACGCGAATGGTTATATGTATGTGGTGAGAAGTTCTCAGTCAAACAATAAACAGTCCGGCTATTTGTCCCAGATTCGCACCTATAAGCCTGCATTTTCGACACCGGCAGCGTCAGGCGGTGTGGCAAAAAAAGCGTATACGAAGAAGACTACAATTCCACCAAGAGCCTGTGGAAGTATGGTATATGGACAATATTTATATACAGTATTTTCCGGTTGTAAATATTCGAAATGCACTTATAAGGTCGATCGGGTAATTGCGATCAAGTTGACTAGTATGCGGTAGGTACATGCATTGCCTATGACGATGTACGCTTTAAGAGTAAACTGTGATTAAGTTGACTAGTTGCGGTAAGTACATGTCCTTAGATTATATCTTTATCGCTATAGGAAGATTATAAATACCATCCTTTTTGCAATGGGAAAAGGATGGTATTTTTTTGCGGAATCTGTTACTATAGGGATGGCTTTTTACAATGGCGGATAGGTGCAGTAGTGGTTAAACTCGACTTTGAATTACAGCATCTATCTGAGTCGGCAGATTTATATATTTGCACACGTGGTATAAATTTGTCAGAATAGCATGTGTGCGGAAATGAGGACAAAATGACAAAGAAAGAGTATGCTGGGTATGAGTATGTGGAAAATGGTGTGTGTGCTGCACAGGGATTTACGGCTAATGGATTGAATTGCGGTATTAATCCGGTAAAAACAAAAAATGATCTTGGAATGATATTTAGTGAGAAGGAATGTACAGCAGCAGCAGTATATACTCAAAATAAAGTGAAGGGTGCACCTATTTTGGTGACGAAAGCAAATCTTGCGCAAAGTGGTGGCAAAGCACAGGCAGTGATCGTGAATTCGAAGAATGCGAATACCTGTAATGCCAATGGCGTAGAAGTGGCAAATGCCGTTTGTAAGTTAACAGCTGACGAATTGGGGATTACAGCAGATCGTGTTATTGTTGCTTCAACCGGTGTCATCGGAGCACCAATGTCTGTAGAGCCGTTTGCAAATGCTATGCATGAACTCGCAGAGGGATTAAGCATCGATGGACACGATGCTGCGGCAAAAGCAATTATGACAACAGATACCGTACAGAAAGAGGTGGCAGTAGAATTTCTTTTGGATGGTAAGAAATGTAGACTAGGTGGCATGGCAAAAGGCAGCGGCATGATCCATCCTAATATGGCTACCACTCTTAACTTTATCACGACGGATGTGGCAATTTCCGGAGAAATGATACAAGCGGCATTATCAGAAATTGTTAAAGTTACATACAACTGTTTGAGTATAGATGGTGATACTTCCACAAATGACATGGTTAGTGTTATGGCAAATGGTTTAGCCGGAAATGCAGAGATTACCGAGAAAAATGCTGATTTCGATCTGTTTAAAAAAGCATTGTACGTTGTTATGGAGAATATGACCAAAATGTTGGCAGCAGATGGAGAGGGTGCTTCTAAATTTTTAGAATGCTCTTGTGATGGCGCACCGGATCAGGAAACAGCAATTGTTGTGGCGAAGAGTGTAATCCGATCCCCATTGTTTAAATGTGCTATGTTCGGAGAAGATGCTAACTGGGGAAGAATCCTTTGCGCAATTGGTTATGCGGAAGCGGAGTTCGATATTGACAAAGTGGCAGTAGAGTTGGAGTCAGAAGTCGGAACAGTAGCAGTATGTAAAAATGGTGCAGGGGTTGCTTTTTCCGAGGAAGAAGCGGCCAAAATATTGAACAAAGATGAAATTTATATTCATGTTCATTTGAATCAGGGCGAAGCATCTGCTAAGGCATGGGGCTGTGATCTTACATACGATTATGTGAAGATAAACGGAGATTACCGCTCTTGATAAGCGGGGACAGCCGTTCCAGATAAACAGGTACTGTCGCTCTAGATAAACAGGGACTGTCGCTCTAGATAAACAGGGACTGTCGCTCCAGATAAACAGGGACTGTCGCTCCAGATAAACAGGGACAGTTGTTCCGGATAAACAGGGGCAGCCGTTTGTGATAACGGGAGTTTATTATTCCTGGCAAACGGACGGAAAGTTAAGTGCTGTGTGCCTCCCAAAACTTGAGCAAGTGTTCAGTCATAGTCTCAGGGGTGACTGTATAATGCGGAAACCACTCACGTGGGAAGAGGGATTGATAACTGCCCTGCAAAAAACGATCGTCTAATAAAAGGATACAACCATAGTCCTGCTCGGTTCGGATGACACGTCCGGCTGCTTGCAGGACTTTATTCATGCCCGGATATTGGTATGCATAAGAAAAACCATGTCTGGTGTTTCTTATTGTTGCTTCGTCGTTTTCAGAACCTGTTGAAAATGATGAAATTTCCCCGTCAAAAAATTGTCGATAGAGTTCATTTTCATTGCAAACCATTGGCAGACCTGTTCCCACAATCACAGCACCTATCAGTCGTTCTGCCTTCAAATCTATTCCTTCGCTAAATATTCCGCCCAAGACGCATAATCCTACAGTCGTTGTGGTGGGAGATTCTGAAAAATGCGCCAGAAACTCTTCTCGTTCTTGCTCATCCATTGTGGCATTTTGTGTAAGCAGAGTCAGATCTTGACTGGCATCAGAGGAGGCGATCATATCATAGATATCCTGCAGCATCTTATAGGATGGAACAAAGACCATATAGTTGCCCGATCTGGCATGCACAAATCGTAATATATAGTCTACAATTCGGGCATACATTGCAGCTCCGCGTCGACTGTATTTAGTGCTGACATCCCGACCGACCAGTAATAGTCGGTTGTGACCAGGGAACGGTGATGGGGCATAGATAGCGTAATCTTCAGGGCGGCTTGCCAGTTGCTCTCTATAGTATTGAATAGGAAGCAGTGTTGCAGAGAAAAAAATAGCGGAGCGTCCCATGGCAAGGTACTGTTCCAGGTTGGCAGATGGATTCATACATTGTAAATGAACACAGAAATTGCTGTTATCATTATAGTCGCAATAAATCAGATAGTGTTCATCAACCAACTCATATACATTTACAAAGGAACGGATGTTAAAGTAAAAATCCAGTAATTGGCTAAATTGTTCCTCCGATAATTTTTTCTCACTGAAAGAGGGATCTTGTAAAAACTCATCCATTACACTTTGAAGTCGAAGTAAGCGTCCTAACAAAGCATCTGTCATAGACAGTGTGCAGATGAGAAGTTCGTCACATTGTCTTTTCAGATCTAAAAGTGCACGATTTACACTTTCTAAAGAAGCTGTGATCTTTTTGCTTTTGGTTTTAAGGAGACGTTTGGTCTCTAACACGTCTTCTTTGATCAAAACTGCAGAGTACATATCGCGGGCACGGTCCACCAAATTGTGTGCTTCATCTACTAAAAAAAGATTCGCTGTACTTCCGGCAGCGCCATCTGAAAAAAAGCGTTTGAGGTGGCTATCCGGGTCAAAGGCATAATTATAGTCGCCGATCACAGCATCGCACCAAAGAGAAGCATCCAGACTGAGCTCGAAAGGACATACTTCATGCTTTAAGGCGTATTGCGTTACGATATCACGAGTGATCTGTGATTCGTGAGTGATAAGATCATATACGGCATCGTTAATACGGTCAAAATGACCTTTGGCACGTTCGCAATTTGCCGGATGACAGTTTGCTTTCTCTAGAATGCAGATCTTATCTTTGGCAGTTAAGGTGATACTTTTGAGGGCTGCATGGTGGTTGGCCAGAAGTGCGAAGGTGTTTTCAGCAACCGTACGAGTAATCGTTTTGGCGGTCAGATAAAAGATTTTCCCTGTCAAATGTTCCCCCATTGCTTTAACAGCGGGAAATATTGTTGCAATTGTTTTGCCTACGCCGGTAGGGGCTTCGATATAGAGCCGTTTTTGTCGTAGGATAGATTGGTAGACACCTTTCACAAGATCGGCCTGTCCGTTACGATATACAAACGGAAATTCCAACGGGCGTATAGAGGCATCGCGTTCTTCTTGCCAGTGTATCTGCCAAGCAAGCCACTTTGCGTATTCCGTTAATAATGTTTCATAAAATTGGTGAAGGTCCTCATAGGTGATCACTTCATAAAAATAGCGGATATCTTCCGTGGGAATATGACAATAAGTGATGCGGATACCAATGGATGAAAGGTGTTCCTGCGAGGCATAAATATACGCATAACACAGCGCCTGAGCACGGTGAACGGCAATGGGCTCGTACATTGTGTGTACATTACGATATATGCCCTTGATCTCATCAATAAAGTCAGTAGGTGCCTCGGAATCATCATGAATTATAGTGCGGCATGGGATTATCGGATGGGTATGCTCGGCCTCGGTTTCTAGGGGGATCTCGCTTGAAAAGTCAGCAAAATCGTACAGCCTTGGAAGTAGAGCTTTCGGGAATATGCCGTCAGCGCGTCCTTCCACGGATATTGCAAACGAAAGGTTATCATAGCACACAGAGGATGTGTATTTTAATGGGACTTCGGCATGGTATTGTGATCCCATCTGCTTTTGTAGCTTTTTGTGAATGCGAGTGCCTTCCTGCATAGCATCAGTATCTCGGATGCCGGTAGAAGAAGATACAATATCACCGGAGCGTAATATAAATTCCACCAAGTCGCGGACAGATACTTTACATGTGTGCATAAGAGCCTCCTTCTTTCCTGGACTACTGTAATAGTTCTTCCAACATATCTCGATCCCACAGAACAACACCTATTTTATCTGCCAGCTTGCGTGCGCTTCCGGTAAAATATTGGTTGGTAAGTACCATTGCGACATGGCATTCGTAATATGCACGCCCGGCATAGACCTGTTGTACAGCATCAATACCAACCGGGGAGTCATAACGTTTGCACTGGATCGCGTAAGTTATACCCTCGCGTCTTGCCAAAACATCTACACCAAAATCAACACTTGCCTGTGTATTCTCTGCAAATTCGAAACCGTTTGCTACCAGTATATCACAAGATAGTGCCTCGAAATCAGCACCGGATATCTGGTCAAGGTCGCGGGAGTGATAAACACCTTTGCGGAAGATGTATCTTTTATGTGACAGGCATATGATCCTATATATAATGAATAAGCTGCTCAGTCCACAAAAAGCTGCTCCGGGAGTTCGTAAAGCAGTAGGTGTTCCCTTGTAAAATAAAGACAAAAGACAACCTAGGACAGCTATCATGCACAAACATGTGGAGATTGCCAAGCGGATAGTAATGTAACGAGGTCTCATACAAACAATTCCTTTCTTTTGGGGTATTAGTAGTATAGCAGAACAAATGTTCCTTGTAAAGAGAAATGTTGTAAAAAAAATTAAAAAAATTATTACTTGACATATGTTGCGAGTGCGTGTACGATTGAATTACTATCTTTTTTGTGCTATAATAACCCTAAAACATCGTAATTTGAATGGAGAAACAGCAAGGCTATTATTGTAGTACCGGGAAGTATATATGAGAGGATAATTCAACATATGTAGATGTTGATCGATTCATTACAGATAAGAAAATGGAGGATAAAAATGGTAGTTCAGCCAAAAGTTAAAGGATTTATGTGCACGACGGCGCATCCGGAGGGATGTAAAGAATCAGTGAGAAGACAGATTGAATATGTTAAGTCTCAGCCGAAAGCAGAAGGCCCTAAGAAAGTACTTGTGTTGGGGGCGTCTATGGGTTATGGGCTCGCAAGCCGAATTGCACTTACATATGCTTGTGGCGCAGATTCTATCGGTGTTATTTTTGACAAGCCCGGTAAGGAGAAGAGAACAGCCAGCGCAGGCTGGTACAACACAGCGGCGTTTGAGCAGTTTGCACAGAATGATGGTCATTATGCGAAGTCAATTAATGGAGATGCGTATTCTCAGGAGATTAAAGAGGAGACGATCGCATTGATCAAGAAAGACTTTGGTCAGGTGGATATGGTGATTTACAGTCTTGCAGCACCGCGTCGTAAGGCTCCGGATGGGGTGACATATCGTTCTGTTTTGAAAACAGTAGATAAAGAATTTACGAATCAAAGTATTGATTTGTTGACAAATGAACTCACCACAGTAACGATTCCGCCTGCGACTGAGGAGGAGATCAATGATACGATCAAGGTTATGGGTGGCGAGGACTGGATGCTTTGGATGGAAGCATTGCAGGAAGCAGATGTGTTGGCGGATGGTGCGAAGACAGTTGCATATTCCTACATTGGACCGGAGCTTACGTATCCGATCTATTATGATGGAAGTATTGGTCAGGCAAAGCAGGATCTGTATCGCACAGCAGATAAAATCAATGAACACATACAGGGAACAGAGGCATATGTTGCAGTTAATAAGGCGGTGGTAACACAGTCAAGCAGCGCAATTCCGATCGTTCCGTTGTATATATCAATTCTATTCAAGGTGATGAAGGAATTGAATTTACACGAAGGCTGTATTGAGCAAATGTATCGACTTGTTCATGACAGACTTTGCGTGGAGGGGGAAGTGCCTACGGATGAGAATCATTTGATCCGTATGGATGATTATGAAATGAAACCGGAGGTTCAAGAGGAGGTTAAAAAGATCTGGGAGAAAATTTCTCCGGAAAACCTGTCAGAACTAACGGATATTGATGGGTATTGGCAGGAGTTTTACGAAATATTTGGATTTCGTATAGAAGGCGTGGATTATGATGCGGATGTTAATATTCAGACATCAATTCCGAGCATAATTTCTGCAGAATGATCTTGAAATACTCTGGTTGAAGCGGAAGGTGTAGACAGTGAGATTGGAGGTGCTAGTATGAACAAGGTAATCACAATTGGCAGACAGTATGGCAGCGGTGGTAGAGAGATTGGACAGAAAGTAGCAGAATATTATGGAATTCCATTTTATGACAATGAATTGATCACTAGAGCCGCGAAAGAGAGTGGTTTTGCAGAGGAAAATTTTGCAAAAGCAGAGGATCGAGCGACAAACAGTCTGTTATATTCTCTTGCAATGGGGATCAATGTGTATGGCAATCAGGATTTTGGATTCAATGGATTATCGTTGGATGATAGAATTTTTTTGGCACAATCGGATGTCATTCGTAAAGTGGCAGATGAGGGACCGTGTGTTATTGTTGGCAGATGTGCCGACTATGTTCTCAAAGAGCGGGACAATATTGTCAATCTGTTTGTGAAAGCATCCATGAAATTTCGAATTGATCGAGTGATATCAGAATATGGAGAAGCACCGGATAAGGCAGCAGATATCATATTGAAAAATGACAAAAGACGAGCGAATTATTACAATTACCATGTAGGTGAGAAATGGACCAATCTCAATAACTATGATATGGTTATACGTAGTGATTTTGTTGGCATCGACCAAACAGTGGAGTGTATTTGTAAGTATTTAGGGGAAAAATGATCCAGACGGATCAAAAATTGCAAATTGGTGTCTGACGGCCCCATAATTTGCAGGGCTGTGGGAGAAGGGAGGATTATTATGGAAACTTCATTAAAGGCAATGAGAAAATTGACTAGAGAGAGTGACCATATTGTGTTGATCAGTGGACTTGGCGTGGCACGCGCAGCGGGATTAAATGGCGTTCGCGCAGAACATATTGCATATGATATTGAGCAAAAATATGGATACTCGAATGATGAAATTATTTCATCCATGTTTTTGTCAAAAAGGGTAGAGATATTTTACCAATATTATAAGGAGATCATACTAAATTGCGCATTGCAACCGACTTCGATACACGAAGGTGCTTTGCGTCTTCAGCAGGCAGGAAAGCTTGATGCGATCGTGAAGCGAACGGTATATCCGTTATATGAGATGGCTGGTTGCGATGACGTGATAGAGCTTCATGGTTCTGTGGAGAAGAACTATTGTCCAAACTGTGGTAAAGTATACGGATCAGACTTTATACGACATGCGGTAGGAATACCGTCATGTACGAAGTGTGGTGTGCCATTGCGGCCCGGATTTACTTTGCTGGGCGAAATGGTAGACAATGGCAAAATATCGGCTGCAGCAAATGCTGTAGAAAACGCTGATCTTTTACTGATCGTTGGAACATCAATAAGATCTCCGTTGTGTTTAAATTTGACGAAATACTATAAAGGCGATAAAATGCTTCTGTTAAATACCCACGAGATGGTAGGTGATGATCGCGCCAACTATCGTGCGTATGGGGATTTATGTGAATTGTTTAAGTATGTGGCAGACATTCCTCTTCCGCAGAATAAGAAAAAGAAGCAGAAAGACAAAATTCAGGAGGCAGAAAAGAATGAGCAAGATAAGAACAAGATTTGCACCTAGTCCAACAGGACGCATGCATGTAGGTAATTTGAGAACCGCATTGTATGAGTATCTGATCGCACGCCATGAACATGGAACGTTTGTGCTTCGTATTGAAGATACCGATCAGGAGCGTTTTGTGCCGGAAGCGTTGGATATCATTTATAATACAATGAAACTTACCGGATTGCAGCACGATGAAGGACCAGACAAAGATGGTGGTTATGGTCCATATGTGCAGAGTGAACGTATGAAGACAGGTGTGTACTTGGACTATGCTAAACAATTGGTGGAAAAAGGAGAGGCTTATTACTGCTTTTGTACGAAAGAGCGTTTGGAAGAGCTGAGAGCATCCAGTAAAACAGAAGATGGCAAGGAAATTGCAAAATATGATAAGCATTGTCTGCATCTTTCCAAAGAAGAAGTTCAGGCAAAGCTTGACGCAGGGATTCCTTACGTTATTCGTCAGAACAATCCGACAGAGGGAACAACGACCTTTCATGATGCCATTTACGGCGATATTGAGGTAGATAATGCAGAACTTGATGATATGATCTTGATCAAGACAGATGGTTATCCAACATATAATTTTGCGAATGTTGTAGACGATCATTTGCAGGAGATCACTCATGTAGTGCGAGGCAATGAGTATCTTTCATCTGCTCCAAAATATAATCGTCTGTATGAGGCGTTTGGCTGGGAAGTGCCGGAGTATGTACATTGTCCAACCATTACAGATGAGAATCATAAAAAGCTTTCAAAACGCTGTGGACATTCATCTGTAGAAGATCTGTTGGATCAGGGATTTTTGCCAGAGGCAATCATTAACTTTGTTGCGTTACTGGGCTGGAGTCCGACAGAAGACAGAGAGATTTTCTCACTGAAAGAGCTAGAGGAAGTGTTTGATTACCATCATATTAGTAAATCTCCTGCTGTTTTTGATATTGTAAAACTGCGTTGGATGAACGGTGAATATATCAAGGCAATGGATATGGATGCATATATGGAGCATGCTCTTCCGGTTGTTAAAGAAGTGGTGACGAAAGATTACGATCTTAAGAAGATCGCTGAATTGCTGAAGACGCGTATTGAAGTATTTCCGGATATCAAAGAGAAGATTGATTTCTTTGAGGAATTACCAGAGTATGATGTAGCGATGTATACACACAAGAAGATGAAGACCAACACAGAGAATTCATTGGAAGTGTTGCAAGATATGTTACCACGACTGGAGGCAATGACAGATTTCTCAATTGATGAGATTGAGGAAGTATGCAAAGCCTATATCGCAGAAAAAGAGTTGAAAAATGGTCGTGTACTGTGGCCACTTCGAACTGCAGTTTCCGGCAAACAGATGACACCGGGCGGTGCATATGAGATTATGGAAATCCTTGGAAAAGAGGAGTCGCTTGCACGTATCCGTAAGGGAATTGAAATGCTGAGCGAGGCAGCAGATGAAGAATAGAAGATCAAAAGTAATTCATACAGGGGCAACGTTAATGCGTTGCCCTTTTATTGAGGTGCGCCTTGCGGCGCACGTCGCTAATGGGTGAAAGTCCCTAATCCGCCCTAGTAGTGGGAAGGATACAGCCAAGACCAAGGGTGTCCATCGTGAGGTGGAATCTGAAGGAAGGTGGAGGCAAATCTCTGGTCTGACGAACAGAAATCACATCAGGCTATAGT
>CEAF01043215.1_pt1 | contig 11816 bp, 10 predicted proteins | sample 557431 | NCBI WGS metagenome assembly CEAF01 (sample SAMEA3182068, study PRJEB8094) | gut metagenome | biome: human; feature: gut; material: Stool; isolation source: human stools | place: Canada | collected 2013-11-18 | reverse complement strand
CCATATGTCCATGCATCACGGATTCCTTTCTTTTTGTCTTTGCTACGTTTTAAAAAGAAACTTACCGTCATTGGGATGATAGGCCATACACAGGGCGTAAATAAGGCAAGTAATCCACCGATAAACCCGGCAAAGAAGATGTAAATCCATGAACGGTCTTGTTGTGATGTCGTTTCGCCAAATGCGTTCAGCTCTTGGATAACCGGAGTCCAATAATCTTGGACAGCAGTGTCATTGCCGATCAGGGCGGCAGTTGTAGCACTATCTGTTGCGGTAGTTGCAGTAGCTGTTTCCGCTACAGGAACTTCCGTTATGGCTGTTTCTGTTTTTGCGGGTTCAGTAGTCTTGCTTGTAGTGGCAGCGGCAACTCCTTTTCCGGAGAAAGAGAAAGAAACTTCAGTAGGAGGCAGACAGTTTTCATCGTTGCAGGCACCGAATTCCATATAACCTTCTATCATATAGGTAGCGCCCGTTATTTTTAGTTTCTGAATGAAAATGGCAGTGTTCTCAAAGTAACGTAATTTCATTTCAAACACCTTGTCGAAGTTTTCAATTTCTTTACCTTGTGGAGTGAGCTTTCCTACTAATTCTACTCCTTCTATCTTGTCTACGTTGAAAGTAGCGGAGATAGGACCTCCCGAAGGAAGATCAGTGGAATAAACGTGCCATCCGGCATCAATCTTACCAGTGAATACTATTTGTGCTTCCGTATCGGAAATCGTCTTTAACTCGGTTTTGAATTGTACCGGATCTTGAATCTGGGCAACTGCCGGAAGCAATGCCATAACGATTAAGAGGCAACTTAAAAAAAACTTCTTTTTCATTACGTATTATTTAAATTTGGATTAATGTTCATACCGCAAAGTAAGGGATAATATCTTAGATATGCCTCTTTATACCTATATTAATATCGGCAATTGCTGTTTTCAGAATAAAAAAAAGAGCAAAAAGATAACCTATTGCTCTTTTTGAAGTTCCATAACTTTGTTCCTATATTGGGAGGGAGTCATTCCCACTGAGGATTGGAAAAGGTTATAAAAGGTGGAAATGGAGTTAAATCCCAGCTCTGTAGAAATGGCTTTCAGCGGAGTTTCGTTATTGGGGTCGGATAATAGACGGATAGCTTCTTCAATACGGAAACGGTTTACATAATGAGTGAAGGATAGTTTGGATTGTTCATTGATGATACGTGATAGATAAGTACGGTTAGTTCCTAATATTTCTGCTACTTTGTCTTTTGTTATAAAATTGTCTTTGTAAATTTTTTCTTCTCTCATAATACGCTCTAATGTACGGAAAAGTTCTAAACTTTTCTCGTCGGTGAGTGAGGAGGAAGCATATTTTTCGGAAGTAGAAACCATGGAGGGGGCATTGGTTTCCAATTCTTTTATACGGCGATTCAGTTCCGTTTCTCTTTTGATTGCTTCTTGATTTTGCTTGACTATACTTAAATAAAGTTTGTTTTTACGGTGGTAGAGGTAATAAAGCAATCCTAGAACAATCACAATGATAATAAGAATAAATGTCTGTTGTTGTATACGCTGTTCTTTCTGCATTACATCCAGTTTGCTTTGTTTTATCAAATTTTCCTGCCGCTCAGAGTCGTATTTGAATCGCATTTCACTTAAATCTCTTTCTTTGTCCTTGTTGAAAAGACTGTCGTTTTCCAAACGGAATATTTTATAATATTTCAGTGCGTCATGATATTGGTGCAATTGCTCATAGCAGGTGGACAGATTTTCGTATAGTTCATTGCGATGGATGGCGTTGACGCGTGCATAAGAAATAGCTATTCCTTGTTTTAACAATAAAATAGCTTCTAGTTGTTTGTTTTGCTGCATTAGTATACGTGCATATCCCAAATGGGCATAGACAATAGAGGAAGTTTGTGCCGCCTGTTTGTCCTTCATGGCTTTTTTGTAATATTCCAAGGCCTGGGCATATTCACCCATATCATATAATATATTGCCAAAGAGATTGTAGGTATGGGCTTGGTCGTAGAAATCATTTTCCAGCATCAATGTTTCGGCTTCATGTATATATTTCATTGCTTCCTCATTCTGTTTCATTAAAAAATACATATAGGCAGAATTTACTGCACCGGAATAAATGATGTATGGATTACGCATACTGTGTCCTAATTCATAACATTCTAATGCGTATTTGATACCGGCTGTATCTTTTTTGAGGTAATAGATGTTTGCTAAATTGCCTAAAAGCAAAGCGTATTGTTGTTGGAAATTATTTTGTTGTGCCAATTGGATACCTTTATAAAGCCATCGTATGGCACGGTAATAATCGGTTTCAATATTTGCAGAGTAGAGTCCGAGACTACCATAGACGGAACAAAGGGTGGAGTCATTATTCAGTTTGGTTGCTAGTTCAAGAGAAAGGTTCAAGTTTTTTTTGGCTATTTTTTCCCGTCCGCTCATCATTTGTGCTTGTGCTTGGTAGATATATGAATAGAGTTGGAGTAGAGGATTTTTAGTCTTGTCCGCTACGTTTTTCATAATCTCGGCGTAAGTGATGGTTTTGGAATAATCTCCTTTATTTAAATAGTATTGGCATAGAAACTTTAATGCATCCCCGTTATCAGGTTCTTTCCTAATGATCTCCAACTGTTTCTCAAGGATGACGGGGCGCTTTTGTGCATGTACACAAAAGGATATTCCCAAAAGTAACAGTAAGAAAAGACATTTTAGTTTCATATGCTTTTTTTCGGTTGAGAGTGCAAATATAATAAAACCTTTAATTTTTCTTGTTCAAAAGTCTTGCATATTTAAAATAAAGTCGTACCTTTGCAACGCTTTCAACAAAAAGCACTTCTGAAAGGAAGTTTTGGAGAGGTGGCAGAGTGGTCGATTGCGGCGGTCTTGAAAACCGTTGTACCGCGAGGTACCCGGGGTTCGAATCCCTGTCTCTCCGCGATAAACGCTAAAAATCAGCAAATTGCAAAACAAACACCCAGTTTTACACCCAAGAATGTAAAACTGGGTGTTTTTGTATTATTTAAGATTTATCCTTCAATTGTTTCTTTATGGACAAAAAAATAAGGAGCATAAGGAAGTGATTGGTGTATTTCCTCATGCTCCTTGGCTATAACTCTATCGGTTGTTTTTAAAGAGTAGATTCTGAAAAATCTAATTCATATACAACTTCTCCAAGACTGTTTTTGCTGAAAGTCCCAGTGCAGATTAGTTCAGGGAAATCTTTAGTCCAAAAAGGTACAACAATTTCAGATTGAGTCGAAAACATTATTTTTGTTTTTAACTCATCAGCTTGCTCTTCACAAATTGATTTTAATTTTTCAAAGCTATCAGTTGTTTTTCCACAATGAATAGCTAATTCTTGTTGATTTAATGCTGACATATAAGTATTATTTTAGGTTGTTATAAATCTTCTCCATTAGCTCTGTTGTATTCATTATCATAGAACATGGTAATATAATATTTCCCATAGAACTCAGAAATCATAAACCATACAGGTTTCTTTGACATCAAATCCATAGCATATGATAAGCTCATTTTTGTTATGTCTGTTTTAACGTCATCTGTGGGATTTTCTAATTCTTTTTCAGAATATTTCTGGAGAATAATCTCTTTTATGTCATTAGCGATAGCTAAAGAATCTGCAATTACAGGGTTTTGGTAAAAGATGGCTTCATATCTTTTACTGTTTACACTCATTTCATAGGATATATCTTCGTCTTCTGGAATTGTGTAATCATCAAGGCTTGTATATTTAGAATTGTTCTTAAACTGTTGGCACAATTTATTAAATCTAATTTTGATGTCAGTTTCATCCATTTGATGTGCATCGCATAGCATAATACGACACACTTTATTATTATTTGTTGCTACATGCACATTTACCTGTGTGCCATTAAATTCACCTTCTAAAATGTCTTTATCGGTTGTAGAGCTTACGAATCCTTTCTCTTTAAGTTTTTTAATCATTTCAGGCTTGAATCCATCTATAGGAATTCCCATAAATTTAGTGACATCTTTCTGGGCAAATGTAGAAATTGTAATTGTTAATAGGACGATAAAAAAAACTATCTTTTTCATAGCATTTCCATTATGCCTTCAGTTACCACAAGACTTTGTTAAAACCACGAAGCGTGGAACTGTATGCCACACTCTTACTTGAAGGTCGTAGGAAATCCTGAATACAGATGTAACAATAGCAGCCCACGCTATAGCGTGAGAACCACTATGCTATCCTTGTATTCAGATTGAAAATTTCCTACGTTTTCAAGTACAAGATAAGCATAACGCTTCTTCTAAATTCTAATATGTCTGGACAGAGTTTTCTCCATCCGCTTGCAAAGATACGCAATTTTATTGAAATCCAATCAAATACTATCAGATTACATCCTGAATCCTCTGGATTTTTGCTCTCTCTGCACCGAATTACGCAGATTCTGCTGTAACTTTTCCCATTGTTCCTTGAACCATTGTACTATGGGCTGTCGGTTTATGGTCAGCACCAACTTGTGTTCCTCAGTCAAATCGTCCTCAATCTTGCAGACCGCATCCTTTATTTTGAATGACTGCCTATGCTGTGTGGAGTACAGCTTGCCACTGCAGACGATGGGCTTCCTTTTAGCCAAAAGTACGTCTATCATTTCCTGTGTAAATCCAGCTGACTTGCAGAACTTCTCCATTTGCAGCATTTCTCTCATAATGGGGAACCATTTGAAAGCTTTGCCGATGATTTCGTTCAGCTCTTCTATTTTCTTCACCTTCATGTTCAGCTCCTGTCGGTGTACCTCCTGCTGGCAGTGTGTCTCTGTGCTGTGACGCTCTTCCTGCATCCTCATGTGGTCGTTCAGCAGACGAATCTGGTTGTCACGTTTGTCTATCTCACCCTGTAGCTTTCCGTTGGCTTGTTCCAGCTCCTTCAGCTTACCGCTACCGAAAAGAGAACCGACCCCGCTGGCAATGGCTGTCATGGCATCCGTAGCCTTGTTTTTCAGCTGCTCGGTTCTGGCTTCACTTTTGATTTTAGCCAGTTCGCTTTCCGCCCGTTCCTTTTCGGCAAGCAGCAGACCGATGTTTTCCTGTATGTCCTCTGTCTGGTTCAGCAGGTCACGGTAGTATTGGGCGGTGGTGGTATGCCGGGCTTCCGAGCCGACAATACCTCGCTTCAATCCGTATTTTGCCATAGCCAGTGCATACCCGTCCTGATAGGCTTTCAGCTTATGCCGGGTCATGATGTCATTGGCTGACAGCCGTGCTGCACCGCTCGGCTTCTTGCGGTAGTTCTTCTTCACCAGTTTTTCCGACTTCTTCTTTCTGCGTTCGGTCTGGACGATAGGGATGAGGGTGGCATGGATATGGGGTGTTTCCTCGTCCATGTGCAGCACAGCCGAAACCACGTTCTCGCTGCCGTAGGTACGTTTCATCCATTCCACGCTGTCCCTGCACCATTCATCCAGCTTGCCTGCCTGCTCTATCTGCTTCATGTCCTTGGGGCTTCCCGATAGGATGAAGCGGATGGCACGTACCTGGTTGGTGCCTATCTTGCGTGTCAGTCCGGCACTTTTCAGCCTGTGGCTGATGGCTTCGTTGCGGTTGGTTACTCCACCGGGGAACTCAATCAGCTCACGGTTGAGATGCGTCCGTGTCGGATCTGCGTTCTTCGGGGTGGTCTTTCTTTCGATGTGGTCGGACATCTTGCTGTCCGACCCGTGCGCTTTGTCAAGATGCAATACTGCGAATCCCATGTTCTTCCTTTCTTTCTGATTCGTTAGACATTTGTTTTCTTACCCCTCTTGGGGGCGGCATAGCCGTTCATCGGGGGTGTCCAGAGGGGTGGAACCCCGTTGGCTCATTGGGGGATTTTTAGCGTTACTTGTAATGCGGCTCGAAAAATCCCCTAATGAGCTACGACTTTTTCAGCATGGAAAAGTCCACGCGCTCGTCCCTACATGCTGAGCCCTCTGCCCCGTTTGGTTGGTTCCTCTCCGGTGGCTTCTTTTCCCTTCTGTCGGCTTGCTGTTTCAGCTTTCATCCGGATGGCTTCCGCCTGCTTTCCGGCTCTCTGCTGTTGTAAGTATTCGTTAAAGTCCTTGCACCCGCCATAAATCTGCGAAGCGTCCCGGATATACCGGTCTCTGCCGTATCCCATGCGGATTTGTTGGAGTGCTTCCAGTCCTGCATGGTCGTTGTCGAAAAAGCAATGGATACGCTCATAGTTGCCCAGCGGATAGAGAGCCTTGTTTATATTCGATACGGAGTTCAATACAATGTAGTCCTGCCCGTCCAATTCCGGATAATTCGGGCAGCTCTCCTGTCTCAATGTCAGAAAGGAAAGGTAGTCCATGAAACCCTCGAACACATAGCAGGCAGTCCTTGCTTTTCCCGACTGTCTGATGTGGGAGATTTCCTTGGGGGCGATGCAGCCCTTGAAATAGGGGTTACGAACCTCAAACCCACCCGAACCGTTAGGGAAGGCAATGGCAAAGTAACGCTTGCCGTTGTGGGTGTAACGGGCTTCGCTACATTCTCTTTTTGCCAGCTCCGAATCTATTCCTCTACCTTGTAAGTAGGCAAGCAGGGCAGGAGACGATAACGGTACTATCTCCAGCTGCTGGAAGCTCGGACCGAAAGAGTCCTGCTTGCCAAAAGAGAAAGATACCGGGTGTACATGCGGTGTCTGTTCCGCAATCCGCTCCAGCAGGTAAGGTACATGGTCGGTAGCATACAGGTGTGCAGCCAGTTCAATGATACCGCCTCCTTTCCCTAAACCGAAGTCGTACCACTGGTTGCGCTCGGTGTTCACTTTGAAGGAAGCCTCCGTTTCTACCCTCAAGGGAGATTTGTACCAAAGGTTGATACCCTGCTGTTTGACGGGTGAATAACCCAGGCTGTGCAGGTAGTCAGCCAGATTGATTTGTTTTGCAGTCTCGATGTTCATAAGGAAATCGTTTTTAGTGAGTACTTTGATTATTTCTCTTTTTGCCCGCAACTCTTAAAAGTATGCGGTCAGTACAATCACTTCACTAAACTCCTAATATATAGACCCCCGGAATAAAGTGAAGCGATTAGTCTGTTTCTGAAATCACTTCACTAAATTGTCGTATATATAGGATACGGGAATAAAGTGAAGTGATTTTCGATGTAGTCGGCTAATAGTGGTAATCAGGCTTGAAGGAATACTTCCTGCCGTTTTCCTGCACTATCATCCGTTTGTTGCGCAGCATGGTGATAAGCGCCACTGCATTCTGGTGATTCAGCCTAACCCCTTCTGCCAGATAAGTCTTAATTAAGGTATCTTCCAGCTCCTTGTAGCCGTATTCCTCTTTCAGTGAAAAAGCGGCTTCCAGAGCGGCACGGTGCTGCGGTTCTGAAATATCCTTGTAAGGGTCAAACTTTTCCACCGAGGGTCTTCCCGGCTTCCTTGCTTCCGGCTTGTAACCTTCCGCAAGTTCGGGCAGGGCTCGGTCGTTGATGCGGAATGCAAAAGGCTCGAAGTCCATCGCCCGGATGTGCATGGCGGAAACATGGCTGATGTCGCTGTTCCCCTTGTCCTTTTCCACCAGCAGGACTGTTTCTGCCTTGTTGTTCAGTTCCGTACCGATGTGCCCTCTTGCGTTCTCATCCCCCTTGTTCTGATGCAGTATCGTATGGATATGAATCTGCCTGTCGTCCGTCCACTGCATCAGCTTGGATATGATGCGGGTGGATTCACCGGGGCTGTTGATGTCGTACACCATATCCCGGATGCCGTCTATGATGACCAGCCCAATATCCGGTGAGTGGTAGATAGCCTGTTCTACAATGCTGATGCGCTGTTCCGGGGTGTATTTTCTCAAAGCGAGAAACTCCAGATAACCGCTGTCCCTGTCGTCGGGCAATCCTGCCATCCGCAGGATCCGTTTCATCACTTTCAGGCAGTGGTAGGGGCTTTGCTCCGTATCTATATAAAGCACTTTCCGCTTTTCCTCGGGCAGTTCAGCCGCATATCGTAACACGGTACCGTTCTTCAATGCAGCGGCTACGATAGCCGATACATTGAAGGTCTTCTTGCTCTTGGCTTTGCCGATGGATGCGCTGAAATTGCCCAGCGTCCCGATGACAGAGCCGTGTACTTTCAGAATTTCGGGAGCTTTTTCGTAACATTTCGATAGACTTAGCCGGGATTCCTGCCAGAGGATAACGGCTTGTTCGGGTGATATTTCTTTTATATACTCCATAATCACCTCCTTTATCTGCGTCCTCCGGTTTTCTTGCCAGCCAGTTCCAGCGCTAATTCCGCATCCACGATAATCTTGCGCCCAATCTGGGTAATGGCTTTGTCTATCTTTCCGCTTTTCTTGATGCGGTTGGCTGTGGGCAGGCTGCACCCGAAAAGCTTGGCTATGCCGAGTATGCCGTACACGTACTTTCTTTCCGTATCGGTGGTTGGCTGCGGTTGCGCTTCTGCCTGTACCGAAGCGTGTCTGCTTAGAAAAAGGAACTCTTCGCCTGTCATCTGCCAGACGGGTTTCACTAACAGTTCTTTGAGGTTGTTCATCGTCCGTATGATTACTTGTTTGACAATAGCCCTGCGCACAGGCTGTTTCTTCTGTTCTCGAACGATGCAAAATTAGGTAGGGTTTTGAGTGGTAAGTATGTGGATGATACAAACGGGCTGCATTGTTATATCGCTGAATATCAAGAAATAAAAATACCACTCAAAAATTATTTTGAGTGGTATAAGTGGTTATGTCGTAAAATATATTGGAATGTCACGGGTTATCGGAATATTCCGTCCATTTCCTTGACGAACTTTTGGTTAGGGATGCTGGGTAAATCGGAGACGGGTTCCCTGTACTTGGACTTGTAATAGTTTTCATCAATATCCAGGTGTTTCAGGATGGCTTCCTTCCATTTGTCCTTATCCTGCTCTGGCAACTGCTCCCTCATCAGGGAAATCAGATAGCATACCCGTATCTTTTCCCTTGGCTTTATTTTCAGTACGCACTGGCAGGGGTGCAGATTCATGCAGGCATAGAAATCCGGTGCGGCAATGTCTTCAAACTGTTCCCCTGCACAAACTTCATGAATGATGGAAAGCAGCTTCATGCTGAAATATTCAGGCAATCCGGCAGTTGTAGCCGTAGCCGATGCGGTTGCCGTTTCAGTTTCCGGCTGGCTGTCTGTACGGTTCTGCTCGTCTGCTTCGTTCGGCTGGCTTTCTTCGTCCGGTACATATTTGGTCAGGATGCCCAAGAAGTGTACGCTAAGCAGGTAGATGTCATCACAATGGTTTTTCATGTATTGCTGGGCCTCTTTCCAGAGAAGGGTTTGCTGCTCATAAAGATGGTCCAGTTGGGCTTTCTCCCTTTCATATTCAGCCTTGCAACGCTCATATTCTCTTTCCGCCAGCTTTTCTTCTTCGGGTGTATGCTCTCGGTAGCCGATGGAATCATAGCGGTTGTTGGCTTCGTTCATCGGTTTGCGCAGCCTGTTCACCACTTCCATCTCTTCCCTGATGGCTTCCTTATAGCTGTCTGCATATTGGTTACATACACGCATGATTACCTCGTCATTGGGAAGGCGGTAAGCTTCATAAAGCCGTGTGTATTCTTTGACTTCCTTTTTCAGACTTTTCAGCAGCAGGGTACATGGTTCTGGCGGTGTATGCAGCACCAGTTCAAGGATAGCTTGCTCAAAAGCCTTTATATCGCTCCATTCCGAGTAGAAATCAACGATGAATTTCTGCTTTTCAAAAGAGAAAGTATGGCTTACAATCCAGTCTTTGCTGATTCTGTTCAGCTCTCCGTATTGAGGAATGAGGGTTATTATCGTTTTCTGCATGGCATACTCTTATTGTTTAGGGTCCTTGTCAAGGAAAGAAGCCAGTTCTTCTTCCACTTCTTCCACGCTGGGCAACGCTGATTTCAGTTTTTCGGGAATCGCTTTGCTCAATTGATAATCGCTGATGCCGATAGGCTGGTCATAGCCGGAAAGGGCATACTGGGCAACCACTTCGTCCTTCCCTCTGCACAACAAAAGACCGATGGTCTTGTTGTCGTGTTCCCCTCTCAACTTATCATCCACCACGTTGATGTAAAAGTTGAGTTGTCCGGCATATTCCGGCTTGAAAGGAGTGGCTTTCAATTCTATGACAATATATGCGTGCAACGGAATGGAATATAGAATCAGGTCGGCAAAGAAATCGCTGTTTCCGACTTGGAAGTGCTTCTGCCGGGCAACGAAGGCAAAACCGTTGCCCATTTCCAACAGGTAGCGGGTAACGTGTTTTACCAGTTGTTCTTCAATATCCCTTTCGTCTGCTTTTTCTTTGGCTCCTGCCAAATCAAAGATGTACGGGTCTTTGAGTAGATAATTGGCAAGGTCGCTTTGTGGAGCCGGAAGTGTGGTCGTGAAATTGTTAACCTTGTTGTTGCTGATTTGTCGGCTATACAAATCACTGTCAATCTGTAATTTCAATACATTGCTGCTCCATCCCATTTCTATGGACTGCTTCATGTACCAGTAGCTTAGACCTAAAGGTAGCGAACTATCAAGTATAGTCATTTGGCTTGTCCAGTTTATTTTGGCTATAGGAGAGGTCAAGAAAACTTCTTCTATTTCCCTGATTCCCATCCTGTAAATGGCAGAAACGGTTTTTCCCACATCTTCAATTTGCGCAGGAACCTCCTGTGTAATTGTTAACATCTGACAATCAATAGATTGTATTTGCGCAGTAAGTTCCTGCGTAAATTGCTTGTCATTCAGTTTCAATACTTCATTGGTCACACTCTGTATGGTCGGGACAGACAGTCTTGCATCCGTTTCTATGAAACTTTGCAACGCTCTTAAAGGATATGCTTTTGCAAACTGACACATATAGGTAAGGTTACGTTCCGAATAGCCTTTCTTTTCAGGGTAATGCAGTCGGATAGCCTTTGCCAACTGCTTGATGATTTTGCTTCCCCATCCGTGCAGCTGCTGGTGATAGAGGATGTAATTGCCTACCTTCCAGTAATGGAACAGCATTTGTGCATTGGCTGCAACAATCAGCCTTACTTGTGCCTGTTCTATTTCCGAACCGACCGCTTGTATGAATGCATCAAAATTCGTTTTCTCTATGTTGGATTCCTTGTTGCTCATATTGTGATGATAATTTCTACAAATATAGTCATTGGTAACTATCTATGAAACTGTTTGATACTTTTATAGTTGATTAAACTTGTTCATGGCATTTGCCTTAATATCATCCGCTATGTCAATGTAGGGCTTCATAGCCTTGTAGTCGCTGTGTCCCGTCCATTTCATGACCACCTGTGCTGGGATTCCGAGAGCCAGCGCATTGCAGATGAATGTCCTTCTTCCTGCATGGGTACTGAGCAAAGCGTATTTGGGTGTGACTTCATCAATACGTTCATTTCCCTTGTAGTAGGTCTCGCGTACAGGCTCGTTGATTTCTGCCAGTTCGCCCAGTTCTTTCAGGTAATCGTTCATCTTCTGGTTGCTGATGACGGGCAGAGCCATGTAATTCTCGAAATGGATGTCCTTGTATTTGTCCAGTATGGCTTTGCTGTATTTGTTCAGTTCAATCGTCAGGCTGTCAGCAGTCTTGACTGTGGTTATTTCGATGTGGTCGGACTTCACATCGCTTCTTTTCAGATTGCGAACATCCGAATACCGCAAACTCGTAAAGCAACAGAACAGGAAAACATCACGCACACGTTCCAGGTATTGCTTATCCTTGGGTATCTGGTAGTCTTTCAGCTTGTTCAGTTCATCCCAAGTCAGGAAGATTACTTTTTTCGAGGTGGTTTTCAGTTTCGGTTTGAATGTATCGTATGCAATGTTCTGATG
>CEAF01031228.1_pt1 | contig 11824 bp, 10 predicted proteins | sample 557431 | NCBI WGS metagenome assembly CEAF01 (sample SAMEA3182068, study PRJEB8094) | gut metagenome | biome: human; feature: gut; material: Stool; isolation source: human stools | place: Canada | collected 2013-11-18 | reverse complement strand
ATGGCTTAAACGCTCTAATACGAGGTTGCTTAATTCTATGTGATAAGGTGGTTATGCTCGGTCGATAGAATGAATACAGGTTGTAAGTAAAGAGGATGTAACACTCTCAAATCTTCATTGTATGATGATAAACTTATGTAATGACAGGGTATAACATCATAGAGGGTTTGCAATGTGGAGGGCGAAAATGTCATATAGCACCTAAAAACGAGTGGAGTGTAATCGAATGGTAAGGTCTGTTTGAGGTCGTGGGTATGATGATGAGGCTGTTTCGAGGCATCCTTAAGAGGTACGACATTTCAAAATGCAATAGCCTCATCGGAGTTCCCTCTCTAAAATCTTGTGAACTATTAATAAATGAGTAAATTTGTTCCACGACATCCCTAAAAACGTTTGTAGAACGCTGGATTTTAGTTATATTTGTCCCGCTAACAGGTTAAAGACCTGTTGGTGACATATTAATTAAAGGAAGCGTTTAGCTTTATCCCGTTTTAGAAATTCTGGTAAAATTTCATGTGGTACGGGGATAGACGATACAAACGCTCATGCTAATCTTGTATATATCAGTGATATATATGGCTTGGCGTGGGGTGTCGTTTTATCTTGTACCACGGGTTTACCAGAGCCTCTAAAACAGATAATTCTAACAGCCTCACGCTATCTTTTTATATAAACCTTTCCTGTCGGGGCTGTGGAAAGTAAATCACAGTATTATGAAAAGAACTTTTCTTATTGTACTTTCTCTTTGTGCTATGTTGATTGGTAAAGCGCAAGAAAGACCCGTTTTAGACCTTTCCAATAATAATTGCCGTTTTGAGGTGGGCTATAATAAAGTAAAAACAATCTGTACGGGAGCACGTTCTATCGAACAATTACACGACCTGTATAATATGGATGTTTGCAGTTACTACAATCTAACCCAATATGATACAGAACTAAAAAGGAAGACATTTGCAAATTCAGAGGACGGCAAGACATTGCTTGAAACAATGAAAAACATAAAAACTAATTTAAATGCAATGAAGCATTATTATATCTTTCCTTTTTCGGCAAATATGGGGTGGGACAAAGCGTATAATTTAAAAACAAAGACGTTCGACTTTGGATATGTCGTTGACGAGACAGGTTTTCTTCCCGTTAGCGGATATTTGAACTTTCCTCAGTTTGCTATTAAATGCACTCCTAAAATAAGGCAAACCGTACAAAAAAGACAAAGCACTGACAGGGCGAGTTATTTAACAACTATAAAAATACCAATGACGGAGAGCGAGGCTTTGGCTATTGAGGAGCATATTGCCGATTTGGCATTGGCTGTTCAGTTTACTATACAAGGTTGGGGTGAAACAAAAAGGAAAATAAACTTGGGCGGTGCTGTATTCATCACAACAACCTGCGTAAAGGCTGTATCACCTAAAATATATATCATCGATAAAAACACCAATGAAATTTATTTTGAGTTATAACTCTTCAATGCAATAATGCAAAATCCACATAGTAAAAGGCAATAATCGGATTAAATAAACCAAGTTTCCCGAAAACCTTATTCGTAGGATATTCGTAGGTAAAAAATAAGGAGTTAAGTGATTACTTAACTCCTTGATTTATATGTTGTTGTAATTTTATTATCGGTAATCTTATTCAATTCCCCCAGACGCGTACTCTAACCGGGCTGAGCTACACCCCGAATTGCGGATGCAAAAGTAGTGCTTTATTTTTAATTAGCAAATAAATTCTTTGAATTTTATTGTGCGGTGATTTTTTTTGTGCGGTTTTAAATCTTTTCTTATGTTTGGTAGAGGATAAATGAGGTATGGCAGGTTTAAAGTGTCGAGGTACGGATAAACAATTCACCAGTAGTTTTGTTTATGAATTAATGTAAATAACAGGTATATTATTTCTGTAGAATAATACCATAATTCCACTGATAGTGCTTTGGTATAAGGGGATGTTATACATTTGTAGAAAAGACTAGTTTAGATTAGAAAGGCGTTAAATGTTAGACATTGATAATACAGAGACATTAGAGATATATGTTTTGGGTGATGACTTTAAATTTTACCAGAATCTAAAATACCTTCCTCTGACTTCCTATCCTTCCAATATCCAATCTGCTTTGATTGTATATAGTTTGAGGGGAAAAGCGAAACTTACTGTACATGAGGACGTACATTGGATACAGCCGAAGGAACTGATAATACTGTTGCCCGGACAGTTTGTCTCATTTAGTGATCCTAGCGAAGATTTCTTGACTGTAACAATGGTCATATCATCTTCCTTGTTTAGCGATGCGTTAAGTGGAGCTCCCCGATTTTCTCCACATTTTTTCTTTTATATGCGAAACCATTATTGGTATTCGCAGACGGAATCTGATGTTCTTCGGATCTATAATTTTCTGGGGATGATAAAAGGAAAAGTTACATCTCAGGATATATATAGACGGGAACTGATAGTTCATCTGCTGCGATATCTGTATCTCGAGCTGTTCAACGCTTATCAGAAGGAAGCTACTTTGAAGACTGATAGGAAAGATATACGTAAGGAAGAGTTGGCTAATAAATTCTTCGAGCTTATCATGAAGCATTTTAAAGAGAATAAGGATGTGGCTTTTTATGCAGATAAACTCTGTATCACTTCCAAATATCTGACTATGGTTATCAAGGAGACGAGCGGAAAGTCTGCGAAAGACTGGATCGTTGAATACGTCATATTGGAAATAAAAACACTGTTGAAGAATACAAATATGAATATTCAGGAGATAGCCATTAGGACAAATTTTGCCAACCAGTCTTCGCTAGGACGTTTCTTCAGAAAACATACGGGAATGTCGCTTTCTCAGTATCGAATGTCTCACTTGGGCTAAGGGAATTAAATTCCCATACATTCACGGTAAAAGTCCAACATTTCAAAGATGGTATCCTTATCGGCAGTCTGGTTGATACAGATGTCTCCGATGTCTTTCAATAATGTGAAATTAATTGTTCCTGAAGTATTTTTTTTGTCATGTGTCATGAATGCGTATAGTTGTTCATATTTCTTGCAGTCGAAAGTGAATACTCCATAATTGTCTTTGATAAACCGGATTGTCTGTCTCATTTTCTCTTTCGGAAAACCGACTTTAGTATGGGACAGGTACAATTCACATACAATTCCCCAGGCGACTGCATAACCATGCAGTACCGGACGGTTTTCCGCCAATGCTATGCTTTCGAATGCGTGTCCTACCGTATGCCCCAGGTTTAATGCTTTACGAATGTTACGTTCGAAGGGATCCTGTTCCACTATTTCTTCTTTCACTTGCACCGACTTGCCAACCAGCCTTTTGAGAGCGGCATAGTCGATATTGATGGTATCGAAACTGAGTAACTCTGCCCAATGTTCTACGTTGCTGATCAAACCGTGTTTCAGCATTTCTGCATATCCGGAAAAGAAGTTATGCGCATCCAGTGTGCGCAGGAATTCTGTTTCGAGTAGCACACTGTTGGCCGGAAAAAATGAGCCGATCTCGTTCTTCAGTCCGTTGAAGTTGATTCCTGTTTTACCGCCGACAGACGCGTCCACCATAGCCAATAGGGTAGTGGGTATATTGATATAAGCAATACCACGTTTGAAAGTGGCTGCGGCAAAGCCACCCAAATCCGTAACCATCCCCCCTCCGAGATTGATAAGCAGAGAGTGGCGGGTAGCTCCTTGCGTGCTTAATGCCATCCAGACGGAGGCGAGTGTATCCAACGTCTTATGTACGTCTTCGGCTCCGATACATATTTCAACAGCCTCTTTCAGCAATGATGTTTCCTTTAGGGAAGGGAGACAGAGAGAGCGGGTATGCTCGTCTGTAAGAATGAATAATTTGTCGTGCGGACACTGTTCGATGGCACGGTGCAGGCTTGTTTCCAAGCTTTCACAGAGAATAACTTCTTGTTTACTCATGATTCTTTTGCTTTTCTGTCTGCAAATGTATATAAAATTATCTTTTTTGCTTACTTTTGTCTCGTTAAAACGTTCAATCATTCAATTATGAAAGCATTATTACCTGTCTATTGTCGTCCTTTGGGATATGTTGTCTTGTTGGTAGCTCTGTTCATTCCTTTTATTCTGGTGATGCAAGGGATGGTGACCGACAGAAATCTGTTGTTTTATAAAGAATGTACAAAGTTGCTGATGATGGCGGGATGTTTATTGATAATCTTTGCTTTTAGTAAGCATGAAAGTCGTGAAACGGTGCAGATTCGTAATTCGGCTGTTCGGAATGCGATCTTTCTGACGTTCCTGTTTGTCTTTGGAGGGATGTTATGGCGCGTTATGCAAGGAGATGTCATCAATGTTGATACTTCTTCTTTTCTTACTTTCCTAGTCTTTAATGTGCTTTGTCTGGAGTTTGGTCTGAAAAAAGCGCTCGTTGAGCGATTCTTTAAAAGATAATTATCTTCCCGATTAAACCTTTTACGATCTTATTTGTCAAAAGAGCATTGCTATTGCTACTAATATAATCGTAAATAAGGTAAATGAAAAGATTTTCAGTCGGGTTGGTGTTGCTATTGCTGAGCACCTTCTCTATTTTTGCACAAAATAAGGTGATTACTGTTTCGGGACGTGTTGTAGAGTCCGACTCGAAAGAGCCGGCGGCACAGGCTACAGTTCAATTGTTGTCATTGCCCGATAGCGCTTATGCTGCCGGTATTGCCAGTAATAATCAAGGTTGGTTTACTCTTCCCAAAGTGAAGGCCGGGAAATATCTTTTGAAGGTATCCTATATCGGTTTCCTCACAAAGTATGTACCTCTTCATCTTTATGCGAACATGACGGAAAAGCGTGTGGGGACGATAGCGCTGGAGTCTGACGCTGTTATGCTGAAGGAGGCGGTGATTACTGCCGAAGCTCCCCAAGTGACTGTGAAAGAAGATACATTGGAGTATAATTCCTCCGCTTACCGTACCCCTGAAGGAGCTATGCTCGAAGAATTGGTGAAAAAACTTCCCGGTGCGGAAATTGACGATGAGGGGAATGTCAAGATCAATGGTAAGGAAGTGAAGAAGATTATGGTGGATGGTAAGGAATTCTTTGGCGGTGATGTGAAAACCGGACTGAAGAACTTGCCGGTTAACATGATTGATAAACTGAAGACGTATGATAAGAAATCTGACTTGGCGCGTGTTACGGGAATTGACGATGGAGAAGAAGAAACGGTTCTCGACTTGAAGGTGAAGAAGGGAATGAACCAAGGCTGGTTTGGAAATGCGAGTGCGGCTGTCGGTACGGAAGACCGTTATGGGAGTAACTTGATGTTGAATCGTTTTGTTGATAACAGTCAGTTCTCCTTGATTGGTTCAGCTAATAATGTAAACGATCAGGGATTTTCCGGAGGTGGTGGACCCCGTTTCCGAAACAGTAATGGACTGACTGCAACCAAAATGTTAGGAGTCAACTTTGCTTCCCAGTCGGAGAAATTGGAATTAGGAGGTAGTGCCCGTTATAACTTTAGCGACCGTGATGCGCTTTCTACCAACTATTCGGAACGTTTCTTGCAGAATGGAAATTCTTACTCGAACTCAAATAGCAAGAATCGAAGTAAAAATACGAACTTCAAAGCTGACTTCCGTTTGGAATGGAAGCCTGATACACTGACCAATATAATCTTTCGTCCGAATTTTTCGTATGGAAAGTCTGACAGTTACTCTAAATCCGAGTCGGGAACTTTTAAGAGTGACCCATTCAATTTGGTATCCAATCCTAATGACTTTCTGGATAAAAGTATTTGGAATACGACGGATGATCCTTTGGATGATATCCGTGTGAATGCCAGCAATAGCGAGTCTTCGACTGAAAGTAATAGTCTGTCAGCTAATGCTTCTTTACAAGTGAACAGAAGATTGAATAATCAGGGAAGGAATATAACTTTTCGTGGCACATTTAGTTATGGAGATAATGATAGTGAACAGTTTAGCGAGTCGTTAACACGCTATTTTGATACGGCAGCGGGAAAATCGGATGATGAACGTAAGCAGTATATAACATCTCCGACCCAAAATTATGATTATACGGCAGAACTGACTTATAACGAACCGGTTGCAAAGGCTACTTTTTTGCAGTTCCGGTATAAGTTTCAATACAAATATAGCGAAAGTGACAGAAGTACGTATAGTCTGCTTCCCGATGCTGATAAAGGACAAGACTGGATTTGGAATTATGGTGATGGACTACCTGAAGGTTACGAAAGCAATAAGGATATGAGTCTGAGTAAATATGCTCAGTATAAATATTATAATCACGATATTAATGCGGGGTTGAACATAATCCGTGAGAAATATCGGTTGAACTTTGGAGTATCTTTGCAGCCACAAAACACAACGTTGACTTATAGAAAGGATGATGTGGATACGATTGTCAAAAGAAAGGTGTTCAATTTTGCGCCTAATATCGATTTCCGTTATCGTTTCTCTAAGGTGAGCCAATTGCGGTTTACTTATCGAGGGCGTGCTAGTCAGCCAAGTATGGAAAACCTCTTGGATATTGAAGATAACTCAAATCCGTTAAATGTTCGTAGAGGTAATCCGGGACTGAAACCTTCTTTTTCTCACTCTATGCGGTTGTTCTATAATACTTATAATGGAGACAAACAACGTGGAATGATGGCGCACGCCTTCCTTAATATGACTCAAAACAGCATTACCAATTCTACTACTTATAATCAGACAACCGGTGGGGTGACAGTAAAACCAGAGAATATTAATGGTAACTGGAATGCAATGGGTATGTTCGGATTTAATACGGCTCTGAAGGATAAACGTTTTACTATCAATTCGTTCTCTCTTGTTAACTATACTAATGCAGTGGCTTATCTTTATAACGAAAGTACACAGGTGAATGATAAGAACACGAGTACAACGTTGACTTTGGGTGAAAATCTGAATGGAACTTTCCGTAATGATTGGTTTGAGTTTACTATTAACGGTTCGATCAACTATAATTTCGAACGTAATGAGTTGCGTCCGGAGAACAATCAGGAGCCATATACATTTGGATATGGAGCAAGCACCAATATTTCTTTGCCTTGGAGTATGACATTGTCTACAAACATAACCAACAATGCACGTCGTGGCTATCGTGACGCCAGCATGAATAAGAATGAGCTTATCTGGAATGCGCAGATTGCCCAGAACTTCCTAAAAGGTAATGCCGCGACAATCAGTTTAGAGATATACGATATTCTGAGACAGCAGTCCAATATCAGTCGTTCGTTGACGGCCGATATGCGTTCCGTTTCCGAGTATAATGGAATAAACAGCTACTGTATGCTTCGTTTTTCTTATCGTCTGAACGTCTTTGGAAATAAAGGAGCTCGTGGCAATATGCGTCAAGGCGGATTTGACGGAGGTGGTCATCGTGGACCGCGTGGACCACACGGCGGTGGACCGGGACGGATGATGCGTTTTTGAGGATAAGTGAATACAGATAAAAAGGAAGTCCCGGTGTAATGAACGAGAGTTGTTACCGGGACTTTTTTGTTTATCCGATAAATTACTCTATATTTGTTGCTTAGTATCCGCTTTTAGAAGAGATTCTTATGATAGATTGGAATTACATACTTGGTCAGATTGCAACGGTGGCTTTTGATATTCTCTATTTCGGGGCTATCATCGGTACGATTGTCATCATTATCCTTGACAACCGGAATCCGGTTAAGACTATGGCTTGGATACTGATCTTGCTTTTTCTGCCCATTGTAGGTCTTGTCTTTTATTTTTTCTTTGGGCGCAGCCAGCGTCGCGAACGGATTATCGGGAGGAAGAGTTATGACCGTCTTCTCAAGAAGCCGATGGCGGAATACTTGGCGCAAGATTGCTTGGAAGTGCAATACGAATATTCCCGTCTTATCCGACTATTCCAGCATACCAACCAAGCCTTTCCGTTCGAAGGAAACCGGGTAGCCGTCTATACGGAAGGTTATACTAAACTTCAGTCTTTACTGCGTGAATTGCAAAAAGCGAAGCAGCATATTCACATGGAATATTATATATTTGAGGATGACGCTATCGGGCGTATGGTCAGAGATGTATTGATAGAGAAAGCCATGCAGGGAGTTGAGGTACGGGTGATTTATGATGACGTAGGTTGCTGGCATGTTCCCAACCGCTTTTTTGAGGAGATGCGTAATGCGGGTATTGAGGTGAGGAGCTTCTTGAAAGTCCGCTTTCCCTTATTCACAAGTAGGGTGAATTATCGGAATCATAGGAAAATTGTTGTTATCGACGGGCAGGTAGGCTTTGTAGGAGGAATGAATCTGGCGGAACGTTATATGCGCGGTTTCTCTTGGGGAATCTGGCGAGACACGCACATCATGATAGAAGGCAAGGCGGTACACGGTTTGCAGACGGCTTTTCTGCTTGATTGGTATTTCGTAGACCGTACTCTGATAACCGCTTCCCGTTATTTCCCGAAAATAGACTCTTATGGAAATTCACTGGTACAGATCGTTACCAGCGAACCTATCGGTCCTTGGAAAGAAATCATGCAGGGATTGACCGTAGCGATAACCGGTGCAAAGAAATACTTCTATATGCAAACACCTTATTTCTTGCCGACCGAACAAATATTGGCTGCTATGCAGACGGCGGCATTATCCGGAGTGGACGTACGTTTGATGTTGCCGGAACATGCCGATAATAGAATCACCCATCTTGGTTCCTGCTCCTACCTGGCTGATGTGATGCAAGCAGGTGTGAAGGTTTATTTCTATAAAAAAGGCTTCCTGCATTCCAAACTTATGGTTTCGGATGATATGCTTTCTACAGTAGGCTCCACCAATGTGGACTTTCGCAGCTTTGAGCATAATTTTGAGGTGAATGCCTTTATATACGATGTGAACACAGCACTTGAGATGAAGGAGATATTCCTGCAAGACCAACGGGAAAGCACGCAGATATTCTTAAAGAATTGGGTGAAGCGTTCGTGGAGACAAAAAGCGGTAGAGTCTATTGTCCGTTTGTTGGCTCCATTGCTGTAGCCCGAAAGATAGAGAAGTTCACGCTTCCATATACTCTCCTTTCTACAAAATACGGATTTTCCTCAAAGTTATTGTCCTTTCCGTGCTCCAATACTAATAAGCCTCCCTCTTTGAGTAAATTGTTTTGGAAGATAAGTTCGGGGATTGTCTCTAGTTCCTTTAAAGCGTAAGGGGGATCGGCAAAGATGAAATCGAACTGCTCGCGGCTGCTCTTGATGAATTTGAATACATCCCCGCGTATCGGCAGGCATTTGTCTGTCTTCACCTCTTTCATTATTTTGGAGATGAACGCGTGATGAGCAGGTTCTTTCTCAATGCTGATTACACGGTCGCAGCCTCTCGATACAAGTTCGATACTTATGCTTCCGGTTCCGGCAAACAAGTCCAATGCACTGACTCCTTCTTCAAAGTCGATATAATTATTGAGTACATTAAACAGATTCTCTTTGGCAAAATCTGTTGTGGGACGTGCTTTGAATGTTCGTGGCACATCGAATCTTCTTCGTTTGTAAATTCCGCTGATTACTCGCATAAGATCATAACCTTTTATAATGTATTGAATATCACTAATGAAAAGCCAGTCTCCCCTGCTTGGAAGTAACAGTATAGTAACGACATTGATGAATCAGACTGTTTTGGTAGACTTTTCATGGTCAAAGATACAGATTCTTTTTGATATAGCAATATATATTGATTGGCGCTTACTTGTTACATTGAACACATTTGCTTACTTTCGCAGAAAAGATATTCCCCAATAGAATACAGCCCAAGTCTGACAGTATATCAATCGCCTGCCTCAATTGTGCTAAAAGAATAACACCAAAGTAGAATAAGATGGAACAACTCGAAGTAATACAGAGTAAGATTTATGACATACGTGGACAAAAGGTTATGCTGGATAGAGATTTGGCAGAAATGTATGGAGTTGAACCCCGCGCTTTAAATCAAGCGGTGAAACGTAATACAGATCGTTTTCCTATTGATTTTATGTTTCAGTTGACAGATGAAAAAACGGAAATCAAAGACGGCCATACAAATAAACATGGGCATTATGCGTGCTTTTGTTGCTGTTCGTTACTGTTAAGTCCTCCTATCAGTCCGGTACATGAACTACAGTGTGAAGTCAAGGAACTGAAAGAGTATATCGAAGAAGTGTTCGCAGACTACAACGACATCAATGACGACACTCGTATGCAATTGGAATTGATAAATCAGACATTAGCCGAATTGTAGGTGCAAAAAGCATTGGCAGACAAGCCGCGTAATCCTATTGGCTTCATTGCCCCTAAGAAGAAATAAAAAACAGACTGCCTTATCGTCTCTCCGTTAACCACCGGTTATTCGCATGTCAATAAGGCCTGCATATCAATATTAGTGGCAGGATTCATGATAAATACCTGTAATATAAACTTTTTCAGTTCACTCATCAGAGTTTCTTTATCCGGAAGCGTCCCGGTCAGATGCAGTTCGTCCCTTTCCTGATTGAACTCCAATTGTTTCCAGACATACAACAGATAATAAATGCGGTCCTCCGTATGCGTGCATTCAAAAGAATTGGCTAAAAGCAGATGTCCCCGTTCAAAACAATAAATGTCAATTGCTTCCCGATGTATGGAAACGTACATCTTTTTACTGTTTCCCAGCCTGCTCTTGACGGAGAAATAATCGATGAGCGGGGTAGATTGAGAATAGAAATGGGCTTCGGGGTATTGTTCGCTCAGAAAGGTATGTGCACTCTTGTCCATACCGAAAATGATAGCTACATTATTCTTTTTGAGAATATTGCAGATCACCGTCTCGTTTTCCCGTTTCTGATGATTGTGGTAAAATAGAAGTTCCGCCTGTTCCTCTTCAAACAACTCCAGTGGCACGATAGTAAAACGCTTATCAGCCATCATGATGTTAACTCGTTTGTAGGAGTGGTTTAGAAAGTCCGATTCACGGAAAGTAGCTTTCAGATTAGCAGTAAGAGACAGGGAAGTATCCGTCTCTTTCTCTATCGTCGACAGCGAATTATCGTGAATCGGGTTATAGATAGAAAAAGAAAATCCATCCGTACTAAGACGGATGGATAAAGTATATTGTTGTGGTTTAGTAAAATCAATCATTATTCCCAGTTACCGGCACCATTGTTCGGAGTATCGATAGAACCTACCATCAAACCGCAGTATCTACCCAATTTGCTCTGAACATCTTTTAAGTTAATGATTTCCTGTTTGTCAAGACCACCTAGATAAGTTTCGTACGGAGCTTTTACTTCGAACAAGAATACAGGAGCACCGGATTTAGCGGTATCATTCCTAACATTCATTTCGAACTGAGCACCGTTTCCATAAGGAATATATCTCATAGAGTCAGGATTGAATCCTTTAGGGAAGATAGTATCCATAACGGCTACCCACATAGTATCACGTTTGAAACCTTCGAGTCCCCATTTCTTGACTTCGTCATATTTACCTGTCTTCTTAGCTTTGTTGATGATAGCCATTGCCTTCTTTTCAGTCAGTCCGTCTTCCAACTGCTTGTCTGTCAACATACCCATTTTCATTACGAACGGTAGTTTTTGATTTTTAACGAAGTCAATCAGCGTATCAAATTTGTCTGTATACATTCCGTGATTAAGCGTGCGGTATTCCTGCTGCGCTTTACGGATGTCAATCAAACGAGCAATGACTGCTTTTTCTCTGTCTTTTTTTGCGTTTTCAAAATTGATAGGACCCATGATACTGGCGTAGCAGATGTAAACCAATGCGGCAGCACAGAGCACCAATACAATATTAAATACTGTTTTCATGATAAATTATGTTTTTAGTTGTTATATTC
>CEAF01026939.1_pt1 | contig 11865 bp, 7 predicted proteins | sample 557431 | NCBI WGS metagenome assembly CEAF01 (sample SAMEA3182068, study PRJEB8094) | gut metagenome | biome: human; feature: gut; material: Stool; isolation source: human stools | place: Canada | collected 2013-11-18 | reverse complement strand
GGCGCAGGCTCGGGAGTGGGTTCGCTGCTGCCGGCAGCGGCGCTCTTTTCCGCCGGGGTCCCGTGTTCACGGGCGCGGGTCGCCGGGGCCCGGACAGGTGCGGCATGGCCCATGTCCCGGGGCGGGAGGGGGCTGCCTTCCTGCCTGTCGTGAGCGGGATGCCCCTGTACGGGCGCGGACGGTGCCGGGACGCTGTCCATGCGCTCCAAAGGCAGCAGCTGCGGCAGCAGGGCCAGGTTGAGCAGCAACAGCTCCAGGGCCGCGGCCGGCTCGGGATTCTGCACGATGCCGCGCTGGGCGTCCAGTACCATCTGCCAGGCGGCGTGCAGGTGTCCTGCGGAGAAGCGCGGGGCCAGGCCTTGCCAGAAAAGGATCTCCTCGCCGGGCAGGCCCAAAGTGGGTGCCACGGCCTCGCCGCCCTGCCGCAGCAGGAACAGGTCACGCAGATGTCCGGCCAGCTCGCGCACGAAAAATCCGATGTCCACCCCCTGGCGGAACAGGCTGGCGCACAGCTGGGAGACGGCGGCGCAGTCCCGGGCATGGAGGGCGTCGAAGAGGTCGGCGAACAGTTCCTGTCCGGCCAGGCCCAGCACTTCGCGGGTCACGGCGCTGGTGAGGTTGTCGCCGCCCAGGGCCAGGGTCTGGTCCAAAAGGGACATGCTGTCGCGCACGCTGCCCGCGGCCCGGCGCGCGATGAGGCGCACGGCGCCTTCCTCGAAGGGGACGTTCTCCTTGTTCAGGACCTGGGAAAGGTGCTGCACGAGGGCGTCCTCGCCCAGATGGCGGAAGACGAAATGCTGGCAGCGGCTGACGATGGTGATGGGGAACTTGTGCGCCTCGGTGGTGGCGAAGATGAAGACCACGCGCGCGGGCGGCTCCTCCAGCGTCTTGAGCAGGGCATTGAAGGCGCTGCGCGAGAGCATGTGGGCTTCGTCGATGATGAAGACCTTGTAGCGGCCCTCCATGGGGGCGTAGCCGATGTTCTCGCGCAGGGCGCGGGCGTCTTCCACACTGTTGTTGGAGGCGCCGTCGATCTCGGTGACGTCCACATGGCTGCCCTGGGTGATCTTGCGGCACTGGTCGCACTGGTTGCAGGGCTCGGGGCCCGGCGCATGGCGGCAGTTGAGGGCCTTGGCGAAGATGCGGGCGATGGTGGTCTTGCCCACGCCGCGCGTGCCGCTGAGCAGATAGGCGGCGGCGACCCGGTCTTCGGCGGCGGCACGGGAGAGCACGGCCTTGACCATGTCCTGTCCGGCGACCTGGGCAAAGGTCTGGGGGCGGTATTTTGCGGCGAGGGAGAGGTGCTTCATGAAAAAAAACGGCAGGGCGCGCCTGTCCCCCTGAAGGTTACAGGCGCGCCGGAAGAGAGTGCTAGAACGTGTAGTGGCTCAGCCAGTCGGCGTACTTGGCGTTCTGGCCCTTGACCACGCCGAAGTATTCCTTCTGCAGGTGCTTGGTCACAGGACCGGCATGGCCGGCGCCGATGGTGCGGTTGTCCACTTCGCGGATGGGCGTGATCTCGGCGGCGGTACCGGTGAAGAAGGCTTCGTCGGCGATGTACAGCTCGTCGCGGGTGAACTGCTGTTCTTCCACGGTGTAGCCCAGGTCGCGGGCCACCTTCATGACGGAGTCACGGGTGATGCCGCCCAGGATGGAGGTCCAGGGCGTGGTCTTGATGATGCCGTCACGCACGATGAAGATGTTTTCACCGGTGGCTTCGGAAACGAAACCGTTGGTGTCCAGCATCACGGCTTCGTCGTAGCCGTCTTCCTTGGCTTCGATCTTGGCCAGGATGGAGTTCACGTAGTTGCCGGCGGCCTTGGCCTTGCTCATCAGGGTGTTGACGTGCATGCGGGCGAAGGAGCTGGTCTTGGCGCGGATGCCCATTTCCAGGGCTTCGGGGCCGAGGTAGGCGCCCCAGGGCCACACGGCGATGATGGTGTGGACCTTGTTGTTGCCGGGGTAGACGCCCATTTCGCCATCACCCACGAAGGACAGGGGACGGATGTAGCCTTCCTTCATCTTGTTGGCCTTCAGGGTGTCCAGGATGCCCTGGCTGATCTCGTCGACGGTGTAGGGAATGTTCAGACGCAGGATCTTCGCGGAATTGAGTAGGCGCTGGCTGTGTTCCTTCAGGCGGAAAACGGCGGAAGTGCCGTCAGCACAGGCATAGGCGCGGATGCCTTCGAAAACGGCGCTGCCGTAATGCAGGGCATGGGTGAGAACGTGAACCTGGGCGTCGGCCCAGGGGACCATTTTGCCGTCAAACCAGATGAAATCGGTCGTTTGCATGATACATTCCTCAATATATTCCGCGATATTGGCCAGGCCGGATCTTCCGCGCGCGGCGGGGCCTGTCCGAAGGGTAAAAATTTACTGGAAAGCGCCGCGTATGGCAAGCGTCCGCGGGCAGGAAGATGCACTGCCCGCAACGGGAAGAGGCGGGAGCCCGCTACCGGGCGCGGGCTGCCGTGCCGCAGCGAGGGGAGCTCCGGCACCCTTCCGGCGGGGCATCCCGGGCCGCTTTCCTGCATCCCGGCGGCAATTGGGCATCCTCCGGTATCCTTCCCGGCCCCTCCCCGTATGCCGGGCCGGGGATTCCCCCCGTCAGGGCAGTGACGGGCCTTGCTTGTCAGTGGCGGGACGAAAGTTTACAACCCAGCAGACAAACATTTCAGGCAGCGATGCCTGTGGAGGCAGCATGACAGCGCAGACGTTTCTGGGGATCGATGCGGGCGGCACGCATACCGATGCCGTGCTTTGCGGGCCGGAAGGCATCCTGGCCGGGGCCAAGGCGCCCACCTGCCACGAAGATCTGCCCTCTTCGGTGCGTGCGGCACTGGCCGCTCTGGAAAAGGCTCTGGAAGAAAAATTCGGCCCCGAGGGCCCGGCGCGCCTGCGTGCCGCGGACCGGGTGACCGTGGGCACCACCCTGGCCGTCAACGCCCTGGTGCAGGGCCGGGCCGACCGCGTGGCCCTGGCGCTGAGCGCCGGGCCTGGTCTGGCGCCCGCCCGTTTCGCCATCGGGGACGACGTCTGCATCCTGCCCGGCGGTCTGGACCATCGCGGCGTGGAAGTGACGCCGCTGGATACCCGCCCCCTGGCCGACGCCTGCGCCGCCTGGAAAAAGAAGGGCGTGCGGGCCGTGGCCTGCGTGGGCAAGTTCTCGCCCCGCAATGCCGCGCATGAGCTGGCCATGGCCGACGTGGTGCGCGCTGCCGGGCTCACGCCCGTGTGCGGGCACAGTCTGTCCGGCGAACTCAATTTTCCGCGCCGCATCGCCACAGCCTATTACAATGCCGCCGTGGCCCGCATCGTGGACGGCTTTTTGACCGCCGTGGAGCAGAGCCTGCAGGCAGCGGGCATCCGGGCCCCCCTGCGTCTGCTCAAGGCCGACGGCGGGGCCGTCCCGGCGGCCCTGGCCCGGCAGGAACCCGTGCAGTCCGTCCTGTCCGGCCCGGCGGCCAGCGTCATGGGCATACTGGCCCTGTGTCCCGCCGTGGCGGAAGATGCCTGCTCCGTATTGCTGGACGTGGGCGGCACCACCACGGACGTGGCCCTGTTCGCCCAGGGCTCGCCGGTGGTGGACCGTGACGGCATGAGCGTGCGCGGCCGCCGGACGCTGGTGCATTCGCTGGCCTCCCTGTCCATCGGCGTGGGCGGCGATTCCCTGCTGGGCGTGGAAGGGCAGGGCGCGGAGGCCCGCGTGCATACCGGTCCCCTGCGCGAAGGCCCGGCCATGGCGTTCGGCGGCACGCGTCCCACGCTGCTGGATGCCCTCAACGTCTGCGACCGGGAGCGGCCCGGCAGTCTTTCCGGGGATGCGGCGGCCTCCCTGCGTGGTGTGGCGGCCCTGGCCGGGGAGCACGGCATGGAGCCCGAAGAGCTGGCGGCCCGGGCCGTGGCCGATGCCCTCGATCAGGTGGCGGCGGCCGTGCGCGAGCTGGTGGACGGCGTCAATGCCCGCCCCGTCTACACGCTGGCGGCCCTGCGCGGCCTGCGCGACATCGCACCGGAGCGGGTCTGGCTGGTGGGCGGTCCGGCGGAGCGTCTGCGCGAGCGTCTGGCCGGACGGCTGGCCCTGCCCGTGGACTGTCCGCCCCATGCGCCGGTGGCCAATGCCGTAGGCGCGGCCCTGACCCTGCCCACCGCCGGTCTGGAAGTCTATGCCGACAGCGGCCGTGCCCTGCTGCGCGTGCCCTCGCTGGAACTGGAAGAAAAATTGCCGCGTGCGGCCACCCTGGAGACCGTGAAGGAACGCGCCGTGGCCCTGCTGGAAGAGCGGCTGGCCGCCCATGACGCGGCCGGTGCCCGGGTGGAGGTGGTGGAAGCCGACCTCTTTGCCGTGCTGGACGACAGCGGCCGGGCCTCGCGCGACATGCGCGTGCGCTGTCAGGCCGTGCCGGGCATCGCCGGACAGGTGGGGACCGCCGGTTAGGCGGGACGCTTCTCCCGGCCGGTACGTATCGTTTTTGGGGGAGGGGAGTCCCCTGCCCGCTGCCCATGCCAGCAAGGCCGGCGCCAGCGGGTACGGCCCTTCGTTTTGGGGGAGCCTCCGCATCTCTGTCCATGCCCGTGACGCCTCCGCGTGGCCGGCGGGCAGGGAGGAGCGTCAGCAGACCGCTGCCGCGAGGAAGTGGTCCCCTTCAAAGCCCTCTTCCCGCCACACTGTAGTTACCGTCGTCATCAACAAGGGACGCCATCCTATGAAGATCGTCTTGTTCGAGCCGGAGATCCCGCCCAATACCGGCAACATCGCGCGCCTGTGCGCCTCCACGGGCATCCACCTCAACCTCATCGAGCCGCTGGGCTTCAAGCTGGAAGACCGCTACCTCAAGCGTGCCGGGCTGGATTACTGGCCGCATGTGCGCATGGATGTCTGGCCGGACTGGGACAGCTGGCTGGCCGCGGCCACAGCGGAGAACGGCGGTACGCCGCCGCGCTGTGTGCTGACCTCGGCCCGGGGCGGGGAGCCTTTGCAGCACTTCGCCTTCGCGCCGGACGACTGCCTGGTCTTCGGGCCCGAGACGCGCGGCCTGCCGCCGGAGATCCTGAAGCGCTCCCCGTACAAGGTACGCATCCCCATGCTCAAGGACAGCGTGCGCAGCATCAACCTTTCCACGGCTGCGGGCATCGTGCTGTTCACGGCCATGAGTTCCTGCGGGCTCATGGAGGGCCCGGAATGGCAGTGATCCGGCTTTGCGCGCCATAGCCCCGCGGGGCAGGGAACGCTTTTCCCAAAAGCCATACGGGCAGGGTATGATCCCTGCCTTTTTTCATGCCTTTTGCCGGGACGGCGCGCCTGACGTGCTCTCCTCAGGGAGGGCGCTCTGTCGGGGGTATGCGGAACCTATCAGTAAAAATAATCTATTGCCTTTTTATGATGCACGGATGCAACGTATTTTGAGCCTCGAAGAAGGCTGGGGACGCATCCGCGCAACATTCTCGCCGTATCTTGCCAGCAGGGCCAAAAAGGAGAATAAGGCATAGAAGGTGCGGCCAGCGTGCCGCATCGATTTTTGCACATCCGGGGGTCGTGATGATCGTTGTTTTGCTGGTATGTCTGCTGGTGGGCTTTCTTGTGGGGCTGGCCGGGGTGGGCGGCATCCTGGTGCCGCCGGTGCTCATCCTCATGAGCGGTCTGGAGCCGCACACGGCCATGGGGACGGCGCTGGCCTCCTTCATCGGCACGGGCTTCGTGGGGACATGGCTCTATCACAAGAACGGGCACTACCGTTTTATGGAGGCCGTGCCCTTTGCCCTGGGCAGCTTCGTCTGTGCTGCGCCCGGTGCGCTGGTCAATGCCCGCATCGATGCCGGGCCGCTGGTCATGATCCTGGCGGTCATCATCGTCTTTGCCGGTGCCTGCACCCTGCGTCCGCCCAAACCGGGCCGCAAGGGCAGCCCCTTCTGGCTGGGCTGGAAGGGCAGGGCGGTCATCGGCGGCGCCACGGGCTTCATGGCCGGGCTCACCGGTGCGGGCGGTCCTGTGGCCTCCATCCCCTGGATGGTGCTGGTGGGCTATTCCCCCATCCATGCCGTGGCCCTGTCCATGCCCTACCAGATCGCCACCTCGTTTTCCGGCAGCGTGGGCAACATGATGGGCGGCCATGTGGACTGGATGCTGCTGCCTGCCCTGTGCGCCGTGCAGGTGGTGGGCCTGCTGGGCGGCATCGCCATGGCCCAGCGCGTGTCGGCGCCGTTTTTGCGCAAGGTCATCGGTGCCCTGTGCATCGGGCTGGGGGCCTTCCTCTTCCTGCGTCAGGCGGGCTGTTTTTAACAGAAAAAATTCCCGAGCTGCTTCTTGGGGATAATCCCCTTGAATCTCAAATAAAATACCGTTGCAGACGCAACATTTGTGCGGGTGGGCCAGGGGCTCGCCCGCTTGTGTCCTGCGGGACGGGCAGGTATGCTGCAGCGTATGAATATCGCTGCCCTTTTCATCCGCCGACCCGTGGCCACGGCACTCATCATGCTGGGCATGCTCTTCTTCGGGGCTGCCAGTTATGTGAACCTGCCGGTCAACCAGTTGCCCAACGTGGACTTTCCCACCATCCAGGTGAGCGCCGACCTTTCCGGCGCTGACCCGGAGACCATGGCCGCTTCCGTGGCCACGCCGCTGGAAAAGGAATTCTTCACCATCGCGGGCATCGACTCCATCTCGTCCGTCAATGCCACGGGCCGAACACGCATCACCATCCAGTTCGCCCTGGACCGTGATATCGACGCCGCGGCCCTGGACGTGCAGGCCGCCATCGGTCTGGCCCAGCGCCGTCTGCCTACCAACATGACCAATGACCCCAGCTTCCGCAAGGTCAACCCGGCAGACTATCCCATCCTCTATCTGCGCGTGGGCTCTCCCACCCTGCCGCTGTACGAGCTCAACGAATACGCCGATACCCTGGTGGGGCAGCGACTTTCCATGGTCAAAGGGGTGGCCCAGGTGGTCATCTACGGGCAGAAGAAGTATGCCGTGCGCGTGCGTGTGGACCCCGACGCCTTGGCCAGCCGCGGGCTGGGCATCGACGAGGTGGCCGATGCCGTGAGCAATGCCAACAGCAAGCTGCCCACGGGTTCGCTGGAAGGGGAGCGACGCGCCAGCGCCATCAAGGCCTCGGGCCAGCTGGAAGACGCCGAAGCCTTCCGCGATGTGGTGGCGGCCTACCGCAACGGCGCGCCCGTGCGCCTTTCGGACATCGGCGAAGTGGTGGACAGCGTGGAGCAGGACAAGCAGCTCTCCTGGGCGGATGACGGCAAGCCCTGTATCATGCTGGCCGTGGAACGCCAGCCCGGCGCCAACACCGTGCAGGTGGTGGACGACATCAAGACCCTGCTGCCCGGCCTGACCCGCCAGCTGCCGCCCTCGGTCAAGCTGGAGATCTTCTATGACCGTTCGGAATCCATCCGCGAGTCCGTGGCCGAGGTGAAGTTCACCCTGGTGCTGACGGTCTTCCTGGTGGTGCTGGTCATCTTCCTGTTCCTGCGCAACCTGCCGGCCACCATCATCCCCAGCCTGGCCCTGCCCATGTCGGTCATCTCCACCTTTGCGGTGATGCTGGCCATGGGATTCAGCCTGGACAACCTGTCGCTCATGGCCCTTACCCTGGCCGTGGGCTTTGTGGTGGACGACGCCATCGTCATGCTGGAGAACATCGTCCGCCACCAGGAGATGGGCAAGGACCCGCTCACGGCGGCCTATGACGGCTCGGGCGAGATCGGCTTCACCATCCTTTCCATGACCGTCTCCCTGGCGGCGGTGTTCATCCCGGTACTGTTCATGGGCGGCATCGTGGGCCGTCTGTTCTACGAGTTCGCCGTGGTCATCATCACGGCCATCCTGTTCTCGGGCGTGGTCTCCCTGACCCTGACCCCCATGCTCTGCGCCTACTTCCTGCGCCATTCGGGCAGCAAGCACCGCGTGGGCTATGAGGGCATCTACGGCAAGCTGGAGCGCGCCTTCGAATGGCTGGCCGACAAGTACGCCCGCTCCCTGGATGTGGTGCTGCGGCATCGCCGCACCACGCTGATCTTCTCGCTCCTCTTGCTGCTGGCCACCGGCTGGCTGGGCGTCATCGTGCCCAAGGGCTTCCTGCCCAGCGAAGACATGGGCTTTGTGGTGGCCACCACCGAGGCGGAGCAGGGCATCTCCTTTGAAGGCATGGTCAAGGCCCAGCACAAGCTGGACGAGGTGCTGCGCAACAACCCGCATGTGGACCGTTTCAATTCCGTGGTGGGTATCGTGGGCAGCAGCCAGAGCATGAGCAACGGCACGCTCATGATCCACCTCAAGCCCCACGGCGAGCGTCCGGACATCCAGACCGTGGTGCAGCGCCTGCGCCGCGAGCTCAACACCTCGCCGGCCATGCAGGTCTTCCTGCGCGTGCCGCCGGCCATCAACATCGGCGGGCGTTCCACCAAGGCCCTGTACCAGTACACCCTCACCGGTACCAATATGCAGGAGCTCTTCGAATGTGCCCAGAAGGTGGAGGCCGCCCTGCGCCAGGTGCCGGAGATCCAGGACGTCAACAGCGACCTCCAGCTCAAGAACCCCGAGATCCGGGTGACCATCGACCGTAACCGCGCCTCGGCCCTGGGCATCAGCGCCGGGCAGATCGAGCTGGCCCTGCAGACGGCCTACGGCTCGCGCGAAGTCTCCACCATCTACGCGCCCACCAACGACTACACGGTCTTCGTGGAAGTGCGCAAAGACTTTCAGCGCAACCCCGACGCCCTGACGCGCCTGTATGTGCGCTCTTCCAGCGGCGAGCTGGTGCCTCTGTCCACCGTGGCCAGGATGAGCCCCGGCGTGGGCCCCATCGCCGTGAACCATGACGGCCAGTTCCCGGCCGTGACCATCTCGTACAACCTGCGTCCCGGCGTGGCCCTGAGCGAAGGCGTGGCCGCCGTGGAACGCGTCAGCCTGCCGCTGTTGCCCGACTCGGTGAGCGCCAAGTCCCAGGGCACGGCCCAGGCCTTCCAGGATTCGCTCAAGGGCATGGGCTGGCTGCTCCTGCTGGCCATCGTGGTCATCTATCTGGTGCTGGGCATCCTCTACGAGAGCTTCATCCACCCGCTGACCATCCTTTCCGGCCTGCCGTCGGCGGGCTTCGGGGCCCTGTTCACCCTCTGGATATTCGGCCAGCCGCTGGACCTCTACGGCTTCGTAGGCGTCATCATGCTGCTGGGCATCGTGAAGAAGAACGCCATCATGATGCTGGACTTCGCTCTGGAAGCCCAGCGCCATGACCCCTCGCGCACGCCGCTGGACGCCATCACCGAAGGCTGTCATGTGCGTTTCCGTCCCATCATGATGACCACCATGGCGGCCCTCATGGGCGCGCTGCCCATCGCCATCGGCATGGGTGCCGGCGCCGAGGCCCGCCGTCCCCTGGGCCTGGCGGTGGTGGGCGGCCTGTGCTTCTCCCAGCTGGTGACCCTGTACATCACGCCCGTGTATTACGCTTATATGGAAGACTTCTCGCGCTGGCTCACCCGCCGCTTCGGACAGCGTTTCGAGGCCAACCGTGCCGCCCGCGCCGAGCATGAGAAGGAGGAAGGCAGCCATGCCGGATAACGCGCCTGTGTGCCGCCGTTGCGGCCGTTGCTGTGAACTGGGCGGGCCCGGCCTGCTGCGGGACGATGCCCCGCTGCTGTCCTCGGGCGCCCTGAAGCCGGAGATGCTCGTCTGCCTGCGTCGCGGCCAGTGGGCCCGGCAGGACGGCATGGGCGGCGGCCTGGCCCAGCTGGAGAACGAGATGATCAAGCTGGCCGGTACGGGCAAGGCCCCGCATCCGTGGCAGTGCCTGGCCTATGCGCCCGGCACGGGCTGTACCATCTATGAGCGGCGTCCCGTGCAGTGCGGCGTGCTGTTTTGCGAGGATACCCGGCCGCTGGAGGCCCTGCTGCGGGACGTCCCGGCCCTGGACCGCCGGGCGGCCATCGCCCTGCTGCCCCTGCCCGACGCGCAGCGCCGTTTGTGGGAGGAGCTGGTGCAGGCCCATGAGGAAGCCTGCGACGTGCGCCAGTACTTCGTCCTGCTGGACATGGGCGACCGTGAGGCCGCCGCGGCCATGGAGCGTTACGACGCCGCCTTCCGCCGGCTCTGTGTGGAGCGCGGCGCGCTGACGGAGGCCGAACTGCCCTTTTTGCTGGGGCAGCCCCTGCGCGATCTGCCCCGCAACGAGGGTTAGCCACGGCTCCGGGCCGCCGGATGCCCTGTCCGCCTTCGGGCTCCCTGCGGAGGACATGCCCGGCCACGGCCCGGCCCAAAAGCGCGTCCCCCGTTGACAGGACGGCAGAGCGGCCCTACCTTTAGGCACAAACGAAGATAACGCCGTCCCGTACGGCACAAGCCAAGGAATTGACATGCCTCTGTGCAGCACTGAAGAAGCCATTGCCGAGATCCGGCAGGGCAAAATGATCATTCTTGTGGACGATGAGGACAGGGAAAACGAAGGCGACCTGACCATGGCCGCCGAATTCGTGACCCCTGAAGCCATCAATTTCATGGCCAAGTTCGGCCGTGGTCTCATCTGCCTGCCCATGTCCGGCGAAATGGCCGACAAGCTGCAACTGCCCCTGATGGCCAAACATAACGGCTCGCGTTTCGGCACCAACTTCACGGTGTCCATCGAGGCCCGCGAAGGCATCACCACCGGCATCTCCGCCGCCGACCGCGCCACCACCATCAAGACCGCCGTGGCCGACGGCGCCCGTCCCGACGACCTGGTGACCCCCGGCCACGTCTTCCCCCTGCGCGCCCGTCCCGACGGCGTGCTGGCCCGCGCCGGCCAGACCGAAGGCAGCGTGGACCTGGCCCGTCTGGCCGGTCTCAAGCCCGCCGCCGTCATCTGCGAGATCATGAAGGACGACGGCACCATGGCCCGCATGCCCGACCTGGAAGTCTTTGCCGCCGAGCACGGCCTGAAGATCGCCTCCGTGCGCGACCTCATCTGCTACCGCATGCGTCGCGGCCAGGTGTCCGTCAAATGCGATGCCAAGGCCCACCTGCCCAGCCTGTACGGTGACTTCACGGTCTACGCCTACGAGAGCGACCGCGAGCCCGGCACCCATCTGGCCCTGGTCAAGGGCGACATCACCACGCCCGAACCCGTGCTGGTGCGCGTGCACAGCCAGTGCCTCACCGGTGACGCCCTGGGCTCCCTGCGCTGCGACTGTCGTGGCCAGCTGGCCGCCGCCCTGCGCCAGATCGAAAAGGAAGGCCGCGGCGTGCTGCTCTACATGCGTCAGGAAGGCCGCGGCATCGGCCTGGCCAACAAGATCCGCGCCTATGCCCTGCAGGACGAGGGCTACGACACCGTGGAAGCCAACCGCAAGCTGGGCTTCCCCGATGACCTGCGCGACTACGGCACCGGCGCCCAGATCCTCGTGGATCTCGGCATCACCAAGATCCGCCTGCTGACCAACAACCCCAAGAAGATCGTGGGCCTGTCCGGTTACGGCATGGAGATCGTGGAACGCGTGCCCATCGAGATCGAAGCCTGCCCCGAAAACGAATCCTACCTGCGTACCAAGAAGGAAAAGATGGCCCATCTGCTGACGGGCATCCGCTGCCACTAGGCCGCAGGACGAAGCGTTCGCATGGCGGGGAAGAGGACTTGTGCCTCTTCCCCGCTTTTTTTGTGCCTTGCTCCATCCCCGGCTGCGGAAGGAGCGGATCGGGCCCTGCCATGGCCGGGCCGCAGGGGCAAGCGGGGCTGATGGCGCGAAGATGTACCCGCCATCACAGATGAATGTTTGTAATCGATAGATGAAATTTATAAGATATTTAAAAAAAATTTATAAGAAAATCATTTCACATGATTGCATAAATTATTTTTTATGACAGTCTGTCTTCTGATAGAG
>CEAF01056175.1_pt1 | contig 11908 bp, 10 predicted proteins | sample 557431 | NCBI WGS metagenome assembly CEAF01 (sample SAMEA3182068, study PRJEB8094) | gut metagenome | biome: human; feature: gut; material: Stool; isolation source: human stools | place: Canada | collected 2013-11-18 | reverse complement strand
ATCATGCTCCCGTTCATCTTCTTCGCGCTTTACGAGAAGGACGGTCAGCCCGCCGAAAAGTATCTGTACCACATCGTACAGTCCATGTTCATCCGGGACAAGGTGCGTCCCTATCGCACAAACAATCTCTATGCTGAAATTCAGCAGAAAATCAAAGAACAGGAGGAATTGCAGATTGAACAACAGCACAGCAAAGGCAAAGCCTAAGATGACGGTCAAAAACGGCGTCGTTTACGGCGATGCCCTTTCCGCTCAGGAGAAGAAGCGGATCGTCATGCAGAAGAAAAAGGACAGGAAGGCAAAGAAAGTCCGCAAGTCCGCCCAGCAGACCATTCCCTATGTGGAGATGTGCCGCGACGGTATCTGCAAGGTAAACAGCCGCCTCTACACGAAGTCCATCGCCTTTGAGGACATCAACTACCAGCTTGCTCAGAACGAGGACAAAACTGCCATCTTTGAGAACTGGTGCGACTTTCTGAACTACTTCGACAGCTCGATTTTCGTCCAGCTCTCCTTCATCAATCAGAAGGCAAGCCTCAATGAGTTCCGCAAGCGCATCAACATTCCGGCACAGGAGGACGCCTTCAACGACATCCGCTCCGAGTATTCCGGTATGCTGCAAAACCAGCTCACCAAGGGCAACAACGGACTGGTCAAGAAAAAGTACATCACCTTCGGCATTGAGGCGGACTCCCTCCGCACCGCAAAGCCGAAGCTCGAACGCATTGAAACCGACATTCTCAACAACTTCAAAACCCTCGGTGTGAGAACCGAGCCGCTGTCCGGCTACGAACGGCTGAAAGTGCTTCATGACGTGTTCAACATGGACACCAATGAGCCGTTCCGCTTTTCCTTTGACATGGTAGCCCGGACGGGACTCAGCACGAAGGACTTCATCGCGCCCACTTCCTTTGACTTCCGTGAAGGCAAGTGCTTCAAGATGGGCAGAACCGTCGGCGCGGTGAGCTTCCTGCAAATCCTCGCGCCGGAACTCAATGACCGTATGCTTGCCGACTTCCTTGAGATGGACAGCAACATCACGGTCAATTTTCATATCCGGACGATTGACCAGGCGAAGGCAATCAAGAGCATCAAAATGAAAATCACCGACCTCGACAAGATGAAGATCGAGGAGCAGAAAAAAGCCGTCCGCTCCGGCTATGATATGGACATCATCCCGTCCGATCTTGCCACCTTCGGCGGTGAGGCGAAGCGTCTGTTGCAGGATCTCCAGACCCGCAATGAGAGACTGTTTCTTGTGACCATCCTCATCATGAATACGGCAACCAACCGCCAGAAGCTCGAAAACGCGGTGTTCCAGACCGCCGCCATCGCCCAAAAGTATAACTGTACGCTCAAGCGTCTTGACTTCCAGCAGGAGGAAGGGCTGATGTCCTCTCTGCCTATCGGCGTCAATCAGGTGGAGATCGAACGCGGACTGACCACTTCCAGCACAGCGGTTTTCGTGCCGTTCACCACGCAGGAGCTTTTTCAGGGCGGCGAAGCTCTCTACTACGGGCTGAACGCACTGTCCAACAACATGATCATGGTTGACCGCAAGCAGCTCAAGAACCCCAACGGGCTGATCTTGGGTACGCCCGGTTCCGGTAAATCCTTCTCCGCCAAGCGCGAAATGACGAACGCCTTCCTCATCACAGAAGATGACATCATCGTCTGCGACCCCGAGGCCGAGTATTTTCCCCTTGTGCAGAAGCTCGGTGGTCAGGTCATCCGCATCTCGCCGGTCAGCACGGATTACATCAATCCGCTGGACATCAACACGAACTACTCCGAAGAGGAAAACCCGCTGACGCTGAAATCCGACTTCATCCTCTCTATGTGTGAGCTGATTGTCGGCGGCAAGGACGGCTTGCAGCCGGTTGAGAAGACCATCATTGACCGCAGTGTCCGCATGGTTTATCAGGAGTTCCTTGCAGACCCCAAACCGGAGAAAATGCCGATCCTCGAAGACCTCTACAACATTCTGAGAAATCAGAAGGAGCCGGAGGCACAGCGCATTGCAACTGCCCTTGAAATCTATGTTCACGGCTCTCTGAATGTCTTCAATCACAGAACGAATGTGGATGTCAACAACCGCTTCGTCTGCTATGACATCCGCGAACTCGGCAAGCAGCTCAAGAAGCTCGGTATGCTGATTGTGCAGGATCAGGTTTGGAACAGAGTTACCATCAACCGCGCCCAGCACAAGGCAACTCGCTACTACATGGACGAGTTCCATCTGCTCTTGAAGGAGGAACAGACCGCCGCATACAGCGTGGAAATCTGGAAGCGTTTCAGAAAATGGGGCGGCATCCCGACCGGAATCACGCAGAACGTCAAGGATCTTCTTGCGTCCCGTGAGGTGGAGAACATCTTTGAAAACTCGGATTTTGTCTACCTTCTGAATCAGGCATCCGGCGACCGGCAGATTCTCTCGAAGGCGCTGAACATCTCGCCCAGCCAGCAGAACTACATCACCAACTCCAACGCCGGTGAGGGACTGATCTTCTACGGCTCGACCATCGTTCCCTTCAAGGACGATTTCCCGAAGGACACACAGCTCTACCGCATCATGACCACCAAACCCGAAGAAACCGTACAGAACTAAGGAGGATTTTTGAATATGAACAACAAGATGATTACCATTCCCTACGCGGACGCTATCGAATACGGAGAGAACACCTCCGCGCTGTTTAAGGCTCTGTGGGAGCTGACCGATCTAATCCGACTAGAAAGCAACCTCAAGAAGCATCACCGCGCCTACCTCCATGTGAGGGAGGACATCGACGAAAAGGTCAGGGAGGCGCGTCAGATTATGACCAAGGTATCTGTGGATATGATCGGTTTCTATTTCAAGGTTGATGTTCCCGAAGGCAGCAACAGCGACGAGAATACCCCGTTCGCTGACGCGGCGGATGATGAAGCCGTATCTATCCCCAAGGACAAGTATGAGCTGATGATCGACGATCTGCTCACGATGTCCGAAATCATCCAGTGCGTCGCAGATATGCGCACGCAGGATGTGAAGGCAATCCGCGAGTTCGGCAAGTTCGTCCCCGCCTTTGCCGCCTTTGAGAAGAACCGGCTGAGCCTCTATCGTGAGGCGGCGAAGGAAGCCGAGGAAATCTTCGACCGTTGGGCGGACGAGATTGACGATCTCGACGAGGACTTCATGGAAGATGAGGACTATGAGCCGGACGAGTATTACTCCGACTGATATGCGCTCAAATCCGAAGAAAGGAGCTGGTTTTTATAGAGCTTGACATCATTCATACCGGCGATTGCCTTGAAATCCTGAAAGCCCTGCCCGATGACAGCGTTCATTGCTGTGTGACGTCCCCTCCGTATTACGCGCTCCGCGATTACGGCATGAAGGCTCAGATCGGCAGAGAGACAACGCCGAAGGAATATATTTCGCGTCTGACGGAAGTGTTTACCGAAGTCAGGCGCGTTTTGCGTCCGGATGGAACGCTCTGGCTGAACATTTCGGACACCTACGCCGGAAAGGGTAATCAGGGCGATTTTGTTGACCCGAAGAACCCCAACGGCAGAAACGGTCAGGCTGTGGCTCTCAACAACAAGGTTGAGGGCTGCAAGCCGAAGGACATGATCGGCATTCCGTGGATGCTGGCTTTTGCCCTCCGCGATACCGGCTGGTATCTGCGCAACGACATCATCTGGATGAAGGATAACCCCATGCCGGAGAGCGTCAAAGACCGTTGCGCCCGCTGCTATGAGCATATTTTCCTGTTCTCAAAGTCCAAGAAGTATTTCTTTGACTACAAGGCGATTTCCGAACCGATTGCCCCCGCAACGGGAGAACGCCTCAAGCGCGGCATGAAGGGCGGCAACAAATACGGCAAACCCGTTCCCGGTCAGCCTCAGCCGCAGTCCATCAACCGCCCACGTGAGCATGGCGAGATCAAGGATTGTGACATCAATCCGCTCCGCAACAAGCGCGATGTCTGGAAGATCAACACCGTCCCCTTTAAGGGCGGTCACTATGCCGCCTACCCTCCGAAGCTGGTTGAAACCTGTCTTCTCGCCGGTTGTCCAGAAGGCGGCATTGTGCTTGACCCGTTCATGGGAAGCGGCACAACCGGCATGGTTGCCTCACAGATGGGGCGTCATTTCGTGGGCATCGAGCTGAACCCTGAATACACCGAGCTTGCCTACAAGCGGATTGGAGGTGAAATCTGATGTCCAATGAACCGGAACTTAAAGCCCGCGACAAGGTAGTTCTGCGGATGACGCAGGAGGGCGCGGTCGAGGAAAACCTGACGGCTGGCACCGAACAGCGTGTGTCAAAGAGGCTGGAAGATGCGGAGCTGGTGAAGCCCGGTGAGACAGTCGAGCCTTCCGAAGCTCTTTCTGCGGAGGAACAGAAAAAGGTGCAGATGCGCCGTCAGCAGCGTCAGTTTCAGACGGAACACGCCGAAGATAACGACACACAGCCGCCCTCGGAAACATCCGTCACAGAAGAGAAAAGGGCAGAAAATCCACCCCAGAATGTACCTGAACCGCTGCCCTCGGAAACGCCGTTCAAGCCTCCAACTTTAGAGCAGCACGGCGTTTCTTCTCATACCGGCACAGTGATTGCTGAAACGGTTGTCACACACAAGCTGCGCAAGACCTCGGCAGTGGAGGCAGTGGATGCGGATGCCGTTCTCTCCCAAGCGGCAGAGACTTCCTCCGCAAAGCCGGTCTCGGACGATGCCGTCCCGCCCACGAAGCGGATGCAGAAGCTCGAAAGGAAGTCCGAGAAGGCACATGAGCGTCTGGATGCTGCCCGTGAAAAGCTGCCCACGCACAAGGTTCTCAAGAAAGAGCGTGTCTTTGATGAAGAGACCGGAAAGGGCAAAACCCGCCTTCATTTTGAGGATGAGCTGAAAAAGCCCAAGAGCAAAGGCAAGCTGCAATTTGAAGCGGACAAAACCGTCCGCAAGGTCGGTGACACCCTCGCTTCCGGCATTCACGGCAAAATCCATGAGGTCGAACAGGAAAACTCGGCGGTTGAGGCGGCGCATAAAACGGAGATCGCCGCTGAGACTGCCGCTCGGCATTTCAGTCATCATCGGGAAAAGAGCATCAACAAACCTTATGAGAAGGTCTCTAAGCTGGAACATAAGGCGGATGCTGCTGATGCCAAGCTCCAATATGAGAGAAATCAGCAGGAGCATCCTGAGATGAAGAAGCAGAACATGAACAAGCACTACCAGAAGCAGAACATCAAGAAGGAATATGCCGCCGCTCGAAATGCCGGGTCTCAGACTGCCGGGACTGCCACAAAGAATACCGGCAAGAAGCTCGGTGAGAAGGCGTCCGACAAGATCAAAGAGTTCTTTGAGAAGAACAAGAAGGTCTTCATCTGGATCGGCGCCGGAATTGCCCTGCTCGTTTTGCTCAGTGCCGGAATCAGCTCGTGTTCGATGCTCACCTCTACTGGCTCGACGGTCATTGCATCCTACTATCTCAGCGAGGATGACGAGATGCTCGGTGCAGAGGCGCAGTATTGTCGAATGGAGCAAGAGCTGCAACGCTATCTCGACACCTACGAAAGCACTCACAGCTACGATGAATACCACTTCGATCTGGACGATATTGAGCATGACCCCTATGTGTTGATCTCCATTCTCTCGGCTCTCCACGAGGGCGAGTTCACGCTGGATGAGGTGCAGGGTACGCTCCAAATGCTGTTTGAAAAGCAGTACATCCTCACCGAAGAGGTCATCGTCGAAACCAGATACCGCACGGAGACCGACACATGGACGGACGCAGACGGCAACACGCACACGGAAACCTATCGCGTCCCGTATGACTACTACATCTGCAACGTGAAGCTCGAAAACTTCAATCTCTCCCATGTCCCGGTCTACATCATGTCTCAGGAACAGCTTTCCATGTACGCAACGTATATGTCGGTGCTGGGCAACCGCGAGGATCTGTTCGGTGACTCTCCCTATGTGGACAAGTACATCACAAATCCTCCCGCCGACTACGATGTCAACCCGGAATACCTGAACGATGAGAAGTTTGCGGCGCTGATTACCGAGGCGGAAAAGTATCTCGGCTATCCGTACGTTTGGGGCGGCTCCAATCCCGACACGTCCTTTGACTGCTCCGGCTTTGTCAGCTATGTTCTCACGAACAGCGGACTTGTGAATACCGGACGGCTGGGCGCACAGGGGCTTTACAACGTCTGTACGCCGGTTTCAAAGGCGAATGCACAGCCCGGTGATCTCATCTTTTTCGTCGGGACGTATGACACCCCGGGTGTGTCCCACGTCGGCATTTACGTCGGTGATGGGGTCATGATCCACTGCGGCGATCCCATTCAGTACACATCCATCAACTCTTCCTACTGGCAGCAGCATTTCTACGCCTTCGGAAGACCCGCCTATTAAAAGAAAGGAGTTTTTTCATGAATCCCAAGTATCAGAAAGTCCTCTCCGACATTGAGAAGGCTGAAAAGAAGAAGTCCGAAATTGAAGGTCAGCTCAAGGAGCTGTACGACAAGAAGACAGAACTGGAAAACCTTGAAATCATCAATACCGTGCGCTCTATGGTGATGGACAAGGATCAGATCATGGCGTTCCTGTCTTCCATGAAGGGCGGCACCAAGCCCGCTGAAAATACGGAGGTAATCGACAATGCGTAAGAAGTTTCGTTTTCTGACCGTCCTTGCGGTCTGCGTCATGGTTCTGTCCTGCTTCTCTGTCACGGCGTTTGCCTACGCCGATGATACCGAGCAGAACCTTCCCGTTACGGAGGCAACTCAGCCCGAACAGCAGCCCGCAGTCACTCCCACGCCGGAAAAGCCGAAGGGTGAGCCGATTGACGATGAGGGCAACGCCTACACCCGCGACTTGCTATACGACAAGGCAACCAACAAGCAGTTCATCACTGTCCAGACGAAGAACGGCAACACCTTCTTCATTGTCATCGACTACGATGCGCCCATCAACGAGGATGAGGAACAGTATCAGACGTACTTCCTCAACATGGTCGATGAGAGCGACCTGCTTGCGCTGCTGGATGAAGACACTGCGGCTGCTCTGACCACCTGTAACTGCAAGGAAAAGTGCGCTGCCGGTCATGTCAACACAGACTGCCCGGTCTGCAAGACCAACATGAGCGAATGCACCGGCACAGCCCCCGTTACACCTGAGCCGGACAAGGATGCGGAAACCGATGTCCCCGCCCCTAAACCCGAAAAGAAATCCAACATCGGCATGATCCTCGTCATCTTTGCCCTTGCCGGTGCTGCGGGTGCAGCTTATTACTACATCAAGTTCGTCAAGGGCAGAAAGCTCAAGGATGAGGATATGGACTTCTTTGATGATGAAGGCTACGAGGAAGAGCCGTACATCAACGAGGATGAAGAGCCGCAGATTGCGGAGGATGCCGAAACGGAAGGTGATGAAGATTGATCTTAGTCATTGCTGAAAAGCCCAGTGTTGCCCAGTCCATCGCAAAGGTGCTGGGCGCGACATCCCGCAAGGACGGCTACATGGAGGGCGGCAATTACATCGTTTCGTGGTGCTTCGGTCATCTGGTGGAGTTGGCAGACGCCAGCTCCTATGATGAGCGGTATGCCAAGTGGCGGTATGACGATCTTCCCATTGTTCCGGAAAGCTGGATGTTCGAGGTCACGAAGGACAAAGCACAGCAGTTCAAGGTGCTGTCTTCTCTCATGAAGGACAAGCGCGTCACTGAGCTTGTCTGCGCAACCGATGCAGGACGCGAGGGTGAGCTGATCTTCCGGCTGGTCTACAACAAAGCCGGATGCATCAAGCCCTTCAAGCGTCTGTGGATCAGCTCGTTGGAGGACTCTGCCATCCGCGAAGGCTTCAACCATCTCCGGGACGGCAAGGAATATGACCGCCTCTATGAAGCGGCACTCAGCCGCTCGAAGGCAGACTGGATTGTCGGCATCAACGGCACCCGCCTTTTCACCACGCTCTATCACAAGAAGCTGGTGGTCGGGCGCGTCCAGACGCCGACTCTTGCAATGCTGGTGGAGCGCGACGGGAAAATCTCCACGTTCCAGAAGGAGAAGTATTTCAACGTCCACGTCGGCAAGGGCGATCTGACCGCCGATCTGGAAAAGGTCAAAACCGAAGAGGAAGCAAAAAGAATTGCGGCGGCTTGCGAGAAAAAGCAAGCCGTCGTTTCTTCTCTCAAGCGGGAGACGAAAACCGTCAATCCTCCGAAGCTCTATGATCTGACCACCTTGCAGCGCGAGGCAAACCGATACTACGGCTTCACTGCCCAGCAGACGCTCGACCTCGTTCAGACGCTCTACGAAAAGAAGCTCCTGACCTATCCGCGCACGGACAGCCAGTTTATTACGGATGATATGGAGGACACCGCCCGTCAGGTCATTTCTATTGTCTGCCGCCAGCTTCCGCTTTTCTCCGGCGTTTCGGTTACTCCGGACATTTCCCGCGTAACCGACAACAGCAAGGTCACAGATCACCATGCCATTCTCCCGACCGTCCAGCTTGAAAAGCAGGATGTTTCGGTGCTTCCTCAGTCGGAGCAGAAAATCCTCAATCTTGTCGGGATGCGCCTTCTGTGTGCGACCGGCGAGAAGCACACCTACGCAGAAACGCAGATCTCGCTCTCCTGCGAGGGCTACGAGTTCAAAACCAAGGGGAAGACCGTCGTTCAAAACGGATGGAAAGCCATCGAAGAGCTGTTCAAGGCTTCCCTCAAGACGAAGGAAAAGGACGATCCCATGAAGTCCCTGCCCGAAGTCCATGAGGGCGATGTTCTGGATGGTGTGTCCGCCAGCGTCACCGAACACTTTACGACACCCCCGAAGCAGTACACGGAAGATATATGCTGTGAAAGGGGGATAAGAAATCACCCATAGAAAGGAGCGTTCCCATGAAACCCAAGAAATTAGGCAACGGTAAAATCACCGCCCTTTATGAGAGATTGAGCCGTGACGATGACCTCACAGGTGATAGTAACAGCATTATCAATCAAAAGAAAATGCTGGAGGACTATGCGAAAGCCAACGGTTTTACGAATTGCGTCCACTTCACAGATGATGGTTGGTCTGGTGGAAGTTTTGACCGCCCAAGTTGGAAGCGCATGATTGAGGGCATTGGAAAAGGCGAAATCGCTGCTGTCCTTGTTAAAGATTTGAGCCGCGTCGGTAGAGATTATTTACAGGTGGGCTTTTACACCGAAGTGATGTTCAGAGAGAAAGGTGTGCGGTTTGTTGCCATTACCAACGGAGTAGATAGCGACAAACGGGAAAGCAGCGAGTTTGCACCCTTTTTGAACATTATGAACGAATGGTATATTCGTGATTGCAGCCGTAAGATAACCTCTGTTTTACGGGCAAGAGGTATGTCCGGCAAGCACACAAGCAACCACTGTATCTACGGTTACAAGAAAGACCCCAACGACAAAGACCATTGGATTATCGACGAGGAAGCTGCCGAAGTAGTACGCCGGATTTATCGCATGGCCATTGAGGGAAAAGGCCCGTATGAAATTGCCCGCATATTGGCAACGGCAAAGGTTGAGCGCCCCTCTTACTATCTTGCACAGCGCGGTATGGGAAACCATCAATCAAACTACAATGCCGCAGACCCCTACACATGGCGCGGCGGTACAGTTGCCGACATACTCTCCAAGCAGGAATATATGGGGCATACGGTAAACTTTCGGACTTATAAGGAGAGCTATAAAGATAAGCGCGTCAAAATGACCCCCAAAGAGGATTTAGTCATTTTTGAGAACACACAAGAAGCTATCATCGACAAGGAAACATGGGAACGCGTACAAACTCTACGGAAAACCATTCGCCGGACAGACAGCATAGGAAAGGCCAATCCACTAACCGGCTTGATGTTTTGCGCGGATTGCGGTGCAAAGATGTATAACCACAGGGGCAAGGCCGGAAACGCGCGTGACTGGGCGGGCAGACCCAACGGGAAAAAGCGTCCGGATCGTGACGAGTACAACTGTTCCCGTTATGATTTGGGCAACCAGCATTATGATAAATACTGCACGACGCACCTTATTCGTACTGCTGTTGTAAACGAGCTTTTGTTGGAAGCCATCAAGGGCGTTTGTGACTATGCGTTGAACAATGAAGCTGAGTTTATGGCACAGGTCTGCTCCGCTTCCGAGGACAGGCAGGAAAAAGCTGCAAGATCCATTCGCCAGCGGAAGCAGCGCAACGAGAAGCGTACCGATGAACTGACCCGCCTAATCCGAAAGCTCTATGAGGACAATGTAAGTGGCCGACTTTCCGATACCCTTTTTGAACAAATGCTCAGAGATTTCGAGGCCGAGCTAAGCGATTTGACAGAAATCGTTTCCCAAGACCAACAGGAACTTGAACGCATAAGCAGGGAAACCATCAACGCCGAAAAGTTTCTTTCCCTTGTCAGAAAATATACAGACTTTTCCGAGTTGACCCCTGCCATGATAAATGAGTTTGTAGAAAAAATCCTCGTCCACCAAGCCCAGGGCAAAGGAGCAAGCAGAATACAGGAAATTGAAATTTTCTTTAATTTTGTTGGTAAGGTGGACATCCCTCACAAGGAAGTGGAACTGACCGAGGAAGAAAAGGCCGCGTTAGCGGAACAGGAACGCCGCCGAGCGAAAAAAGCAGAGTACAATCGACGCTATATGGAAAAGAAACGCAGGCAATGGAAAGAGCAGCAGGAGCAGGAGCAAGCCGAGCAACTGCCCCTTGCCGCCGAACAGAAAGGAGAACACATAGCATGAGCTAATTTATGTTTGACGGTCAAGAGCCGGAAAAAACAGAAATCTTGCGATAACAGCCGCCCTGACGATACACTCCCCGTCCGGGCGGTGTCTATTTGAAAATCCTCATTTTCCCCAAGTCAAGAGCCGGGAAAAACACCCGAAAACTGCCCCTATTGCGTAACAGGGGCGCAGAAAGGAGAGTTTATGAGAACAGGGCTTACGAAGCAGGAAAAGACCACCGATATATGGTTTGACGAGAAAGACCCGCTGATCTATATCCGCACCCACAACACCGACCTCAAGAACAGGCTGACCGCCTACGCCGTAGCTCACCCTGACCAGTGCCGCCAGACCGACGCAGACCCGGACACGGGCTGCATGGAGTTTGAAATCTGCAAGGGGCGTTTCTCTTTCCGTCTGACCGCCCCATACAGCGAAGAACGGAGGAACGCCGCCAGCAAAGCGGCAAAGAAACATTCCGGCAACTTGACACACCCTATTCAAAAAGATGTGCTATAATTTTTTTGAAAAAGTTTCGGATTAGATGTAGTATTTGCAGCTGAAACCGTAGTACATAGGTGAAGCCCGAAAGGAGGCGGTGAGATGATAGACGACGAAAAAATCATAGAAATGTTTTTTGGACGTTCAGAACAAGGCATACGAGAGCTGGATATAAAATACGGAAAGGTCTGCCACAATCTTTCCTACCATATCGTAGGCAGCAGACAAGACGCGGAGGAATGTGTAAACGACGCTTATTTAGGCGCATGGAACGCCATTCCCCCGGCACGACCTAACCCGCTGCTATCTTATCTTGTTAAAATCGTTCGGAACATTTCACTCAAAATCTATTGGAGAAAGGAAGCAGTCAAACGGAGCAGCCATTACACGATTGCTTTGGAAGAAATTGAAGCCTGTATAGCAGCCCCGAATACAGTAGAAGCAGAAATCGAAGCCAAAGAGTTAGCCCGTATCATTGAAGCATTTTTAGACACGCTGACTACCGAAAACCGCGTTATTTTCATGCGCCGCTATTGGTTTTCCGACAGCTATAAGGACATAGCCGAGTTTATGGGGCTTTCAGAAAAAAACATTTCTGTCCGGCTGACCCGTATCCGCGAGAAGATGAAGCAATATTTGATTGAAAGAGAGGTATTCGTATGAATGCAAA
>CEAF01004058.1_pt1 | contig 11912 bp, 8 predicted proteins | sample 557431 | NCBI WGS metagenome assembly CEAF01 (sample SAMEA3182068, study PRJEB8094) | gut metagenome | biome: human; feature: gut; material: Stool; isolation source: human stools | place: Canada | collected 2013-11-18 | reverse complement strand
TCCCTCGAAAGCACTCATATAACGTTTATTAATATAGGTATATCCGGGCATAGGAGTATCAGACATCATACATCCAAACTTAAGGCCTTTTATGTAGAAACGAATCCAAAACCTATCCATTTCTGCCATTATAGCCTCTAAAAGATAATCTATAGACATATCCTCTTGTGACCAAGAAGATGCTCCTAAATATTTTTTCACTCCCCCGCTATTATCTAACACGCACCCTCTTATCTTACTCTGCACCGGCAACTCCCGATGTAGTTGCATATTACCCACACGCTTCCCTTCCGGGCTTGACGATGCCATGTCCCACTCTACACCGTAGGCGTACCGCTCCTCTATATCCGGGATGTCCTCCCAAGCGGGGGTCCACTCGGTGGAGATGTCGCCGTACTCGAGCTTGATCTTGTGGATGGTGGAGGTAGAGGTAACTGTATTTGGAGTGGTAAATATAACAAGACGTGTATTATCCGCTTGATGACCAACTAAAGTAGTAAGCCATTTAAATGTCTTGTGAGCTTTCCCATTTACAAAATCTGTAGGAAGAAACTTGGCTAATGACCCCACATACGCTCCAGAATTAAATAAGTCTAACGACTCTTTGCCGTCCCCTATCTCACCCCATATAGTTACAGTGACCTGCGTCCCATCGGGTATCTGTTCCGCCAACCAATAATCAGTGATCTTGTAACTAGAGTTACTTACCTCCTTCCCCGATCCCAACAACAGATTCCTCCCGTACACGGGCAACTTGCGGTACTTACCGTCGGCCATCAGAGACTTATCCTTGTCTCCCTTGGTCTCCAGCGTTATCGACACGTCCGGATCTTCGTTTTTGGCCTTGGTTGGCGTTATGGTTATCTGGCCGTTAGACGGGGTGGATGTGACAACGGGCTTTAACTTATCAACGTCCGTCCTTAGACCGGTGACCAGATTCCGGATATCCGTATCGTCGTAATTATCCAATCCATCCAACTTACCCTTATCTTCGTCAGTATAATTATTGTCCGTATGGACGTAATTAGCGTCCTTTACGATGTGATCGTCATTTGTTAATTGGGATGTCTTGGTTGGGATCAAAGCCGTTATCTCCGCACGCAAGTCATTGAGAAGACCGGTTAGGGTTTCCTTATCAGTAATACCCTGCAAAAAAAGCTCGATCTCATGGAAGGTATCTATAGCGTCGCTCGCTCCATCACCCAATAACGTGTCGATATCCGCCTTGATAGAGGCGATCTCACTCCTGACCCATTCATCATCATAGTTGGATAAGCCGTTGATCTTAGATAACAGCTCATCCGTAAGGTCGTTTGTGCTAAGTCCCTTCCCTTTGATCTTCTCGACAAACCTATCGTCAATCTGTCCGGACGTGTAATAACCTGACAAGATACTCGTGACCTCCGCAAGTATTTGTTTTTTCAAATCCAGCAACACTCCGGCCATATCCTTATCCTCTGTCATACCGGACAAGAACTCCACCACCTCCTGCCATCTGTTGATGATATTGTCCGCGTCCGGATCTCCCGTTATAAACGTGGACAGATCGGAAGCAACTTTCCTTATGGCCGTGTCAAGATCCCCCTCTACCTCCTTCGCCCTGCTGATCTCGGAGGTTAAAGCCTCTCTTAACGCCGTGTCATCGTAATTACTCAATCCGTCGAGCTTTTTCAAAAGAGCGTCCGTCAAGTTGTTATCCGTATGCGTGTAATCGGCATCGGTTACGATATTATCCGGGAGAATGGGTATCCCTAACTCCTCTAGGGACTTATCCCCGACCAACTCAACCCCGTTGATCCGTGGTTTATTGGTCATACTTTCATAATCTCCGGTCCCTACGGCAGGAACGGAGATATCTCCCGTTAGCCTTACCGTTGTCACCTTGACGCTGCCACATCCCGTATCTCCACCTACGGAGCACGACCGTGGGATAAGACGGAACGCATCGCAAGCGTCTACGGTGTACATGCCCTCCTTCCCTTTGTTCTCGATAAGAGTCAGCGTATAGACACCGTTATAATCTTGGTCTTTGCCTAGGTAGGTGAATCGTATCACGTTATCCCGGAAGTGGAGGTCTTTTACCTCCATCTTCCTGTAACCATTGGTCATGAAGACGCTAATGTTCTTGCCATCCAAAGACTCGGGCTTACCGTCCCGGAAGATGGTCCATTCTATATTGATGTCGTTTCCTATGCGAATAGCTTCCATATTATTGAAGGGTGAAGGGGTCTATTATTTTAAAAGATTCTCCATCTCCATTGGACACAATAATCTTTCCTTGGCAACTCTCGGAGATTTGAAAGACATAGTCTGATCCAGCTTTAAAAGATCCTAATACCGTACATCCTTTAAGAGAACCTGAAATTTGGAGTCTAGCCTGTCCTTCGATGTTAAATAGGTTATTAGTCACCATTAAATTTGCGCCATTCAATAATATATCTACATAATTATTTACCGTATTACCGCTAACTTCCATAGCGACATCATCTATATTAAGTCCATATCTCATATCATTAGTATCTATTTTTGAGTTAACGGTTCCTTTAACAGCTATGAAAAAAGACTTATTTGAGCTATTTTTCTTTATCCTGGCAGAACCTATCGATGGTTTTGCCACACTAAGGACATACACAGCAGTATTGGTTATACTATCAAGAATATATATTTCATTATTCATTGCCTTGCCATCCAAGGAAGCGTCCATAACCGAATCCTCGCTAATGCCATTATATGAATTTAAAAAAGTAAAAGTAAAAAACGGTACAGGACCATTTGTCACCTTTTTAAAAATATTTGAGTCTATTTTCCATTTTATGTTCTTAAAATCAAAATCAGCCTCATTTCCATATTCGTCTATAAGCCTATAAATATATCCTTTCCCACTCTCATGAGCGATTGGATACGATTTAGTATCATTATTGATATCATACCATATTTCCCAAGATCCTAGGTCTGATCCGGCGAAGTAATCATCACCTTCACGCATTATGGCAGATGCTTTACGTTCTAGTTTATTGGAAGATTTAGCCGTGACGATAATGTCAAAAGGTTTCTCCGCTGAAACAGCCTTGTATTTATCATTTACTTTAGTTACATAATCTGTGATCCTGTACTTGTTCCCTGCGACAAGAGAGCTTGCCTGAATCAAAGATACTATCTCCTGATAGGTTACAGAAATCATTGTTGAGCCGCCAGAACCAGCCAAATCATATTCTTGCCCATTTACATTTATTTTTCTGATTGTTCCCATATTTTTATTTATTTGATTGTTAATACTCCATCAGCAACCGTTGTTTGCGAATCGGAAATAAAAAAGGTTTCACCCGACACTTCCGCTTGTATATTTTTAGTAAAAACCAAAACACTACCTGAAACAAAAGCCTTTGTTATCCCAACTCCGGACTGTAACAAGGCTAACAAATCCTTTATCTGATTAGATTGCTCATCTATAATAGCCTTAAGCTCTTCGTTATTATTATTAAATTTATTGTTTAAACCTATAACTTTCGAATCTGTAGCATCATTTATCCTATCTTCCAAGCTAGGGATTAATACAGTTCCATCTTCCAATATAGACAAAGCGTTTTCTCGCGAGTTATCATCACGTCCTATCCCATAGGAAAACAGCACATTTTTATTATTTAGTGTTGGCTTATTAAAACGACCAAAAGAAACGCCATAATCCGAATTTACAAGCAGCCACTTCCCATGACAAAACGCCAACCTTGCAGGGGCTATATTACCTATAGTGCAATACTCTCCTCCTACATGTGAAAAAGAGCATCCCGGATAAACCTCATTACTATATCCTTCCACATGAACACAGAAGTTTTGGTCTGTATATTCTCTCCCCGAAAACAGAACATTATTGTATCCTTCCACATGATTTGCCTTATGTACTATTGGGGCACTATGTGAATAATATAAATCACCGCATATATTATTATATCCTTCTACGTGGCTTGTGTTATCACAAATAAAATTGTTACATCCCTCGAGGTGGCTTCGGGTGCCAATTGAAATGTTCAGAGCGAACTTCTCTCGTATAGATACAGCGTCAAAAAATAATGAGTGCTCAATATTTTCAGAGTTATAGACTCCGTAATCTTCTATGAAAGTCCTTAAAGACTCTCCACTCGTATCAAAAATAGGCCGATCCGCTATGCCTCCTACGGTATTTTCAATAAAATAAGGCTGGGTGCCTATTGATTCTCCTTCTACATGCGAACCATCTCCTAAACAATAAGAATATAATCCCTCTACATGCGATTGCGCTCCTAAGCACCATGTTCCCCTGCCCTCGGCGTGACCCTCGCTAGCGAACACATTCGTTTCGTAACCCTCCGCATGCGCCCTAGGACCGGTAGCGTTGGTATTCATACCCTCTGCGTGGGCGTAATTTCCTGCCGCCTTGTTATTCTCATAGTCATTGAATATCTCGGCGTTCTTGTAACCCGAGTAGTTTTGACCTACACCAAAGGCAAGGCTGTCCAATTCGATAAAATCCCCGTTTGCGCTTTTATCAACGGAGGATTTAAAAATATAATATCTATCGGCTATGATATTATCCGTAGGGACAAACACGTTCCCCGCCCCATTTCCGTCTTGGCCGGGCTTGCCTTGTGGGATACCTAAATCCAAAGCATAAATAGGTATACCTTCTGGGGTCTCCCCTCTCAAGACAAAGCCAGCCGTTGCCGAGCTATTAAAAGGAAGGGTGGAGACCGTACCGATAGAGACGACCGGAGGATCTCCCGGAGTTCCCTTCGGACCGGTTAGCAAGGATAATTCCACCAACACATTCCATCCGGGATTTCCAACATACCTCCATTGGATATCCGTAGACGAAGAGGCTAGTTCTATCTCCCTACCGTCAAGTCCCTTAAGTATAGCCATGGGGACTCTCACTAATTCCTCCTTAGCGGAAATACCGGGCAAAGAGGACACGGAGGATACAGAGTCAATCTCCTTGTACTGACTTAAATCCTTGGACTCCTCCGCTAAGATCTTTTTGCTCTCAGCGGCGATCGCCCGTAAATCCTCGGGCGTGAGAGTAAAACCGGAAGATAATGTAAGATCCCCTACAGCCATATTATCGTATATTATTCTTGTTTAAGGAAAATATTTGCCGCATCGTCTATCACGGTTGACAATATAGCCTTGCTGTCTTCGTCCGAGACTCCATCCTCCAATACTATCGATTTCCTCCCTTTGTCCATAATGTTTACATAACCGAACCTTAGCTCCCCCTTCTTGATCGAAGCCAATACCTCTGTCACCTTTTCGCCCGCTTTCCGTGTTGTCTCATAGGAGATCTCATAATCCCCTACCGTATTCTTGTATTTGCTTCTCAATACAGATGACAATGTTGATAGTGCCATATTAATTCCCCCTTTCTATAATGTTATAAATTTGTCCATACGCTCCCGGAGGCAAGAGTAACGCCACTTTTTTGATCAATACGGCCTCCTCGATTGTTATATCCAATTCTCCGCTAGCTTGTCTTAGCTTCAGATACAGCTCATATGCTTGTAACTTGCTACGAGAGTCATCTTCGTCACGACCTGTCATGTGGATATATTTGCCATCAAATAATCCTTGGCAAAGGACCTCGTCTATCATTTGATAACGTTTCTCCTTTTTCTCTCCGGCAGATACCCACTCAAAGGCTTCTTCGCCTTGAGAATTCTTAAATGCTATGTGAAAATTCACTTTCATAATTATTATTTTTATATTAGGAACTTCTTCTTATCTCCCCCGTATTAGAATGTATTAATAAAGGCTTCCAGTAGGAACTTTCTGCCACTGTACTTAAACCCTTAAACGTTATACCTCCTTCTGTATACAATGCCATGGAATCACTATTATCCGCTATTCCAATCAAAGCTGCCCCTTTTCCGGAATGAGATTCTACATGCCCAGCATATATAAAGGTAAAAACTTGTCCAGCCTCGTGCATACGGATAAAAGCGTCTGCGTCATCTGTCTCCAAGCTTTTATACGACATTATCTTAAAGGCTCCGACAGTCCCCTCCGTTGCAGCCAACTTCTTCACGTACAAATTATCCACGTCGATCATGGAAGTAGATATATAGCCTTTCACTATGACCGTAGCGTCTTCCAACGCCGTTATAATGTCGACTTCCTTGCTCCAGCCGGGAAGTCGATCCACTGAAGTCTGGGCTTCTTGAGCAGCACTTAAAGCATTCGCGGCGTTTGTAATGGCTTCACTTGCCCTGCTATAAGCCGATGAAGCCGTTGAGCCTGCGCTATCAGCCAACTCATGGGCGCTATTCGCTCTGCCATAGGCATCAGAAGCTTTTTCATAGGCTTCCAAGGCTTTATCCAAGGCATCCCCACCCGCCGCATCCACCTTATCTTGCAGAGCGGAGTCTAAATCAGAATAGGTAACGGCTCCCAAAAGGTTGATCCTATTCGACTTAATGGTGGTGGTCGTTGCCGTCTGGTTGATATACGATATTATCTTGTTTCCGTCCTCCAAGCTCTTGGCGGCAAACAAGGTGTTTCCTTCCGCGGACGTTATCCATCCCGCCGTGTCTATCGTGTTCTTTATATTATCCACCCTCGTTGATACGGCCGATATTTGCTGCGAAGTAATATTTAATTGAGAATCATACTTGGTATAAACCTTGCCTGTTTCCTCGTCCACGTACTCCTTTGTCGCCGCCAGCTTGATGGACTCTTCTGTTTGCTCTATCCTTGTCTCCAGCTTGATAATGGAATCCGCCAAGTTGTCGATAAACAAGGAAACACCATAAATCAGTATTTCCCCGTCGAATGAAATACGGAAATCGCCACGCTCGTCCCATTTCCCCGCTTTCGAAAGCTTGCGATATGAGGATGACGGCTCCAAGGACATGGAGACATAAAGACCGGACCCCTCGAAACCCACAGCCAATGTCCCCGCTTGAACAACCCGGTAATGTAACGAGAAGGAATAGTCATATTCAGCCGCCTCGATCTCATGGGATGGTATGTTTATGACCTCATTCCGCTGGAGGATATACGAGCCCTTGATACGCAAGACATTTCTGCTGCCATCCTGATAGATATCAGAGACTCCGCTCTTCTCTGACAGGAAAGAATCATTGGCGTAAATAAACGCTCCGTCATGCCCCCAAAAGCTTATGGAGTTCTCCGTCACCCAATAATCCGTGTTTTTAGAGAAAGAGCTATTTTGTAATATATTACCCGCTTCCAAGGACATATCGTTTCTGATACCCTCTATAGAGCTCTCAAACTTCCCGTCCATGACACTAAACTCCTGCTCTATCGTATTCCCTGTATCAAGAATGTAGGTCGAATTTTCAAAGTAGGCACCGTTACCGTAGATACCCCAAACGCCAGTCAAATCTATACCGCTCTTGGTCCTTATCCCCGAAAGATTGCCGACACGTGCCTTGGTAGCATTATCGGGATCGGTCTTCATTCCATACGCGACATCCATATACGGAGCTCCCACTTCGTCAATCGTAGTGATCTTGACAATACCCTTTCTGGTAGAATCGGCCACGCTATCTACACGGGCCAATACATCACCTTGCGCAATGTCGGCTTTATCACCGGCAAAGTTGACAAACGTAATCCAGTCCAAACGATTTTCGCCGTCCGACAAATTACCGATACCAACTTGATCAACCCGAAGTTCGTATTGCTTGATGATATTGTAATCATTCTCCACAGTCGGCATTCCCCCGAAACGCTGGACCATCAAGATATCCCCCGAACGGAACGGATTGTAGAGTAAGCCATTCCCCGTGTCCAAGTAAATCCTTCCAGTGGCATGATCATAATACTCCACCTTTATCATCCCGGAGAATATCACGTTGTCATTTTCCCCACGAAGCTGAGAGACAATGAACTCATAGACCCGGAGACTGCCTCTCACATTTATATCGTCTATCTCTAAACGGAATTTCTGTTCCTCTACACCAGCCGAGTTAACCCGTTTATATGGAGCAATATCCCAACCGAAGCCATTAGGGAAACCGGATATAAACGTATGGGAACCCGTATGTCCATTGAATAAGGCATTTTCACGGAACCATACCTCATCAAATATGGCATACTTGTCTCTTATCTCCCAGCCCTTGCCATCCATGCCGTCGAGGAAGATGGAGGAACCTATCTTCTTGTCGAAGATGATCTCACCATGAGCCGTGTCATTGACATCCTTCCTTAAATATTTCTTATTAAGTTCTTCGGGCGATAATCCTCCCCCAATGACATATCCACCCTTAGAAACGGATCCTTCATTCCGAACGTTGTCAATGGCATCCCAAATCTTATCAATCGTACTAGCTATCGGTTTATCGCTAAGGGATATCTCATAAACCGGGATAACCCCACCTTCTTTTATGGATAAGCTCTGGATAATAATGCTATAATCTGTTCCAAAATCAGCGTCATACAATGGGAGTCTCATGCCTTCCCTAATCAAATCGTGCAGATTCCCGTTTCGAGCCATGTATATCTCATCTACCCCTATATCGTAAGTATAGGTCACATGATCATGCTCAGCCAGATAGGAAGTAGCCGCATTTAATAGCTTATCTTCCGCATATTTTACATATTTATCTGGCATCGTGATATTCAGCAAGATAAAACGATCTCCCGTTGACAGATTCTGTCCGGCATTAGGGACTTGGAAGTTGTCTCTTGTGGATTTGTTAAGCGTTATCTCATAGTTACCGTTCTCCAATTGAATCACTTCCACAATCTCGAACTCATAACCTGTCAAATTTCCGCTTCGTATTGATATCGTCGCCGTCTCTGAGGTCAAGTAATCTTTGATATTGAATCCGATGTTCTTGATCGTCACCTTGAAAGAACCCGACGTCTCTGTTTCTTCCGTTATTTTCTCAGCGGAGACAAGCTCATCTATTCGTCCTATACCGGGTAACTCCACACCCGCTATAGAAGGATAGATATCCTCAAATAATTGGGTGTATTCCCTTACCCCATAAGCGGAGATATTTTTCGATTCAATATAGCTCTTGCCTGTCTCCAGATAACCGGGTAACATCAAGTTCCTATTGCCAGAGAAGTCCGATTCTCGCTTATTGTAATCAGAAGGTATATTGCGTTCGCCCCCATAAGCGTACAACCTAGTGACAATCGCCTCGTCAGCATTGACATCCCTAGTTATCTGGTATAAACCGTTATCCTTACCGTAATAAAAAGTATGATTCAAGGAATCTTCTGGGTATCCGATCCTCACCCTTCTTTTGGTAACGAGGAAATTTAGCCCAAACTCCTTATTGATCATCACGAGGGCGTTCCAGCAAGAGGTATTGTCTATCTGTATTTCAGCTTCCTCGGTCTCAACGCCCTCATAGACATCAATAGTCCATCCCGGATAATCACGGTTCATGTTCGCCTGTATCCTCTCGGCAAAGGTCTTGACGGTACCTACAAATGAGAAAGACGGACTAGGCTGGTAATGATAATCATTGCCATACGGGACATAATCCAATAACTGGCAATTTTGTAACTCTACATCTACCGTATTGAATACCAAATCATACTCAAAGGCGTCTTGAGCACTGCCAGAAGAAGCGCTCTTCGTTTGGGAAGGGGTATAATATAAATAGAAAACCTCTCCCCTATAAGTCAAATAGTCGCCTATAGCGAAATTTATCACGACTGGGGATTCGAACGAACAGGATATTGTCCTTTCGCCCATAAACGATCCGTTATACTCTAGTTCCTTGATCGTACAACGTTTTATTTCACCTGTCTTATCGTAAACAATCCACCCCATACTACCTAATGATAAATTGCTCCTCCGGTTTGGTCACCCTAAATTTCATCTTAAACTCAGCGACATCCCCTAACCTTACATCGCTCGTAAAATCAAAATCGCTGAACCCTTTAAAGTAAGCCCCCTTGCATCCCGTATATGAGTAGGGAGAGTATATGTTGAGCTCTGAGCCATTGGTTGTCATATATTTGAACAGGGATTCTTGCTTGGCCATAAAAGAGCCTTGCGAACCTTTATAAACCACGGATATCTCAATGTCATAAGCTTTTAATTTAGCCACGTCCGGGAAATAAACGTCCTCTCCGTCCTCATCCTTCCAGTCACGGGAAGGCAACTCCTTTGTCTCAAGAGGGACGAATAATGGCACGCTGGTAGTCTTGACGCCAAAGTCAGCGTATAGATCCTTCGTTTCCGATCCATTCGCCTTTTGAAATATCAGTGTATCTCTATCTGTTCCCATAACAAAAAAAGAGAACCTACAACAGGATGGAATCAACCATCATGTCATAGGCTCTCTTCGAAGCTCTTGTTTATTATGAAAGCAAATATAGATAATATTTATATCACAATAAAACAATATAGATAATATCTATGCAATATATTAATCTTTTGGTCTTGATTTCTCGATATCCATCAAGAAGCCCCTCACGCATGACACGGCCCTCATCTTGTCCATGATATACCCGTCCTCGTAATTACCCTCGCAACTCAAATTGATAAGCGTATCTATCATATCGTCCATATCCTTAGAGAACAGGCAAGTGGACATCCTCTTTATCTCTCTCATCATTTCCGGGGTTATGGTCAAGTTCCCTATTACCAACTCATGCGCATGATCAACCTTGATCTCGTTACCGTCGGCTTTCACGACGATGCTTTTAATCTCATTCTCTTTCATATTCAATCAATCTTTTAATATTTCACAATTATTTTCAAGTCACAAATGGTTAAAGTCTTGGCCGTACGCCTTTATATCGTACCTCTAAGATCTATTAAGTCACAAATTATTATAATCTAATTAATATCACCTACAAAGGCAGGATCTCATGGATAAACTCCCGTCCCTTGGATGTCCACACAGTTTGCATCTGCGTGCCAATCACACCGTCCGACTTGGTATATGTCCTAGGGATCGATCTCGTGTAGTTGTTACCGTCATACTTGGCATACAACAGCCATTGGCCGTTTTGCTTGTACTGAATACCCATCTCCTTGAGCTTACGGTTCAATGTCTCCGCTCCCCAGCCGTACTCCTTAGCTATCTGGGTAGCCGTGTATGTACCGGAAGAGGATATGTAATCATTATAGACTTTTACTTTGGGGGCGGATTCCTTGATCTGTTCAGCTTGGATGGAGATCGTCTCGTCCTTGGCGGCGTTGTCGGCCTCAAGCTGTTTCAGCCGTTCTTCTCGTTTTTCAAGGGTTGCCTGTGCGATAGTAAGAGCACGAGCCATGATTTCCTCCGGGGTATCGTCGTTTTTGGTTGCGATGTAGCCTCCGGTTTCTAATACAGACGGAATGACTTCATCAAAGATCCAGCTTTCTACTTTTTCGGCCTGTGGAAGTTCAGAACTGGCAACAAGCCGGATTACATTACCTTTTGTTATGAATTTGGCCTTCTGATTTCGACCCATTGTATCTATGAGGTCGCAAAACACGACCCCATCTGATTTACAATGTCTTATTACGGCATCTTTAGGATTTGCGTATCCTAAACATTTCGCAACATCTGTTGCGGCAAATAGAACTTGGGCATTGACAACAATAGTTCTTACTTGTCCAAAGATAGGAGACTTGAATAATTTTAATTCTTTCATAACGATTAATTTTAGACAATAAAAAAACTGCGCTACGTGTTGTCTAAGCCTTAATCGCAAAGCTCCGTGGGTATTTCTACTCCACGACACGGCGCAGTTATATCATTATATAACAATATATTATATATGTATAGGCACAAAAAACGCTGACATAAGCCAGCGGTAACATACCGCGATTAAAATTTAGACATTGCAAAAATAAGAACTAATAGTTAAAGCACAAAGATTTTGGACATTTTTTTTTGAGCACAAAACAAATTAACATACATTTGTAACATCATTTAATTACATAAAAAGATGAGGCATATTTG
>CEAF01039339.1_pt1 | contig 12172 bp, 10 predicted proteins | sample 557431 | NCBI WGS metagenome assembly CEAF01 (sample SAMEA3182068, study PRJEB8094) | gut metagenome | biome: human; feature: gut; material: Stool; isolation source: human stools | place: Canada | collected 2013-11-18 | reverse complement strand
CTGCACCACTGCCTGACTGACAATCCGCTGCTTCTGCAATCCCGAATGGCTCCCGCCCATTCCTGCAGCCGTGCCTGGTGCTTCAACTCTATGGATGTCATGGCGTATCCCCCCTGACGTTAATAGTGGTGGAACGTTGCGCAACGTCCCACCACTATTATCTCATAGGAGTCTATTCGCCATTAGCTTTGACGGTTACGCAAGTCTCATCGACTTGTTCAGATCGGGTAGGGTCATTCAGGAAATCAGGTGAACTGATCAGCGTTGTCCTTGGTGATGGGAGTCATAGGAACTGCGACGCAGTTATACTCACCATCCAGCAGCTTCAACTGATCGGTAGTGCCGTCCAACTGTGCGCGTGTAGCTTCCAGTGCGGCACGAGCTTCGGCATATGCTTTCATACTGGAGACAACACCCTGCGTCAGCATGGAGCCCTGAGTTGCAACACCGTCAAATCCACCGACGCCATACTTTTGAATCCAGTCCTCAAAAATGCTCTGGGCATTGGAAGGATCGATTTTCTCAACATAGTTGACTTCCAAGATTTCTACATCGGGGCGGTTGGCGGACATCCAGGTTTGGAAGCCCTCCAAACGCTGGGCGGCGTTGGTCTGGCCGTAGGTCAGGCACAGAAGACAGACTTTAGCACCGTCCTTCAGTCCCTTTGCCATTTCCTCAGCTAACTGCTCACCAATCTTCACATCGAAGCAACCCGCATAGTAGTAAACCAAATCCTTGCAGTTATCAGAAATTTCTGGCGCAATGTTCAGGAAGGTCAGAGGAATGCCTTTTTCATTGAACTGTACACAATGATCAGGAACAGAAAACAGAGGCTGTACGATCATGGCATCCGGTTTTTTTGCAGCCAACGCGTCAATAGCTTCGATGTAACCGGATACATCAAGGACGCCGTTGGGGGCACCGTTGATGGCATCCACCTTCAAGTCGTATTCGGGGCCAAGCTCCACCAGAGCGTCGTTTAACCGCTTGCAGTAATCATCGGACCAACTAGCGGAGACAAAACCTACGGTTTGCACAGTGGCATCACCAGAGCTACTGTCAGGGGAATCGGAGTTGCTGGAGGAACCAGAGGACTGGCCACCGCAAGCGGCGAGAGAAAGAATCATCACCGCAGCCAGAAGAAAACTGTACCATCTTTTCATCATTCGTTCTCCTTTTTGTTAATTTGTTTTTTATTATCAAGTCCGGAAGCTTATTGCTTCTTAGTGGACTTCATAATTGCGTTGCGGGTGAAGATGTCCAACAGAACGGCAATCAGAATGACCAAGCCCTTGACCACCTGCTGCCAGAATGCGTTAACGGAGCAGAGGTTCATAACATTGTTGATGATGCCGACCACAAATACGCCGACGATAGAGCAAACCACATTGCCGATGCCACCGGCCATGGAGGTCCCGCCCAACACACAGCCAATGATTGCCTCAAATTCAAAGTTCACGCCGCCAGCGGGAAGACCGCTATTGGTACGGCCCGCATAGAGAATGCCGGCAAGGCCGCAGATGGCGCCCATAACAATGTAGTTGATAAAGAGTTGTTTTTTGACATTGATGCCAGAAGCGGCCGCCGCCTCGGAGTTACCGCCGATGGCGTAGAGGTACCGACCATGGGAGGTGCGGGACATAACGAATGCGACGATAATGGTTGTAAGGATGACTACGATCAGAATCGTGGGAATGCCGGCCAGATTGCCTTGCCCCAACCAGACCATAAAATCTCCAGCTCCGAACACCGGCGCACCTCCCGCTATTAGATAAGCGAGACCGCGAATTGTCATCTGGGTGGCCAGTGTCACGATAAAGGCCAAAAGTCCAATGTAGCTGACAAAGAAGCCGTTGATAGCACCGATGAAAGAACCCACTAAAATCGCCACAACGATTGCCAGCAGAGTGCTGCCGGTGTTATTCACGATCACGGCAGCCACTACGCTGCACATAGCTACATTGGACCCTGCAGACAGATCCACGCCGCCGCCAATCAGCAGGCGAGTCATGCCAAGAGCCATGATCGCGTAAACGCCTACATTCTTAGCGACGCTGAGCAGATTGGAAGGCGCCAGAAACGCGCGGGAGAGGCAAGCGCCAGCAATCAATGCAATGACCAGAATCAGAAAGACGCCGTATTTGCTGTACAGCTCCGCCAGAGAAAGCTCTTTTAAATTATTGTTCTTTCGCATACTTGAACCTCCGAAGCCAAATTCATAATTTTTTCCTGCGTCGCCTCTTCTTTGGTGAGACACCCGTTGATTTGCCCCTCGCACATGACCAGAATCCGGTCAGAGAGGTTGATAATCTCCTCCATTTCAGAGGACACCAGAATAATGCCGACCCCCTGCTTGGCGAGATCAATAATGATGTTGTAGATCTCCCATTTGGCGCCTACATCGATACCACGGGTTGGTTCATCAAGAATCAGTACCTTCGGATTCATCAGCAACCATTTGCAGAGGATTAGCTTTTGCTGATTGCCGCCGGAAAGAAAGTTTGCCATAGCGTCCAGAGAACTTGTTTTAACAGAGAGCTTCTTGGAAGCGTCTTCCGCTGTTTGGCGCAGTTGGCGGACATTCAGAATTCCCTTTTGAGAGCGGCGGTACAGAGAAGGAAGCATAATATTCTCTTCCACAGAGCGACACAACACCAGACCGTCATCCTTTCGACTCTCTGTAGCCATCACAATGTCATTTTTGATTGCATCACGTACACAGTGGATATCAAGCAATTTTCCTTCCATCAGAATCTCTCCAGACGTGTGCGAATCCAGACCGAAAACGGAACGCATCGTTTCTGTCCGGCCTGCACCGACGATGCCGGCGAAGCCAAGAATCTCGCCCTTGTGCAGGGTGAAAGAAACATTCTGTACCTTGCTGCCGTTGTTGAGGTTTCGAACTTCCAGTAAAGGATCGCTAATGGTATCTGCATCTTTTTGTGGAAATACGTTGCTCATTTCTCGGCCAACCATCATTTTAATCAGCTTGGCACGATCCATTTCTCCGATTGGACTGGTTCCAATATACTTACCGTCTCGCAATACCGTTACTTCATCAGAGATTGTGAAAACCTCATCCAGTTTGTGGGTGATAATGATAATGGTGATGCCAGCCTTTTTCAAGGTGCGGATAAAATCGTAGAGCTTTTCGATTTCTCTTTGGGAAATCGAGGAAGAAGGCTCGTCCATGATAACAAGCTTTGCGTTGAAGGAAATGGCCTTGATGATCTCAATCATCTGGACATCTGCGGTTTTCAAGGTTTTCATTTTTGCGTGGGGATCATAGTCCAATCCCCAGCGATCGAAAATTTCCTGACAGGTGCTATACATCTTTTTCCAGTCGATGAAATGGCCGGATGTCAAAGGATATCTGCCAGTGAACACATTTTCCGCAATGGACAGCTCTTTAATGGGACTCAGTTCCTGATAAATCATGGAAATTCCGCAATTAACGGCTTCTTTGACGGACTTAAATGAAATCGGCTTTCCTTCAAAAATGATCTCGCCCTCGTCCGGTTCATATTGGCCAAACAGGACTTTCATCAGGGTGGACTTTCCTGCGCCATTTTCGCCCATGACCGCGTGAACTGTTCCTTGCTCCACGCGGAGCTGGACACCGTCCAAGGCTTTGACTCCGGGAAAGGACTTTGAGATATTTCTCATTTCCAATAGGCAGCTAATAGGAATCCCTCCAATCTGGTTTCTTTGCCGACTCAATCTGTGTACATGATTGAGCCATCAGCTTTTCGCCGGAAGTGACACAAAAATTGATCCCAGTATATTTGTGCAAACTCTTGCGTATAGGTATGAGGTGTGTCCTCAATTCCACTGAAACGTAGAAGAGGAACACCGTCATGGCTGCGGAAAGTGTATGTGTGGTATTTCCCGTTTTCCAGATAATCCGCACGGTTACGATCAAGGTTGTTGACAGCGCACATCATATTTAGGAAACGGTCATTTGCGTTTCCAGACTCGATACGATCCCGATCCCCGATGTCCTCGCTGCCCATCATGAGCCACACTGGGCGAATAATACCGTCAGGCTGGATTGTACGGGCATCTAGGTCTGTGGAAGTGTTTAGCGTCATGTGCATCTGTGCGCCTTGCGGAGCAAAGGCGGCGAAAGTACAGGGCATTTCTTTCATCAGAGTTTGCGTGAACAAAGAGCCGTTGGAATGGCCTGAGACATAGATCCGTTCCGTATCAATAGGGTATTTAGACTCCACATCTCGTAGAACTTCCTGAATGTAATGGATGTCATCTGTGTCGGAACACATGCCGATAGAATTCCAGGTAGGCAGAGGGACCGTTCGGCCATCAAATGATTTGTTAGACGGATAAGCGGAAACATAGACTACGAAGAAGTCCCGCCGTTCCCCGACCACATGCCACTCACTATTCTCCGCAAACAACTCACCAGTGCAGGAGTAGCCGTGAATAGCCAGCAGCAACGGTAGGCTTTTTTCGGGAGCCCTTTGATGAATGGACGGCTCATATACATACCATTCTCGCCGTAGCCCATCAATATCGGCCTCAAACCGTTTCAGGCCCATGTCCTGATAAGTACGTGCGGCTCGGAAGCACCCATTCCCGATAGACATCCAGCGTTTGAAGCGGAGAGCAAAGCACATTTGCTCCCGGTGCAGATCATCCGAGTTCATAGCCGCGGCATGCTCTATATCTGTGGAGCGGATTTCCGAAATAGGAAGTGCGTCCAGATTTGTCTGCCAGCGACGAGGATCTTGCTGATATACGCGGGTGCCGTTCCATGTAAGTCCCATATCCAATGACTGATTAGCTTGAAGTAAACTGTTGAGGACCTCGTCATACTCGGTTTCTTTCCGCTGCACCAGCCATGCGGGCATGATAACATCCAACTTGGAGCGAGTAGCATCCCGATCCGATTGAATCCCGCGAAGCTGCTGTAACAATTCCGGAGCCAGTTGATAATCACCATCGGCTAGAATGCAAGAGAACAGCGTGGGGTTTAGCAGTCCGTAAGCTGTAGCCGGATAGGCGCCACCCCCGATTCCCATGATATAATAGGTAGCTTCATTAAGGCTGAAGTAGACTCGTGAGATGGCTTTTTTGAATACAGCCTCACTGTAATCGACTTCCTTCTGAATATGTACCCGATCCCAACCCTGCGGGTGAGATTCCAGAATGATCAGTGCCGCATTTAGTTCCTCCGCAATACTGCGCCATGGCCCCTGCTCCAAAAAAGCATCACATGAGACATTATCATCCGGGTAGATAAAAAAACCCGCGCCGGAAATGGGGAAGCGCTGCGGAATATAGAGCAGAAACCGGCGTTGCTCACCATCAACGTCTAAGCTCTGCATAATCGTGCCAGTGAAGAATGGCTTTGCGGGGTGTTGAGGGTCGACCGGAGGATAAGCGATGGTGTCTTGATTGTGAAACATTAGATTCAGATCGCCAAGTTTGTAGATCCCATCTTCAATATTCAGGCAATACGGCTGGCCCATATTGTGATTCCCCCTTCTTGTTAACAAAAAGCAATTCCCTTGTTGCTTGTTGATTTTTATTTTACAGGAGAGAGGAAGGAATACAAGGTGGCATTTTTTTGATTCTATGGGGGTGTCTTTAGAAAATAGTCTCCCGGTCCCATGAAATTATCATGAGATCGGGAAATTGTTGAAGATATAGCTTTATACCGTGATGCAGTGATCACAGTAGTATTTGGGAGATTCGCCGTTGTCGCTCCACAGAATGGCTGTACCCATAGATTTTAATTCGTCCAGACAGCTCAGATAATTATGACGGATCTGTTCATCCATTGCAAACATAGGGCAGTCCAGGACCAAAAGCTTAGGTGGCGCGAGTAGGACGCTCCAAAGAACCACTTGATTACGGAGTTCAGGAGGCAGATGGCGCGGGTAACACTGAAACCAGCGGAGATCGATCTTGTGGGTCTTCGCAAATTCCTGAAGCGCCAGACGCAACATGGAATCGTTCAGCATACCGAATCGGCTGTTGAAATGGTAATATGTACGCAGAAGGATGTTTTCAGCCACAGTCATATTTTCAATCAAATTCCTTTCCCAGAAGCGAATACCAAGGCAGGAAATGCGGTGTCGATTTTCCTGCCGCCAGACACAAAACGGCTGAGTCATATCGTTTTCTCTGACAGTACCATTGCTTGGAACCAGGCCGGAGAACATTCTCTTGAGAAGATCTCCGTAGCTGCCGTTGGACCAAAAGAGCCCAACGGCTTTGCCTCCACATAGTTCCGCGCTGAAACGGCGGTCTTCTCGTCCGGGCAACGCGAGGTCTTGTAAAAAGATTTTACTTGATTGAATAGGGATATCTACCGGAATAACTGAGGGTGGATTCTGCATGGCCATGCAGCGTACAATCTCTTCAGAGGATGCTGCAGACGTCTCCATGTCATAACAAAGAAGTCCGTGACGCATAACTGCTACTCGATCAGAAACAGCCAGCGCTTTGCGCATATCGTTGGTAATAAAAAGAATAGCGATGCCTTCATCCCGCAGCTTTTTGAGAAATTGCTGGAGGGAGAGCGTGTCATCTTCTGACAGTCCTTCACCAATCGAGTGGCAGATTAGGATTCTAGCGCCGCAAATCACGGAACGGCAGATCGCAAGTTGCATCTGCGCGCCGGAGGAAAGCGAATCGGGATACCCATCTGGGTCGCCGATAATACCATAATGATCGAAGACGGCCCGGGTTGTCTCCAGATTGATCTTAGGATTGATGATGAACCGTCGGCGGTCCTGCATTTGCAGAATATTCATATTTTCAGAGATTGACAGGTTAGATACAATGGAGGATGCCTGGGTAATCTGATAGATTCCGAACTGATTGGCCTGCTTGTAGGAGATCAGCTTGACCGGCTGATCTCCTATGTAGAGAACGCCGCCGCAAATCGGCAGTTGGCCACAAAGAGCGGCGGCCAGCGCGGATAGCCCGCTGTCATGCAGACCTGTGACTGCTAAAATTTCTCCCTGACGCAGAGAAAATGAAATATGGTCGATGTTTTGTTCGGATGGATGATCGGTTGTGAGCCGCTCTGCATATAAGATCTCTTTATCCATGGATGGCTCCTATTCCATACAGGTCAAAGGAAGCGTCAGGATCACAGTGGTGCCGACCCCAACAGTGCTGGTAATATCTACTCCGTAATGCTCACCAAAATAAAGCCGGATGCGCTGATTTACGTTTCCCATGGCAATCCCCGAGGAGTGGCCGCTTCTCTTTGGAGAGGAAGAGGTGACATTGTCCAACAAACTTTCCCGCATTTTTTTCAAATCTTCATCCGCAATACCAACGCCATTGTCTTCAATGGAAATATAAAGCCGCTTGCTGGACGCACGGATTCGCAGGGTAATACAGCCGCCATCCACCTTCGGATTTACCCCGTGAATCAACGCGTTTTCGATGATAGGCTGTAGTGTCAACAACGGCAATCTGCAGTCCATGACACTGCTATCTGGAATGATTTCACGATATTGGATCCGATCACCGAAGCGATAACGTTGGATCAGAAGGTAATTATGCACATGGTCTAGTTCTTGCCGCAGTGTTGCCAACTCACCCTGATTGTTGATACAGTAGCGGAATTGCAGCGCAAGAGATTCCACCATTTCTGCGACATCCTGATTGCCCTGAATCAATGCGCGGCTGCGGATGATTTCCAGAGTGTTGTAGAGAAAATGGGGGTTAATCTGATTTTGCAAGGCATGCAGTTCCGCTTCGGTTTTTAAAGCGCCGGCAGTTGCGGACTCGGTTAGACGTTCATCCAACTTTTCAAGCAGAGAGACGCTATCTGGGATTATGGAAGGTACTTTGGTATCACTGTCATCTCCCAGGATGAGACTGTTCAAGCACAGAATAAACCGGTGTGTCCGTTTACGTATATTCAGCAGGATTGCAGCCAACCATAACAGACTGAGGGAGAACACCGCCAAGGCGGTACAGCGAATGGCGGAACTGCAGCCTGTATACAGTATAACTGCTGCAAGCGGCAGAATAAGAAATAAGATGCCGACAGCAAACCAGAGTCTTTCTGTTTTGCTGGTGTTTTTTCTGGGCTTCATTTCTGTGCCTCTTTTACGAATAATATTTTCTGTATTCGGACGGCGTGACGGTAGTTTCAGAAAGAAATACTTTATTGAAGAATTTCAAATCCCGGTATCCTACGGCTTCAGCAATATCGCTGACGCGCATCTTTGATGTTTTTAGCAATTTTTTCGCCTGATCCATCCGGACTTTTTGTAGGTATTTGATGAAACTGCAACCAGTTTCTGATTTGAACAACGTACTGAGATAAGCAGGACTAAGGCAGACCTGCTGTGCGACGATGTTTAGCGTAATGTCCTCTGCATAATGCTGTGTTACATACTGTTTCGCCTGCGAGACAACGCCATGCTCCTGTGTACGGAAAAAAGTCCGATATTCACTAAACGCCCGCTGTACCGCATCGGTGATCCGGGCAGGAAATTCGACCGCGGTGGAACCGCCTCCTGAGAGGATTCGCGTTGGTCTAAGCTGAGGACTATTCCAAAGCTTATCCGCATCTGGCAGAGCAGCTAACGCTTGATTGATACAACGCAACTGAGATTCCATCAGATGGTAACTGGTTCCGGGAATTGGATTCTGACACCGACTCCAGTCCACTTGCAGGCACTTCAAAACCTGTTCTTCATCGCAGATTTCAACAGCGTGACGCAAGGCAGCTTCCTGTGTAAAGGGCCTGACTTTCTGTGAGGCAATGTCGATCTCTGTCTGATAGAGAATCATAGTACTGCTTTGCTCGTCCAAACGGCGTCGAAGTGCCGAGATAGCTTGAGAAAACATTACAGGAAGAGCTTCCGGGCTGCCCGAAACAGATAGACTGGCCCCGCAGGACATGCGCGCATGATTATTCTGATTGTTGAATGTACGCAGCGCCTGTCCCAGCTTTTGCTGAAAGAACTCTGATTGCGCTACTGCCTGTTCGGTGGAATACAGAACCAAAACGCTGAGATTCCCACCATCAGAAGGGAATGGGTAGAAAACAGGCAGGCAAGGAACAGACGCAAGTGAGGTAAGAATCAACTGGAAAAAGCTGTCAATCTGCCGTTCCAGTGTGGGAGTCTCCATGCCGAAGATGCTGAATCGCCAGTCCAAGCAAAGAGAAAATGCTTGGATAACCATGTTCTGAAAATCCAAAATGGGATGATCGCCCACATTGGGGATGGGAAGAACGCGCTTCTCGTTCCATACATCGGCCAGATAGCTTTTTCGGAGAGCGTCCACACTTTCTTTTAGATCGCTCTGCATGGATTTTTGCAGGGAGTTGCTATTCGTTTGCGATGTGAGATGCTCGTCTAATTTTTTCAAGATACCATTCAGCTCGCTTTTCTTTAGGGGCTTCAGCAGATAATCCCAAACGCCGAATCGCAGTGCCTTCTGTACATACTCAAAATCCGTATATCCGCTCATGATAATAAAGTTGACATCCGGATATTCGGTCTGCGCCTGCTCAATCAATTCAAGGCCTGTCATGCCAGGCATGCTGATATCTGTAATGACGGTATTTGGATGTAATTCCCCGATTTTATCCAGAAGTTCAAGCCCGTTGCTGGCTTCTCCGATCACAGTTGCCTGTGGATATTCGATCAGCATTTTGCACAGAGCAACAATGCCGCTTTCGTCATCTGCGATGATAATAGAAAGCATGTCTAGATCCTCCCACCTAAACCGTTAATGCCAATTCAAATATTTTTTAAGTATTGTATCATACATGTGCAAAAATGTAAAAAAATATTTTGCGCCTAAATGGGAATAAAGATGGTGTTTGAACTGCTGGTGAGCGTTTTACTATAGAGGATACCAATTAGGAAAAAGTCGAGCAGCTTTGAAAAATCACAGCGGTCACCGCTGTGCACTTTCACATAGAAATACTGCCGCGGGCCTCAGGTCCGCGGCAGTGCTATACTGGTAGAGGATCATCCTAATTGCGTTTTTATATTTGGGAAAAAACCTTTCACATAGTGCGGAGGCGTTTGCACAGTGTCTAAGTCATAAAGGAACTTCAAATTTGCACCAGCCCAAACGGGATCACAACGGTAATCTCCCTCAATTGCTGCGGTGCCGGAGCCAAAGGACTCTTCGGCACTGCGTAAAGAAGGAACTAACATATCTTCTCCACCGTCAACAGCTTTTTTCAGAGCGGTGTGGAATACTTTGAGATAAGATTGGGCATCCAAAATTTCATCATTATGTCCGGTAAAGATTCGTTTGAGCTTGCCATCAGTCTGTGCCATGAAACGCTCCAGTGTCCGCAGGCAAGATTCCAGCGTAGTGTCATTGATTTGCAGCCATGCGGTGTCCGGGATATAACGACGGTTGCTACCTAACTCATCAGAAGAAAACACATCGCCGGTGGCCTCGTCAACCAAAACTATGCCGCCAGGAGTGTGGCCTGGAAAGCTGTATACCCGAAGGATTGTGCCACCTAAGTCGAACAGGGTACCATCTGGAATATCGTGGATGATGTCAAGTGGAAGTTCTATGCCGAATTCTGCGGCAGTGCGGGCATCTGCATGAGGCATATATATCCGGCTACCCGCATGCACAAATTGCATAATCTGCGCTATGTGATCTGGATGTCCGTGAGCAATAATGAGGTCAATCGGCAACCCACCGGTTAATGCGTGGCAGAGCGCCGGAAGATCACCAGTCTCATCCCAACCAGCGTCAACAAGAACAGCACGATTCTGGCCAATGACAAGGTACATTTTGTCAAGATCGAAGTCTTCAATCCGAATAATACCGGAATGCTTCGCTGCGGGTTCCCGCAGCAGTTCGTGGCGAAAGACTCCTTTGGGGCAACAGTTAAATGTGTAGTGAAAGCGGACAATAGGGCTGGCATCTAAACCATCTGCTTCTGCAAAGGCGGCAATGGTGATTTCCTGGGTTTCCCGACCTTTAAGCAGAAGTAGTCCCAGTTCACGTCGGTAAACCGGACTATCAGCTGTGGGCTGCGAACCGTCCACTGTATAGTGAATCCGCGCACCGGGAGTAACACAGGCAAGGTCGATATGGATGCTGGAACTTTCAAAGGTACCCTCAGCAGGGTATACAGAAGGAATTGCGGTTTGCATAGAGACCTCCTTAATATTTGAATTTTAATTGGTTATTGGTTGCTTCTTGTCCGATTATGGACATCGGATTCCGGGAATGGCCCAGGTGAGTTGTACCGAATATCCATAGCCATTTTACAATGAGTAAGTCATGCGCCTCAATGGTTTTTTTTCAATTTATAGGGGGTGTTCCATGATTATCACAGGCGGTGAAATAGTTATGACCACAATACGCAGCATTTTTAGGCGTTTTCAGCAAAGTGTTGTCCGTTTCGCTGATTTTATTTACGCTGGTGACAGCATAGGTTCAGGTGCCCAGCTTGGTGGTCAGAGGAGTCCCTTTGTTTAAGGCGTCGGCACCGGAACTACCGAAGGCGGGCGGGAGCAAAGCCGCTTTCCCCGACAACTTCTCCGCCAGTGGTTGGGAAGTTAAATCTGTCCTCTGTCCAGCTTTGAAAAGATCAAAAAAGAACAAAACCCTTGGTTTTCCCAAGGATTTTGTTGCAGAACTGGTGCCCCCGCCCGGGCTTGAACCGGGGGCCTCGGGCTTAGTAGACCTTTTCCAAACGATAGACGCCGTTTTCCTCGCTGGCTCTGACCGCGGCGGGATAGCGGAAAGGGAGAAACCCACCTCATTTCCCCTAGCGATGAGCAAAACAAGTCCTAAAACAAAAGGTCGAAGAGAGGAAAAAGCGGGGATCACTCGACAAAGAGAAAAAGTACACAAAAAGCAAGCTCGATAAAAAACCGAGCGAATAAAGCCATATAGGAACATCCATTAGGCGGACCACCGAAGCTGTTTGGCGGAACGGTAGGAGTGAGAGCCATGCAGAACAGCGGCCAGCGCAACCGCTAAAGCGGAGATATGGGCCAGTGTATTGAGGTTTGCCGCGCTGTTTCCGTTATGCACCCATAAAAATGTAAGGAAAAGGAGCCAATACTATGTCGAGTACCGTACCAAAAATCGAAGTCCAGTATTATCCACAGCCGAATTGCAGCGGCAATCTCTGTAGGGTTGGTGTGTTTGCATGTCCAGACGGCATCCGGCCAGTTATTTTTCT
>CEAF01034618.1_pt1 | contig 12187 bp, 12 predicted proteins | sample 557431 | NCBI WGS metagenome assembly CEAF01 (sample SAMEA3182068, study PRJEB8094) | gut metagenome | biome: human; feature: gut; material: Stool; isolation source: human stools | place: Canada | collected 2013-11-18 | reverse complement strand
ATCCTTGTCGGTCCAGCTCCAGAATTCTACAAACTCGAAGCCGTCGGCTCTGGCGGCGCGAAACCGCTCTAAAAAGGGCAGCTCTGTGTACAGTGTCTCAATGCAGGCGGATTTCTGAAAAATCATAGGCCCCTCCTTCTCGTTCCTTGTGCTTTGCACATTTGTGTTTACGCACATAATATAGCAAGTCAAGCGTCCACCGTCAAGGGCTTTTGGAAAATGAAATATATTTCAGCGGAACGCCTGAAATTCCACCGTTTTCTTTTTCAGGATTGACAAGAAGCGGTTCCTGTTTTATGATAAATTGTGCAAAAGCACATCACACACGAACGAGGTGATCTCATGGGTTCCAAACCGACGATACAAACCGTAGCCCAGATGGCTGGAGTCTCCCGCGGCACCGTGGATCGGGTGCTGAACGGAAGAGCGCACGTCCGGGAGGACGTCCGGCTCCGGGTGCTGGAGGCCATCCGCCAAAGCGGATACGTCTCCCCCCGGGATACCCACCAGCGCCAATTCCAGCAGGCATACCCCCCTATGAAGTTGGGGGTGCTGCTGCCCAACTGGGAGGGACAGTTCCGAACAGAGGTAGACGAAGGCATTGCTCAGGCCCAAGCGGAATTGGAGAGCACCGGGATCCAGATCCTGATCCGGCGATGTGAAACCGACATCCCCGCAGAGGCGTTGAAACTGCTGGACGAGTTGACAGAGGCAGGTGCTTCCGGTCTGGCGGTCTGCGCCGCCAATGATCCCTCCATCACCGCGCGGATCTCCGCTCTGGCGGATGAGGGGATCCCCTGCGTCACCTTCAACTCGGATCTGCCGGACAGCCGCCGTCTGTGCTTTGTGGGACAGGACATCTACAAGGCAGGCCGGGTCGCCGGAGGGCTTATGAGCAGGTGCATTCCCGCCGGGAGCCAGCTATTGGCCACGGTGGGCAATCTGAAATTTGACGGTCACCGTCAGCGCTTGGCCGGGTTCCGGGATCGTATCCGGGAGGCGGGCTTCCCCATGGAGGATCTGGTGGTGGCTGAGACCTTCAACGATTATGAGACCACCTTCCGGGTGGTGACGGAGGCCATTGACCGGTATCCCCGGCTGCGGGGTATCTACATGGCGAATCTCAGCGTTTCCGGGTGCGCCGCCGCCATTGAGCAGGCTGGGAAAAAGGGGGCCATCCGGCTCATCTGCCACGATCTGAACGAAAGCGTCCGTCAACTGCTGCTACGGGGCAGCATTGACTTCACGATCCCCCAAAATCTGCGGCAGCAGGGCTACGGCCCCTTGATCCTCCTGCGGGACGTTCTGCGGCGGAAAGCAGCGCCGGACGCCGCCCGCTTCAACCGTCAAATCGACATTGTCTGTTCGGATAATCTGCCGTAGCATCCGCGGCAGGTCGGGTATGGTTCCCAAAGTTACACCCAAGGGTACACATATCATGCGGCAGAAGAATGATGGGGTAATGGTGCTTATCTTTTGTCAGGGATGGCAGCTGAAACATACACACTCTACACGCACAAATGCAGAAAGTCCCCAAGCCATTGTGATACAACGGCTTGGGGACTTCAGTTCAGTTGAATATAGGATAATGATCGGGGTTATCAGGCCGTCAAGCCGGAACCTCTTGCAGCGCAAGGCTTTCGAGACTTTTCACGGTAGTAGTCAAATAGTAGTCTGTGCGCCCCGCAGGTCATGATATCTGATGGAGCCGCTCCCGCTTTCAGCATACACGAACCGCATACTTCATGCGATTCCTGTACCGCGTCGATTTGAGCAGTCCCAGCTTTTCAAATTTCAGGACAAAGCTGCGGATCGTCGCATAGAATTTTTATTCCTACCAGCGCCCTGTCCCATTCATCAGAACCGTGCGTCCAGTGAAGCCGCAGTGTGCTCTTTTGATGAATGCCGAGCGTGTACTTCTCTCGATGGGAAAACAAATTACGCTCCCTCGTGTTCCTCCAGCAGATCGGTCATGTTTTTCAAACCGATGCCCAATGTGGAGGTATTGTGCAGCAGCGCGGATATTGCGGGCGGCAGTACCCCCGCTACGCCCAAGGTGATCAGCGACAGGTTGAAGGCCACGATAAACCGGTAGCTGCCGTGGATCCGCGCCATCAGCGCTTCACTGAGCTTACGCAGCGTCACCAGCTCAAAGAGATCCTCCGAGGCAACGGTGATGTCAGCGATCTCCCGGGCGATGGCTGCGCCGGTGGAGATGGCGATGCCGGCGTCCGCCTCGGAGAGGGCGGGAGAATCATTGACACCGTCCCCCACCATGATAACAGTGTGTCCCTTTTCCTTTTCCTGACGGATAAAGGCGGCCTTGTCCTCCGGTAGGACCTCTGCGTAAACGGCGTCCACGCCCACCTCGGCGGCAACGGACTCCGCTGTGCGGCGGTTGTCGCCGGTCATCATCACCACATTGGTAAAGCCGCTCTCATGCAGCGCTTTTACCGCGTCCTTGGCCTCCCGGCGCAGAGGATCGTGGATGCAGATGACCGCCGCCAGCTCCCCGTCGATGCAGAGATACAGATGGGAATACGCGGCGGGCAGCGCGTCATATTTCTCCTGCTCTCCCTCCGGGATACAGCAGCCCTCGTCCTCAAAGACAAAGTGGGCACTGCCGATGATGACCTTTTTATTTTCCACCATACTGGAAATGCCGTGGGCCACCACATACTGCACCTGCGAATGGTATTCCTCATGGGTAAGGCCCCGCCGCTTCGCCTCCTCCACCACGGCGTTGGCCATGGAGTGGGGGTAATGCTCCTCCAGGCAGGCGGCGAGGCGGAGCATATCCCCTTCCCGGTGTCCGCCGAAGGGAACAATCTGTGCCACCTTCGGCGTGGCGTAGGTCAGCGTACCGGTCTTGTCGAACACAATGGTATCCGCCTTGGCCACAGCCTCCAGAAAACGCCCGCCCTTGACAGAAATGTGATGCCCGCTGCTTTCCCGCATGGCAGACAGCACCGCGACAGGGATCGCCAGCTTCAGCGCGCAGGAGAAGTCCACCATCAAAACGGCCAGCATCTTGGTCACATCGCGGGTCAGCAGATAGGTCACAGCCGTGCCGCCCAGCGTATAGGGAACCAGCCTGTCCGCCATGCGGGACGCCTTGTCCTCAGCGGTGGATTTCAGCTTTTCCGATTCCTCGATCATACGGACCACCCGGTCATAGCGTCCGCTGCCGGATACCTTTTCCACGCAGACCACACACTCGCCTTCCTCGGCCACCGTACCGGCATAAACAGGGCTGCCGGGCCGCTTGGCCACCGGCATGGATTCTCCGGTGAGAGAGGACTGGTTCACCATGGCCTCGCCCTCTACCACCCGGCCATCCAGCGGGATCATGCCGCCGGTGCGGATCACGATGCGATCCCCCGGCTTCACGTCAGTGACCTTCGTCAGCACCTCGGTGCCGTCTACCTGCTGCCAGACGTTTTCTACCCGTAGGCTCATGGCGGAGGCAAGGTCGGCCACGGACTTCTTGTGGGTCCACTCCTCCAGAATTTCCCCCAGCCGCAGCATGAACATGACCGAACCGGCGGTGGCGAAATCTCCCCGCACCATAGACACGGTGACGGCGGTGGCATCCAGCACGGCAACGGACAGCTTCCGGTGCCACAGGGCCATAAGCCCTTCTTTGATGTACTTTGCGGAGCGGATCACAGCCAGCGCCGACGTCACCGGCGCCGGCAGAAACAGGTTGGAAGCGCAGCGGCGCATAACAGTGAGGGCGAGCTTGTCCTCAAATTCCCGGTTCAAGGTGCGGGAGGTGTGCTCCGGCGCCAGATCCAGCTTCTCCGCTTTTTCAAAGGAGAACCGGGCCAGCGCACGGATCATGCACTCCCGCTCCGCATCATACACCACCACGGCATCCCGCGTCCGGTCATAGACCTTGACGGAGCGCACGCCGTCCACCGCCAGCAGATAGTATTCCAGCACGTCCGCCTGCCGCAGCGTCATTCGCTTACAGCAAAGATGGACCCGCAGCCGCCCGGCTGTATCATGTAGGATCTTGCATTTCATGGATTACTCTGCCTGGCTTTCCTCTTCTGCGGAGGTATCCTCCACCACATTAGCGGTCTCGGCCTCCGTGCGCTGGGCGTTGATGGCCTTAGCCTCCGCATAGACGTCATCCGCCCCCTCACGCACAGCGGTCACAGCGGTCATCACGCTGTCCTTTGCCCGCAGGGCGGCAGCAGTGGTCTGGGCGTAGGCTCTTTTCGCGTCCTTGCTGCCCAGCAGCTTCATACCGACGGTACCAAACAGAACGCCTGCGGCAAACAAACCAATTTTCTTCATAACAATTATCCTCCTATATGGATCTTATTTATTTCAAACCGATGGCCGGAAAGCCGGACCACAGGAATGAGCTCAGTCCTTCTTTTTTCCGAAATGAAACAGTCCCTTTTTTTCATACGTTTCCGCATGGATCTCCCCCGCCGTGTAGCCGGTGGCGTCAATAGCAGTGCGGAGGGCGTTTTCGTCCAGCGGCTCCTTAGAGAGGATCACCGTCTCCCCCTTGGAATGGGAGGATGTGACCTTCTCCACCGGGAATGCGCCGCGAACGGCGTCGTTGATATGGGCTTCGCACATGGAGCAGGCCATGCCGGAAACTTTAACTGTTGTCTGAATCATAAAAAACATCCTTTCCTGTCATTTTTTCTTATAGCCGCAGTCGCAGTACGGCCCGCCGGAGGCAAGGGTATACTGCCGCCTAAAATCCGCCGTGCTGCCCGCTTCGCTCATGGTGTAGTCCAGACGGCACAGGGCCGGAGTCAAATCGTACAGCCCCAGCTCCCGCATCAAAACGCAGATACCGCACTTGGTAAACCGGGCCTCGTAGCCACTGCCGTCGGGGTACTCGTAAAAGTCCATATTCCACGAATAGGGGTTCCGGTCGGCGGCCTTCAGCGCTGCCGCCGCTTGCAGTCCGGCAACGCTTTGGGGGGTGAACTTTTTCTCGCCGCTTTTACGGCAGAACCAGCGCATAGGCTTTGTCATCATGGCCTTGGCGTAATACTCCGTCAGCCGATCCACATTGGGACGCTCCGGCATGGTGAGAACGAAGCCCCCCAGCATGGCGCAGCCCACGAGATTGATTTTGAAGCGGTCCCCCTTCTCAAACTCCGGCAGGCGGCTGAGGATCTCCTTGTATTTTGCTTTCGCCCTCCGTGTGATCGTCTTCGCCGTTTGCTCGTTATACCCCAGCACATCGGTCAACTGTGCCTGAAAGGAGTCCGCAAACAGCGTCCACATCCCCCATGGCATTCCCATGTACTTCATAGCGTTACCCCCTTCCCTTCACCGCGGGTTTTACACATTCCGCATAGGTCAGCGAAAAGGACGCTTTCAGCACGGCGCTCTTCCGCACCGTCCAGCCGTTTTGCCGCAAAAACGCCAGATAATCCGCACTCGACCACCTGCTGTTCAGTGGAAATCCCGCCAGCTTCATAAAAAACAGCTTGAGCCTGCCCCGCAGGGTGCTATTCCCATGGGTAAAGGTGGGGGCGATGAGCACACCGTCATCCTTCAGCACCCGGCGGATCTCGGCAAGGGCCTTCTCCGGCTGCGGGACGATGTGCAGCGCATTGGATACGATCACCACATCAAAGGACTTGTCCGCATAGGGCAGGCAGAACATATCCCGCACCGAAAAGTGCAGCTTTGCGGAGCGGTTGTTCCGCTTCGCCTCAGTGATCATTTCCTCGGAGGCGTCCGTCACCTCGATGTGACTTGCCGCACGCACGATATTTTTGGCGATCAGCCCGGTCCCGGCGGCAAGTTCCAGCACCGTTCTGGCTTTTACAACCGGTCGGATCAGTTCATACAGCTTTTCGTATGCCGCCCGGTCCTTTCGCATAAAGCGATCATAGCGCTTCGCGTTTCTGTTCCAGAAATTCTCAGACTTCTTCATAGCTGCTGTCCTTTTTTGTGGTTAGATAAATTTAACCTACATATATGCAAGGTTTTTGTTAAAGTTGACTAACTGCTGTGCTTTGAAAAACCGCGTTTCCGCGGTCTCTCCGCTTATAAGCTTGCTTGCGGTAGCTCTGTTTCGCCGTGAAGCCTCCGGTATGAACGTTCTCCGTTTCCGGGATTGCCCTCCACTGCATCATCTTTTTTGTCATATAGTAGCACAGTGCATTTAAATGTCAAGAGTTCCGGAGCGCTGCAAGGCTATTTTTCCACATTTTTATTCAAAATGCTGTCTCATTTTGGCTGACACCGTGGAATTTCCGTTTTTCTTCTGACACACAGCACCTTACCGTTTAATCACGCTGACCGGTGTATCCGCATACTGCTCCGTCAGCGCAAAGCGATCCTGCCAAGAGGGTGCGGCAGGTGCAATTTCTCCTCCCCTTTTCCGGATTCTCAGGTATAGAATCTGAAACGCATCCACTTCAACCGCACAAATGCAGAAAGTCCCCAAGCTGTTGCATAACAACAGCTTGGGGACTTTATCTCATAGAATATCAGTCAAATAGCTGTCCGAGGATCATACCAATAGTTTCATCAGTTTTCTTGCGGCATCTATGCGATTCCGCATCTCCTCTGCATTGAAAATCAGCCCCAGACCTCTTCGGCGATCTCCTTCACCAGTGCCAGCTTGGCCCACTGCTGGGCCTCTGTCAGCTTATTGCCGATCTCGCAGGAGGCGAAACCGCACTGGGGACTCAGGCACAGGCGATCTATCGGGATGTACTTGGCTGCGTCATGGATACGGGCGATCACCGCCGCCTTATCCTCCAACTCAGGACGCTTGGTGGTGACGAGGCCCAGCACCACCTTCTTCTCACCGCTGACAGCGGCCAAGGGCTCGAAGCCGCCGCTGCGGGCATCGTCAAATTCCAGATAGTAGGCAGTCACGTTCTCACGGGCCAGCAGGGTCTTGGCCACGCTGTCATAAGCGCCGGAGCTGGCGTAGGTAGAGTGGAAGTTGCCCCGGCAGACATGGGTGTTGATGACCAAATCCTCCGGCTTGCCTTCAATGGCCAGATTGTTGGCGGCGAGCATCTGCTCCTTGATGGCCTCCAGCCCCTTCTCGTCGGTATCAAAGATCAGACAGGCACGGGGGTCTACCAGCATACCCCAGCTGCAATCGTCAAATTGCAGGTTGCGGCACCCGGCGGCATATACGTCATCAATGACCTTGCGGTAGCCCGCTGCCAGATCCTCCACCAGCTTTTCAATGTTGGGGTAGTATTTGCTGGTATTTTCCATTGCAAAGGGCATGACCATCTGCTCCAGAAACTGAGCGGGTGCGGGGATCGTCAGCTTGGCCACGGTGTTCTCGTCTTCCAGCGCCTTGACAAACCGGAAATGCTCCACAAAGGGATGGCTGTCCACTCCCACCTCTCCGGTGAGGTAGGTATCATCAAGCATTGCGTTCTCTCCATGGAACGGCAGCCCCTTCTCCGTGCGGCTGTGGCCCACACCATGAAAGCCCCACATGAAGTCGAGGTGCCAGGTGGCACGGCGGAATTCGCCGTCGGTAATTACGTGGTATCCGGCGCTCTGCTGCTTGGCAACCAGCTCACGGATCGCCTGATCCTCCGCTACTTTCAGCTCATCGGCTCCGATCTTGCCGTTTTGAAAGTCTGCCCGCGCCTGCTTCAGTCCGGCAGGGCGAAGAAAGCTGCCAACATAGTCATAGCGAAAAGGGGTATTTGCTTTGTTCATGGGGAAACGCTCCTTCCATACCAAAAAGATAGGCTGATTATAGGACTCGAACTGCAACAAGTCAAGATTTTTTTCCGCGTCTGCCGCAAGACTTGAGCTGTCAGATCAATAACTGTGCAAAATCACCAAGCTGTTGTATCACAACGGCTTGGTGATTTGCGTTCAGTTGGCTTTTTTCAGGCTTTGGCGTTGCCGCTATCCTTCTGCGGCATCTCGCCCGTCGGCTTTGACCGTGGGATATCGCCATCTGGCTTTGGTCCGACTCCGCCGCCGGAGGGCGGCGCTCCGTCCGGCTTCTGCCCGCCAGGGCCGCCCATATTGCCCATGCCCGTACTTACTGTGCCGGTCTGGGCGGCGCTCTCCGTCTGGGTCTCGCCGGAGGAAAGCGTATAGCTTTCTCCCTCCGAAAGGTCGCCAGAGGAGAAGAGCACAAAGAATGCGTTGTAAACCGCCTCCCCTGTATACAGGGCCGTTCCGTTGCTGTCCGCAACGGTAAGGGTGCTACCCTGCGTCAGCACCGATGTGCCGCCGGGAAAGCCGCCCTGCGCAGGCTGTCCTTCCCCATCGGGACGCTCTCCGCCGTTAGGCTGTTCATTCCCAGTGGATCGTTCTTCACCTTCAGGCTGTCCGTTCTGCATATTCCCACCGGGCATTTCTGCGGCGCCGCTGAAAATCACGCAGGGCTGGCTGGCTACGAGATTCATCCCCATGCCACTGCTGCCGCCCGCTGCCAGTACCGTGCCGTCCGCGTCCAATGGTTCGTTGTCGGCGGCGTTGGCGGTCCAGACGGTCACGCTTCCGCCGGAGATCGTCAGATCGCCATTAGAATCAAAGCCATCGCCGCTGTCGGAGTGGGCCGTGATCGTCCCGCCGTAAATGTTCAGCGCATAGGCAAAATCCGTCAGATCGGCGTTGGCGGCATTGATGCAGTCATCCGTAGACTGGATGCTCACATTGCCGGAAAAGACATTGACGGCAGCGCCCTCCAATCCCTCGTTGCAGGAGGTGATGGTCACTTTGGGGCCATCCGTCCCCTCCGCGCCGATGTTCAAGGTGTAGTCACAGTGCAGCGCGTCGTCTCCCGTCAAGAGGGTTAGGACGCCGCTCTCCACATCCAGCGCCGCCTCCGCGTTCACCGCGTCATTCACCGGCGCGTCGATATTCAGCGTCAGTTCGCAGATGGTCAAAGACGCCTCGCCGTCCGCAGTGGTGGCCCCGGATTTGATGCCGTTCTTACCGTTTGCCTGAATATTCAGTGTTCCCGCGCCGCAGAGCACCACCTGCGAGCCGTCCTTGCACTTGATGACGGCATTTTCCGCGTCGGCGCTGCCGGTCTCATCGTTGTTGCTTTCCGTATCGGATAGTGTGTTCTCTGTTCCACTTGCCGCCTCGATGGTAACGGCGCTTCCCTTGCCACAGAGGATAGGGGCGGCGTAGCGCTTCTCGATCTCCGGTCAGGGGGATCATCTGGGCTTTCTTTACCCAACGGTTGCTTTCCTTCAGATTCATGCCCACCGGCTGTTTGAAATCCGCCAAGCTGATCTGTCCATTGCTGTAACGATACATGGTTGCCCTCCAGGTGCAAGGTTTTTGCTGGATTCCTGCCATTTTTCTTGTTCCAATTATACCACGAATTGGCTTCTATGGATTGAAATATAGGGCTTTTTCTATTATTCAGTGCACATTAACCAACGAATTCTTTAATATGTTCATAGGCGGATTGAAGGAGAGATAAGACACAAAGCAAATGGGAGCCAGGTTTGTAGAACCATCCTCCTTTTTAGAGCAGATCAGTGTCAGCGGATTGGGGGAGGTCAGAACAGTAGCCTCCATAATGTTCAGTTCTTTCATAAAATTCAGACCTTTCTAAGAGATTTCAGTCGTTGACTGTATGGCCAACCAGTGATATATTTATTATATCTGATAGTAATTTTTGTTCAAGTACGCAAATTATTTGTACCTGGTATCAAAAAATATACTGTAAAAGACGAGGAACGATCCAATTATGACTTATGAAGAATTCAAAGAAAAGGTTGGCAGTGTCATTCTAACCGGCGAGGGAAATTGCCCGGTCACGCCGGTGGTTCAAATGCTGCAGGGCAAATGGAAACTCCAAATTCTCTATGAACTGTGCATCAAGTGTCCTATGCGGTTTGGGGAACTGAAAAAAGTTCTCAAACCCATTACCAACACAGCTCTGACCAACGCGCTGAAAGAACTGGAAGCGGACGAATTGGTTCAGCGTATCCAATATAATGAAATGCCTCTGCGAGTGGAGTACTCCCTCACCGAGAAAGGGCGGGACCTTCTGCCGGTCTTTTACGCCATTTCCCAATGGGGAATGAAATATATACCATGATTCTAACTATATTAATATCTGCATGATAATAGCCGGAAGGCATTGACAATTTGAGTCAACTTCCCGGCTTTTTTATGCATTCTCTACTGCTGCAAAGGATTCAGGAAGCAACCTGATTCATGAGAGTTGATAACTCCCACCGCCTGCAAATAGGCATAGATGATTATGCTCCCCACAAACTTCATGCCCCGCTTTTTCAAGTCTTTTGAGATGGCATCAGATAATGGTGAGCTGACCTTGTCTACTTCTTGGATGATTTTTTCCTCTGTCCAGTGCCATAAGTATCGGTCAAAGCTACCCCACTCTTGCTGTACCTTTTGAAACACTTGTGCGTTGACCACTGCAGCTCGTATTTTCAGCCGGTTACGGATGATTCCAGAGTCCGCTTGCAGAGCCGTCAATTTTTCTTCGCTATAAGATGCCACTTTCCGTAAATCAAACCCGTCAAAAGCACGGCGAAACGCTTCCCGTTTATTTAAGACACATTCCCAGGTGAGGCCTGCCTGAAAATTCTCCAAAATCAACATTTCAAACAGCATATGGTCATCGTGGACCGGTCTGCCCCATTCGTCGTCATGGTATCGCAGATAAGTGGTATTAGCCGGGTTCACCCAATGGCATCGGATCTTTCCATCTGCCCACTGCATTCCTTACTCCGCCTCCAAGAGAAAAATAACTGGCCGGATGCCGTCTGGACATGCAAACACACCAACCCTATCATCTTTCAGCCAAGTGCCAGACGGCTGAACCAATTTCCCCAAGGATATCATGGCTTCGCCGCGCTGTCAAAAGGAAACTTTGCCCTAAGCTCACGGACGGTGCCGCAATGTGAGATCCGTGGGCTTCTCATCCCTCGATCTCGCTGATCTTCACCGGGCGTCCTTCCTTCATGGACTTGGTGGCGGCCGCCGCGATGAGGATTGGCGCCAGGCCGTCCTCCCCGGTGACCTGCGTCTCCGTGCCGTTGATGACCGCCTCGGCAAAGGCCCTCTGCTCGGCGGCAAAGGCCATGGTGTAGCGATCCCACATGATCTTGTAGCAGGGGCTGGAGGACGTGCCGTCTGCCCCATAATAGGTGGCGTTGTTGGGCGTGTCATTTTCATCCATGACCGCGCCCTCGGAGCCAAAGACCTCCACCCGCTGATCGTATCCATACACTGCCTTGCGGCTGTTGTCAATGACGCCCATAGCGCCGTTGGCGAATTTCAGGCTCACAACGGCGGTATCCACATCTCCCGCCTCACCGATGGCGGGATCCACCAGCACCGCGCCGTAGGCAAAAACCTCCGTTACCTCGGAACCGGCCAGAAACCGGGCCATGTCGAAATCATGGACCATCATATCGTAGAAAATGCCGCCGGAGGCCTTCACATAGTCGATGGTGGGCGGCTCAGGATCCCGGGAGCTGATCTTCACCAGGTTTACTTTGCCCACCTTACCTGCCCGGATGGCCTCGTAAACGGCCCGGTGGTTGTGGTCGAACCGGCGGTTAAAGCCCACTTGGAGCTTGACGCCGGCTTTTTTCGCCGCGGCGATGACCTCCTTGACCCGGTCGATGCGGTAGTCCACCGGTTTCTCCACAAACACGTCCTTGCCCGCCTCGGCCACTTTGATGGCGTACTCCGCGTGGAAATCCGTGGGAGAGCAGACCACCACAGCCTTGATCTCCGGGTCATTCAGGATCACATCCGCGTCCTTGACAATGTTGGGGATCCGCAGACGCCGCAAAAACTCCACCGTTTCTTCGCTCATGTATGGGTCAGCGATGGTCTTGATCTCCATCTCGGGGACAAATTTGGCGATATTTTCCGCATGAACACGGCCGATGCGGCCCGCTCCAATGATACCGATTTTGATGGTTTTCATAAAGTATTCTCCTTTCTCAGTCCGCCATGATGGCCCGGACGGCGGTTTTCGTGTCGGTTTTGGGGAACAGCTCGTAGCCGATGAGGCCCTCATACCCCGCCTGCTCCAAGGCGGCGAACACCGCCGGGTAGTGAATTTCCCCGGTGCCCGGCTCGTGGCGGCCCGGCGCGTCCGCCACATGGATGTGGCCGAACTGGTCGGCGTAGGCGCGGATATGGTCGCACAGGCTGCCCTCGTTGAGCTGCATGTGGTACACATCGTACAGCACCTTCAAGT
>CEAF01037940.1_pt1 | contig 12345 bp, 8 predicted proteins | sample 557431 | NCBI WGS metagenome assembly CEAF01 (sample SAMEA3182068, study PRJEB8094) | gut metagenome | biome: human; feature: gut; material: Stool; isolation source: human stools | place: Canada | collected 2013-11-18 | reverse complement strand
TACTCTGCATAGGAGCTTTTCTTTCGTTCCAGAAGCATCGCATACTCTGCGTTCAGCTCGCTGATGCGCGGGAGCTTTTTGTCCGAACCGTTCTCTTTCTTATAGGCATCAAACGCCTTTTTTGCTGCGCTGCGCAAGGCCAGCATATCCCGATGGGCTTCATAGAACTCCCGGTCGTAGCCGGATGCTTTATACGCAGCAAAAACATCTTTTGTCTTGGCATAATTGATTAGATGCTTCCGCAGCACTGACACTTCCGACATCCGTGCCTCATCTGCTTTTACAGATTCCAGCAGCGCATCACATTTTTCAGAAATTCCATCTGCCTTTTCTTTCAGCTCTGCATAGTTCTTGATTCCATGCTCTTCCATGAACATCATAGCTTTTGCCATCTGCTTCAGATTAAAGACTTTCGCCCAACGCGCATATCCCGCGCCTTTGCCCGCCTGCATTTTGGCACGGACATCAATCAGGAACGACAGCTCCGCCTTCTGATGCACCTGTGCTGACCGTGCGCTTGTGCGGGTTTTCTCTGCAAATTTGCTTTTGTGAACCGCATTCCCGGCAATCACTCCACAGAGTTCTTCAACCGAATATCCTTTACCAAGAGAACGGAAACGAGCAAATCTGGCGTGGCCTTTCCCCCGCAGGGCAGGCTGTTTTCCATCTTTATACTCGTACCCTGCTTCCTGCAAAATTCCAATCAGTTCCTGGAAGTCTTTTGGCTTTCTTTCCAATGCTGCATCAATTGCCTCACAGATTTCATCCCGCTGCGACTTTTTCTCCGGGTATTCCGTTCTCTTCTTCCGCTCCCCGTAGGGCTTTCGGACAATGACCGACAACCGGTGTTCCAGGCAGACGATATCACTGAGCCTTGCCAGCGCAAGACCGGATAAGCGAAAATCTCGGAATTTTCTGGTGCAGTCTAATGTAGTTGAATTAAAAATAATATGGTTATGAATGTGCGCGCGATCAACATGGGTAGCCACGATAAATGCGTGTTTTCCCTTGGTGAATCGCATGGCTGTCTCATACCCGACCTTGTTCGCCTCCTTCGGCGTGATTTCTCCGGGCTTAAAGGATTGCCGAATCTGATATGCAATCACATCATGCGCCTGGGTTCTACCGGTGATATGCTCATACTGCCGTTTAGAAAGCAGAAATTCTTCATCACAGGTCTTTGCGTCACAGGCATACGCGCTGATATATTTTCCATCTTCCGTCTTTGCTGCATTCTCAGAATAATCAGTACGGTCAGCCAGACACTGCGCTACCGTCTTTCCTTTATTGATATGCAGCGCAATTAGTCTTGTAGCCGCCATTTTTCATATTCCTCCATCTAAAAAGAGCTACCCGAAGGCAGCTCTTACCAATTCACTATTCTCATTTTAACATCCGTTCCCGATCATAAGCTCCCTGCAAATAAACGGCCTGCTTGATGATTTCTTCCATGTCGAAATAGATGCACATGATGCTTTCGTATAGCTTCCACACATTAGATTCGCTGCCGCCCACCATTTCCATCAGCTGGTCTTCCATCTTCGATTGCTCAGACTGTTTTTCCTGATAAGCAGTCTCATCCACAAAATGATTCTCTCCATCTGTTTCCTCGTATCGTAAATCATAATAATCTTTCATAAACTGAATCTCCATCAAATCCCTCCTGAACTCAAATTGTCAAAACATCCTCTACACGCTCACATAGCCGCTCCATCAGTTCCATAATGCCACCCGCACCAACCGCAGCTGCGAACAACCCCATCTCAATCAGGGTCAGCAGGAACACATCCGTCCAGCTCGCCCGAACCACCGAATAGATGCCGCAGCCAAGAACGAACAGCATAACCGGCGAAAGCACCCACAGGGATAGCTGCATCAGCAGATTCCAGATAAAGCATAGAAATCGCAGCAGAAACGCAACCGGCAGCAACAGGATTTTCAGCACCAGCTTCAACAAAAAACATACGATCTTCATGGATTTCACCCCTTCGTTTTTCTTTTCATCTTCATTTTATCGTACCTGCTTGCCAAACACCACGATGTCAACAGGTAGACCAAAAAATATGTAACGGCACAGACAGTTTCATCTGTGCCATGTGCTGTAGAAATCCCGCACATTTGCGCCATCAGCGAATACCAGAAAGCCTCTTCAGGATCAGCTTCTGCATCTCCCAGAGTTCATCCAGCCGTCTCTGCAAATCCCGGATATCCTCCGCATAGATGCTTCCAGATTCATTGGCGCGTTTTGCGTACTGATTCAGGTTGTTGCTGCATCGGCGAAGAAGGATGGATACCTGCGCCACATCCGACAAATCAAGATTTACGCAGTACCCGTCCATCGCCATCTTTCTCATATAGGCACCGGTATTCCGAATACCCAATTCCTTCTGCTTTTCACGAATCCTCGCCAGCTCTTCCGGGTTCACCCGGACATTGATCCAGTGTTCCCGAACACTCATAGTGCCACCTCCTCATCCCGATGTGTCATCGGCGGAATGCGACCAGCACGGTCACGCAGCTCTGCCAGGACAGACGGCTTTTCTGTTGTATTCTCACGGTCAGGATCATCATTTCCACGGTCATCCATATTCAGCAGTGCGTCCAGTTCTGCCAGTCTTGCACTCTTCTCTGCCAGTTCTGCCTCCTGGGGAAACGTTTTTCCAAGCTCGGCCTGCGCAGCTTCCTGCTGGCTCCTAAGATTGTCCAGCTGCTGTTCCGCCTTCTCCAGCCTTGCAGGAATCCCGGCAAGAGCATTGTCCAGACGCTGGATATTGCCCGCAGCACTGGTGCCGATGGGCACCCGGTGGGTCATTTCGCCTTTCAGCAGCACCTGATACTCTTTCTGGAAGCTGTCAAACGTCAGCTCCATCTTGAAACCACGGTAGCTGCCAAGCGGCACCGGCTCCAGACTCTGATTGGCTTTACAGCCCGCAAGAATTGCTTCACCGGCCTCGGCTTTTTCAGTAAATTGTGTGCCATTCACCTCCATACCGCAGAACCCCTCTTCCGGCAGCGGATGTGCCGCCACCGTCCGAATATCCGACTGAAAGCCCTTGATGAACCCTTGCGTTTTCTCAATCTCCGCAGGGAAATATTTCATCAATTTATCTTCCAATCGGTACTGCTGGCTCTGATGATCCGCCTTCAATACTTTCAGCCTTGCAACATCTACATCCAAGTCCATTTTCTCCTTGATTTGCGGGTCTCCGGCACAAAGTGCCTTGATCTCTGCATAGGAAAGAGCCTGCTCATCTACATCATCACAGGAACGTACCGGAGATTTGCTGGTCATGATCTGGCTGATAAATTTCTGCTTATTCTCCAGTGTCTGATAGAGGTAGGCATCAAAAGTTCCTTCCGTCACATACTGATAAACCTGCACTTCTTTGTTTCGGTTTCCCTGACGGATGATACGACCATTTCGCTGGGTCATGTCCGCAGGCCGCCAGCCCACATCCAGATGATGCACGGCCACCAGCCTGTCCTGCACGTTCGTGCCTGCACCCATCTTCTGTGTCGAACCTAACAATACCCGTACCTGTCCGGTACGCACTTTGGCAAACAAATCTTTCTTTTTTGCCTCGGTATCGGCATCATGAATAAATGCGATTTCTTCTTCCGGCACACCGGACTGAATTAGTTTGGCGCGGATATCCTCATAGACATTGAAGGTTCCATCGTTCTTCGGCGTGCTGAGGTCGCAGAACAGCAACTGGGTCAGCTTATCCGACTGTCCTTCCTCATAAATCCGAAGCACATTCCGCACACAGGCGTTGAGCTTGCTATTTGGGTCATCCGGCAGGAGCGGATTCATCAATCGCTGATCCAGTCCCAGCTTTCTGCCATCCGATGTGATTTTCAGCATGTTATCGACCGACGGGTCTACCACACCGGAATGCACAGCCGCCGCCCGTTCCGAAAGCTCCGCCACCATCGCCTGCTGATGCTCCGAAGGCTGCACCACCACGGTTTCAAATTTTGCCTCCGGCACCGGCAGATGCAGCTGATCGGAAGTCTTGATATCTGCCACTTCCTTGAACATATTCATCAGCTCCGGCAGGTTGAAGAATTTTGCAAATCTTGTTCTTGCCCGGTATCCGGTTCCTTCCGGTGCCAGCTCAATGGCTGTGGTGGTCTCACCAAAGGTAGAAGCCCAGCTGTCGAAATGGGTCAGCCCTTTCTGCTGCAACGTACCGTACTGGAGATACCGCATCATGGTGTAAAGCTCCGTCATGCTGTTGCTAACCGGGGTGCCGGTCGCAAAAATGATGCCGCGCCCGCCTGTCAACTCGTCCATATATTGGCACTTCATAAACATATCCGAAGATTTCTGCGCTTCCGATGTGGACAAGCCTGCAACATTGCGCATTTTTGTGTAGAGGAACAGATTCTTAAAGGCATGTGCTTCGTCTACAAACAGTCGGTCTACGCCCAGCTGCTCAAAGGTAATCACATCGTCTTTTCGGTCGGTTGCCCGGAGTTTCTCCAATCTCGCCTCCAATCCTTTCCGGGTCTTTTCCATCTGTTTGATGGAGAAACGTTCGCCATTCTGGGATTTCATCTCAGCAATGGCGTTTTCGATTTCATCAATCTGGGCAGTCAAAATCCGCTCCTGCCGTTCTGCGGACACCGGAATTTTCTCAAACTGGGAATGCCCGATGATGACTGCATCGTAATCACCAGTAGCAATTCGTGCGCAGAACTTCTTTCTGCGGGCCGTTTCAAAGTCCTTTTTGCTTGCCACCAGCAGTTTTGCACTCGGATACAGGCGCAGAAACTCGTTTGCCCACTGAAGGGTCAAATGATTCGGAACGACAAACATGGATTTCTGGCACAGTCCCAGCCGTTTTGCCTCCATAGCAGAAGCGGCCATCTCGAAAGTCTTACCGGCACCCACTTCGTGGGCCAGCAGTGTATTGCCACCGTACAGCACATGAGCAATGGCATTCTGCTGGTGTTCCCGCAGCCGGATTTCCGGATTCATGCCGCCAAAGCGGATGTGGGAGCCATCGTACTCACGAGGACGGGTACTGTTGAACAGCTCGTTATACTTTTCCACCAGGTCCGCACGGCGATAAGGGTCTTTCCACACCCAGTTCTGGAACGCATCCTTAATGGCCTGCTGTTTCTGCTGGGCGAGGGTGGTCTCCTTTTTATTCAGAACCCGCTTCTGCTTGCCGTCTGCATCCTCCACGGTATCGTAAATACGAATATCCCGCAGATTCAGCGTATCCTCCAGAATTCGATAGGCATTGGCACGGCTGGTGCCGTAGGTCATATAGGCATGAACATCATTCCGGCTCGGTGTACTCTTACCGGTGATCTGCCATTCTGCCGTCATGGGAGAGAATTTCACTTCAATATTTCTGCGCAGATAGAACGGCGGTTCAAAGGTTTCTTCCATAAACTGCTGGATATAATCCCGATTGACCCATGTGGCACCAAGGCGCACATCAATCTCCGACGCATCCAGGTCTTTCGGCTGTGCTTTCTTCAAATATTCCGTGTTTACCGCAAAGGCAGGGTCAGAAGCCGCAGCCAGTTCTGCCACGCGGAGTTTTTCCCGGACATTGCCGGACAGATATTCATCAGCCGTCACCCAGCCGGTTTCCTCGCCGCCCTGCGTCATCGGGTCTTTGAAAATGACACCATGCAGTTCCTGCTGGATTTTTTCAAATTCTCCCGGTGTACCTAAAAGCTCCGACATATAGGGCAAATCCACTTTGCCGCGCTCTCCGATGGAGATTGCCAGAGCCTCTGCCGGAGTATCTACGCTGGTAACAGCCCGTTCCGGTCGAATCGTCCGTTTGGTGAACATATCCGCCTTGGATTCCAGCCTGCCGTTTTCATCTACATTTTCCAGAGAGCAGAGCAGATAATAAGACGAATCTTCTGAAAAAGCCTGCGCATTTGCACGGGAGTTGATAAGCCCATACTGATCGGCGAATCGGTCATAGGCTACATTCAGTTCCCGCTGTTTCTGGGCAATCGCTTCCTCCGGGTAATCGTTCAACTGATAGTCGATCAGTTCCTGCACAATGGTGCGAAGCTCCACCATGCCTTTGATCCTGCCGGTGGCTGTCGCAGAAAGGTCAGCCTTCCGCATGATGCTGTTCTCACGGAAGTAGACATCCCCATCCACTACGGCATAGGAGAAGTTCTTGACATTGGGGTCTGCCGGAATGGTTTCGCCCTGCAAGGACAACTCCTCCTCCGGTGCCAGCTCCTGTGCTTCATAATGACCGCCGATGTGCTGCACCGCCTCATGCAGCTGGTCTCCCAGATCCGCACCTGGAATCGGAATGACCGTACATTCTTCCTTGCCGTACTGGGTACTTTCCGTTGTAATCTCACCCAGCACCATTTCCGGGTGGTCAACAAAGTAGCCGTTGAGGGTAATACCCTCCGATGTCAGCCCCAGATGCACCCAATCCGGTTCGATATCAATGGGATGGTCTCTCTTTTGCAGGAAAATGATATCCGACACCACATCCGTACCGGCATTGGCACGGAATGCGTTGTTGGGAAGTCGGATAGCTCCCAGCAATTCTGCCCGCTGCGCCAGATACTTTCGTGCGTCCGGATTTTTGGAATCCATCGTATAGCGGCTGGTAACAAAGGCCACGATACCACCGGGCCGAACCTGATCCAGTGCCTTGGCAAAGAAATAGTTGTGGATAGAAAATCCGAGTTTATCATATGGCTTATCGCTGACACGGTAGTTGCCAAATGGCACATTGCCCACGGCCAGATCATAGAAATCGCGGCGGTCGGTGGTTTCAAAACCTGCCACCTTGATTTCTGCCTGCGGATACAGCTTCTGCGCAATTCGCCCTGTGATGGAATCCAGTTCCACACCATACAGTCTGCTTTCCAGCATGGAATCCGGCAGCATACCGAAGAAGTTGCCGACACCCATCGACGGTTCCAGAATATTGCCTTTCTCAAATCCCATACCGTCCAACGCTTCATAGATTGCACGGATCACGGTAGGACTGGTGTAGTGCGCATTCAGAGTCGAAGCCCTGGCTGCGGCATATTCTTCTTCCGTAAGAGCTGCTTTCAGTTCCTTATATTCGCCTGCCCAGGCAGCTTTCCCTGCGTCAAAGGCATCTGCCAGCCCGCCCCAGCCGACATAATTGGCCAGTGTTTCCTGTTCTTCCGGTGTCGCATCTCTGTGCTGGTTTTCTAAGGTTTTCAGCGTGTAGATAGCATCCATGTTGGCACGGAATTTCTGTTTGGGACTGCCTTCGCCAAGATGAAAGCTGTTGATACGATAGTTTTCTGCATGAGTGTTCTCCGGCTCTGTCTCTGGAATTACCGATTTTTGTTCCTCACTTTGCTTTTCTCTGCCGGGATTCAGATCAACCACCAGATTATGCAGGTGAACATTTTCCTCATGCTCCAAAAGTCTTGCCAGATTCTCCTTGCTTTCCGAGCGGAAGATCGGATACACGGAATCCGGGTCCCGAAGCTCCACATCAAAAAGCCCGACTTTTTCAATCGTAAATGCCTTTCCGTCCAGATACAGCGTATCGCCGACACGATAATCTGGCTGCACCGGAGCTGCCGGTTCTGGCTGCACAGTTGCAGGCTCTTTTTCAGCCTCCATATTCCTGCCGCGAATCTCCTGCAACGCCTCTGATGCACTCACATAATCGGCAAATGTCTGTACTTTTCCGTCTGAATATCCGTAATACTCTTCTTTGACATAATCCCAGATGGCAAACGCATCCTTAGAATCCGGGAAGTTCTCGCCGGTCATCGTGACTACAAACCGTTCATCCGGCGCATAGCCAGACTCTTTGGCAAGTTCTCTGGCGTGTTCCTGCATTTCCAGTATCAGAGGATCTGTCTCTGCGTGAGCCGATTCCTGTATTTCTTCGGATTCCACATCTGGGAATGGAATGTCCTGCTGCAAATTCTGCTTGCTCTGTTCAACATAGAGCCAGTCTTTTGCTTCCCGTTCCTGAACTTTTTCAATCAGCTGCTGGCGGTAGGTCTCTGCCTCCCATTCGCTGGTAAACTCCTCGCTGACACCATCCGGCTCTACATGAATGCCGTCCTGAATATCATCCCAGACCGCATAGCCAGCGTCTGTCTCCATCACGGTAAACCGCTGGGGTGCTGCCAGTTCACTCCGGGCATATACATCCGCAGCCGTATTCAGCAAGTTGTCCACATGCTCATTTCCGGTATCGTAGTGTTCCGGTGGTGTTGGCGGAAATACATGGGCGGCAGTCGGCATAGGAAGCGGTGCACCATATTCCTGCTCCAGCTTCCGATACTCTTCCATTTCCAGTGCGGTAAGATATTGACCATTTACCACAAGCCGGTCTAACCGCTTATCCACCGCCGACCATGTAAGTCGCACTTCCCGATCATGGCCATAATTGCGAAGCAGAATACCTTTTCCGTCATAATCTGCAAAACCACGACTGCCATCCATAAAGGTATAGCTGTGACCGCCAAGACCGTATTCCGCTTTCAGAAATGCAGCTCGTTCTTTCGCGTCCCCTTGCTGCTGATACAGCGCATAAATACGGATTTTTCCGCCCTCAAAATTAGAACCTGCTCGCAACATCCGGTCGATTTCATTCTCAGAAATGACAAAAGCGGAGGGCTTTTCGCTCTCCGCTTCTCTGGCTGCATTTTCTGCCGCCGCATCAATTTTCTGAATCTGCTCTGCCTCGGACTGAAACAGGCTCATAAAGTTTAGCTGTTGATAAGTTCCGTCAGAATGACTTCCTCTGCCTGCGCTTTCAGCATGTTCATGTGCTGCACCCAGGCCATTTGGTTCGATTTCTTGTCCGGTGCCGGATTCGCTTTCAGAAGCTCCGCCATCATCTGCTCCATCCGTGCGGTCGCGGTCTCCTGAATCTCCCACAGGTGCGGATACAGCTTCTCGGTCAGGATCAGGTGATTGTACAGCAGCGTGTTGTTCTCCTGCAGGAACGCTCTGCGCATCCTCCCGTACTTGCCCAGAGGCTTCTGTTCCTGCACCGACAACTGGATATCCGGAATCAGGTAATCGCCGTTCTTCGTGTAATTCAGCTCCATCATAGTTTTGGCTCCTTTCTGCCTGCTTGTCTTTTTCATAGGTTCGGATCGTGTATTCAATTTCCCGGAAGATCTGGCTGGACATTTCGCTGACCGCAGTTCCCAGCACATTGGCGGCAGCCTGCGTATTAAAATCAAAAATGTCCAGAAAATCCTCGTGCTCAAAATAGTCATCTGCATTGCCCACCGTCCGGGTAAAGACGGAATATGCGATGCTGACAGCGGCAGCTCTCTTAAAGGAAGCTCCGATGTTGAGTTCATCATATCCTTCCAGATAGGAATCTGCAACGATGTCACTGATCTGCCTGCGATTTTCCTCCCAGTAATCCCTTGCAAGGCGTTCTGCCGCTTCCATGATATGATTTTCCAGAGACCCAGCACCGGCAGGAACATCAAATGCTACATCCAGTGCGCGAATGATTGGCTGCTCATGCTCCGCATTCATTTTCCAGAGCTGTACCGGTCGGGAATTCTTCCGTTCTCCGGTATCTGCCACATCAAATACATACCGCAGTTTCGGCTGCTCGCCGCGCATGTCCAAAAGAGCAATGCCCTTGGAGCCACGCTTCACATAGCGGTTCATCCGATCATTCCAGAGATCGTACTCTGCACAGGCCGTCGCTTCTGGCCTCTGCTTATAGATCATCAGCTGCTCCGCAAAGGGATACTTATAAAGCCGCGCGGATGTGGTCAGAAACGCTGTCCACTGTTCTTTGCTGCCAGTGATCTGTGCCGCAGCTTCCTGCGCCATCTGCATATAATAAGCCGTTTTCGTCATCATCTGTCTTTTTCCTCCTCTCCTTTATTCGTCCGGATACAAATCCAGTGCCTCATATTCTGCATCCGTCATCTCTGCCAGTTTTGCAAGCAGCGAGGCCGTCCACCTGCGCAGGTTTCTGTCTCTGCCCGTCAGACTTTTTTGCATCTTTTGAAGCTCTTCGATCAGCCCTGTCCGTGTGCCAGGGCTGTAAAGCATCATGAGCATCCATTCGTCATCCGTAAAACGCATTTATAACTCCTTTTCTTCGCAGCACCTGCGAGGCGGCGCAGGCGGCACAGCCTCCTGCTTTTCCTTCAGCTGGTCCAGAACCGATGCTTTCTCCACCGGTTCTTCCTTCTTTCCGTTATTGATTACGCCGTCAATCATGCCGTAATCGTCCTCCATCGCCATTTCTGCGGCTTTCAGGTAGTTCTCCGGTTTCAAAAATCCGGGCAGTTCCTGGAAGCCGATGGAATCCACATAGTGACAGCTTACAACACCATTCTGCCGTAAAGCCACGATGTCAGACACAGAAAGACTATGACCAGTAAAATCATCAGGGCGGGAAACATTGAATTTCGCATACAGTTCCTCCAACATCGTATTCTGATCCTTGTAGGGAAGAAGCGGAGCCGTATAAACCACCTCATAATGGTCAATATCCGGTTCCAGCCCCATCCGTTCCAGTTCGCGCATAGACGAAAAGCGTTCATATACCGTATCCTCGCTGCGGCGAAGCTGCAAAATCGCATACTGGTCGGTAGTACTGTCGAGAAATGCCATCATTCTTTCGTCCGGTGCCTGCGTTCCATGCACTTCATCCCATTTTTCAATTCTTGCCATCGTTCATTTCTCCCTTCTCCATAAACGGCAGGCCGTTTTCCTTTGCTTCCTGCCGCTGCTGTTCCCGCCGCTTTTCACTATAAGGCGGTCGGATACCGACGCAGCGTTTCGGAATCGTATAAGTGACCGACCCATGCTCCCGGTGCTCCAAAATAAACTGCTCCGGATACTGTTTTCGCAGTTCCCGAAGCTTCTTAATCAGGCGGCTGTCATGGGTATAAATGCTGGCGGTATCCAGTTCATTATCAAAATTGATGACGGTTTCCTGCTCTGCCTTCGTAAGCTTGTATTTCATCGCTCTGCCTCCTTCGCCTTGGCAGCTTTCACCGGCGTATCCGTTCTGGAAGACAAATCCGAGAGTTTACCCAGCACAGATTCCCGTCTGCTGATTTCTGCATCCTCTGCACGATCACAAAGTTCATCATAGTCAATCCGCGTCATGGTACGGCCACCGAACCCATAATCCGAAAGAATCTGGTCTCTGGCTGCATTCATGCTGATTTCCAGATTGTCGATCTGTCCACCGTCAATTTCCGTGAAGTCCTTATGATATAAGGTATAGTCGTAACCGTCCTCACAGGTCTGAATGGCAAGAAAGCCCTTGCTTCCCAAATCCCATGCACTGCGCTCTTCCATAATCAGCGGCTCCGGGCGGCATGTACCGCCGCCGCGTTCCAGCATTTCTGCCAGCTGACAGATGTGCAGAACATCATACCCAAGGCGCAGATGATATTCGTCCATATATTCGCAGCGGGCCGAAAACTTCCGACTCGGATACTCGATCTCCACCGCGCTGCCATCCGGGATTTTGAACCGATCCTCGTAGCTGCTGGTGATAAACCGGATATTTTTAGCATTCTCCAGCTCAGGATCAGCCTTTTTCATCTGCCAAAGAATCTTTCTGCCGCCGCGTACCTGCTCCAGCATCTCCGGGGCTACCGGTGCAATAGCAAGACCAGCAAGCTGGGGAATCTTCTGGAGTGCCGCCATCCTCGCGCTTTCTTCCAGCGTAGAAAACGGCTGTTTATCCAACACATCCCAGCCAATGTGTCCCTCTGCAATCTGCACCTTGCTGTCCATATCAAAGCAATGGAATTCCACGCCGTCCTGCTTTTCCTGCAAGGAAAGCAGAGCGACATTATCCACCAGATAAGCTGCATTCATCATTTTCATGCTCATTTTTTACCTCCAAACTCCAGCTTAAATGCTGCTGCACCGTCCTCGCCGGTCTCTACATGAACGGTTGTGTCATAGTAACGTCCAGACTTCTTGGAATAGCAATGGGTAAGTCGTGCTTTCCCCTGATTTAACAGTTGCCTTGCCAGTTCCTCCGTCATCTGCTTTCCCAGTGTCTGAAAAAACCTGTTTTCTTTCCAGAGCGCAAATTTACAGCTCTTATCCCTGCAAAACCATCCTTTTGTAGTTTCGCAGACATCGCTGCCGCAGGCGGGACAGGAGCCAATGGTCTTGCGCTCCGGCTGCATCAGCACATCGGCACCTTTCACAGCCTCGTAGGTTTTGACAAGTCCGCTGACCATGTTGCTGATTTCTCCCATAAAGGCATCGCTGTCATACTCGCCGTGTTCTATTTTCAGCAGTTTTTCCTCCCAGTCTGCCGTCATGGATGGAGACTGAATCTGTTCCGGCACCACCGTCACCAGCGCATTTCCCTTGTCCGTAGA
>CEAF01038095.1_pt1 | contig 12399 bp, 7 predicted proteins | sample 557431 | NCBI WGS metagenome assembly CEAF01 (sample SAMEA3182068, study PRJEB8094) | gut metagenome | biome: human; feature: gut; material: Stool; isolation source: human stools | place: Canada | collected 2013-11-18 | reverse complement strand
TGGCAGATTATATCAACCTGTCAAGTCACGGTAGTATTTGCTTCGCAAATCTCCACCTTAAAGACTTGACAGAACGATGTTACGGGTTTAATTGCATTATAAACCCGTAATAAGGATTCGAACCTAAAATGACTTTGGAATTTTGAGATTTGCTGTCTCTTAGAATCTCTCAAAGACTCTCACAATATTTTGAAGCAAAGAAAAAGTGCCCGAATACCGCCGTTAAAAGCAGTATTCGGGCATAAAAAAGCCTCGGAACACGAATGTTCCGAGGTGATGGCAGATTATATCAACCTGTCAAGTCACGGTCGTATTTGCTTCGCAAATCTCCACCTTAAAGACTTGACAGAACGATGTTACGGGTTTAATTGCATTATAAACCCGTAATAAGGATTCGAACCTAAAATGACTTTGGAATTTTGAGATTTGCTGTCTCTTAGAATCTCTCAAAGACTCTCACAATATTTTGAAGCAAAGAAAAAGTGCCCGAATACCGCCGTTAAAAGCAGTATTCGGGCATAAAAAAGCCTCGGAACACGAATGTTCCGAGGTGATGGCAGATTATATCAACCTGTCAAGTCACGGTAGTATTTGCTTCGCAAATCTCCACCTTAAAGACTTGACAGAACGATGTTACTCGCTCTGCTTGTAATAAGAATTCGAACCTTACACTGAGGTGTATAAAAAAACTCTAAATCCGCATTATCTTTTATAGTAGGGTAGTGCATCATTTGATGACGAATTTGTATGTCTTATCACTTTTAGGCTTGTATGAGAATTTTAAGAAATGTTTTTTAAAATCTTTGATTTCTTAACAGTGCTTACGGTTGCCTGAATTATCGGGCCGGAGAGCAAAACGGTGGCAATTGTGCAAATTCCGAATTTACCGCCGAGCAAAACGCCGATAATTACCATTATAATATCAAGAACCATTCGAACGATTTTGATTTTCCACCTGTTTTTTTCGGCAAGCGAAAATGTGACTGCTTCATATGAGCCCCTGCCGAAATCAGCGGCTGAGTAAAGCCCCGTTCCGAACGAAAATATAGCAATGCCAAGCAGCATTATAACAAAATTAACCGCTTTAATATCTGTATAATGCTGAATTTTTGTGAATACATCCACGAAAAAACTGTAAATGATTTGGTAAAGAATTGTGCCGATATTGATTTGTTTTCTGTCATAGAAAAGGGCAAAAATTATCATTGCCACAGCCACAATAAGCGACGATGTGCCGATTGACATACCTGTCACATTCGTCAGCCCTTGCCACAATATCGCAAGTGTTGCGCCGCCGAAACCTGCGCCTATTGCAAGCGTAATTCCGTATGCGGATATTATTGATCCGATAACGATCATCAGCGTTTTTGTTGCATATTTTTTGAATTTCATATTATCACCTAAAAAAATAAGACTGTAAACTCTGCTGTTGTGTTCAGAAACAGCAAAATTTATAGTCTTCATCAGCCGAGACAGCTTTATTTTTTTGATTATACACCCGAGCTTTTATAAAGTCAACGGTTATAAATATGATTTTCTGTATTCGCTCGGAGTTTTGCTCATTTCAATTCGTGTTACGATTTTGATTTGAGCGATGTCTCTCAAAAGTCTCAGTCATAAATGCCCCCAATCGCACTAAAATGACTTTGAACACTATTCTCTGACGAAGGCGAAGGTGCTTTGTCAAATGTTCTGAGTATTTCTTCAATTTCTTTTTCTTGTTCGTCCATTTGATTTCTCCTTGTTCGATTTCTTTCCGAAAATCGGCAAAGCGCTTTTTGCCGCCTTTTGGAAAGGGACTTCCGAAGAAATCCTTTTCGTAAGGAAAAGGCGGCAGCGGAAGCTCCGCTACCGCCATCCTTAAATGGTTAGCTATCTGTTATTTCACAGATTTTCTTTTTTAGTATAAACAGTAGTTGTCACAACTCCGAAGCCGCTGACGAACAGCAGAGCGATCCACAGCCACTCATACTGTTGTCGCCGGTCTGCGGATTCTGAACATCATCCGAAGGCTTGGTGGTATCGTCAGACTTGGTAGGAGCGGCAGGTTTGGTTGCCTTCTGACCTTCTTCGATAGTCTGAGTCGTTACTGCAGAGCCACCGGCAGAATCAAAGGTTACGGTATAGTTTTTATTTCTTTGTTGTAACAGTCTTAGCTTTTGACCAGCCTGAATAAATCCTTATGGATTTGCCGTTAATCTTAACTGTCTTATAGGTGCGAACTCTTACATAATACTTTTTCTTGCCCGAAAGCTTTGAAATTTTCTTTGATACTGTTGTATTCTTGCCTACTGTTACGGTCTTAGCCTTGCTGAATTTACTTGAGGCACTGTACTGTACCTGATAGCCTGTTGTCTGTGTAGCCTGCTTCTTCCACTTTACTGTAAACTTCTTTGAACCTGCTTTAAGTGAGGAAATACTTGTTGCCTTTGGCTTGATTGTGAAATAAAGCGTCTTTGTTCCGCTGTATTTACCCTTAAAGGTAATCTTTACTGCGTACTTGCCAACATACTTTCTGCCTTTTGCATAAGACACAGTATAGTCAGTATTCTTAACAAGTGTCTTTCCTGTTCTGTCCTTAACAATAACCTTAGGTGTTCTAACCTTTCCGTTATATGTTAATGATGTTGCTTTAAGCTTTATGCTTGATGCATTTGGAATTACTGTTGTTGAAAGAGTTTTCTTACATACCGAACAGTAATTTACTATCGTGCCGTTTGCTGTTGGGGTTGCCTTTGTTACGGTTTGCTTTGTGGTGTGGGCAATCTTAGCAATATTGCCCCAAGATGCAAGGTCGGTTATTTCCTTTGTACCGAGTACATCTTCATAGAACTTGCCACAACCTTCGCACTTGTAGTATGCTTCCTTACCGCCCTTTGTGCAGGTGGCAGCTTTCGCAGCAACCAAAGTCAGATTGTGAGTGTGCGGTACAGTTTTGTTATATCCGCAGGTGTCGCAAACATTGTCAGAACCGTAATCGTGAGCCGCTTTGGTTGTTGTAGCATCGCAGCGAGTACATTTATGCCAGTGACCTGTGCTGTCGCCGGTCCAAGCGGTACTCCAATCGTGACCGAGAGCTGCGATATTGTCAACAGTCTTGGTCTGTGTATTTGCCCAAGCTTCAGTAAAGGCTGCTGTATAGGTTGTTTCGCCCTTTGCTGTGCAGGTCGGAGCCTTTGTCTGTGCGCTTGTTACAGTAGCAGTTGCAGTTTCCTTATGACCTGCATCACGCTTACAGGTGCGTGTTGCTGTGCAAACGGTGTTGTCTGCATTCCAAGTGTAAGCAGGTGCGTTCCAATCGTGATTGAGAGGTGCAATCTCTACGCTTGTTTTATCGGTAATTTCTACCGATCCTGTTGCATCTTCAAACCACTTGTCGCAGCCATCGCAGGTGTAGTATGCGGAATTGCCCGCAGTAGTGCAGGTGGCAGCTTTCGCAGCAACCAAAGTCAGATTGTGAGTGTGTTCTTCGTTTTTATTTTTGTAATAATATGTAACAACCGTTCCGTCCGAAACAATAGGCTTATTCAAGCCGTCAACCTTTACAAATTCATAGCCATACAGTGATTTTGCAGGTGTTAAATCAAGCTTTGTGCCGTATGGCACGGTAAATGTTCCGCCGGCAGTGTTTGGAATTTCAGAGCCGTCCTCAAATTTATACTGAATTGAAACGGTTGTGTAGCGCTGTGTTTCCGTATTGTCGTCTGCAAGCACATTTCCGTTTTCATCGAGCACCTGAAATGCCACGGTATCGCCGCTCTTAAGCTGTGCATCAGACGGAATTTGATAAATAAGCGAGCAACTCTTTAAGCCTGAATTAAAGTCGCTTTTGATGTGATCCAAAGCACCGAGCGGCCAGAAATTTGCCTTATCATTCCAAACAGGAATGTCAAAGGTTTGTACTGTTTGAAGCGGATTCCCCGATGAATCGGTCGCAACGCTTCCGTCGGAGTGCTTAATCCACATTTTGAATTTTAATTGTCGTGCATTTTTATCTGAAATGTTTTGAATAACAGTTCTAAGCTCGATTTTTTTACCGTTCATATTAGTATTAAATCTGCTTTTGCTGTTGCCGCTCAAAAGTCGGTCATTGCGATTATATGTGTAATTATAATATGAACTTGTTTCAAGGTCGGTAAAATCAGACGGCTTTGAATAAGCGCCCGTATATTCCTTAACCTCGGGAGTTGCAACATAAAGGTCTACATCCTTAACAAGCTGAGACATTCGCTTGAAGCCCTGCAAACGGCAAACCTCACAGAATTGATAGTTTGTGTCTCTCATTATGCACTCATAACTTGAAACAAGCATTTTTGAGCCGTAAGCATTGCGGCAGGTATATGTGTTTCTAAAACCTAAAAGCTGTCGCCATTTTATCTTTTCCTGGTCTTCAACCGAGGAAAGATTGAGTGATTTAAGTTCCTTATCGTCAAGCAAATATCCGTTACTGTATTCATCACCGAGACCGAGCAAACCGTGTCCAAACTCGTGTGCAAAAGTTTTTGACGCACGATAACTGTCTGATGGCGAAATGAAATAATGGAAGCCGTATTCACGGTTATTATAAGCACCGCCGAAATCTGATTTTGTGTTTACAACCATAGCGAACTGAGCAATATAATCGTGAACATAATAATAAGGCTCATATTCCGAACCGGACGGAATTGTGTTTGGATCACACTTTTTTTTGATATGAGCATCGTGAATTTTCTCGATAAATTCAGGACCGATACATCTCTCAAAAATATGATTTTTCCACTGACTTCCGTGGAGATTATTAGAAATAACAGGCGAATTATATTTGTCGACTATAACATCAAAGAAGGTGCTTCCACCATTGTCAAAAGTCGATTCGGAAGCTGTGCAAAGAGCGTAAACATTGAATCTGTCGGCATAACTGCGATACGGTTCATATTTCATAGCGTCCTGCCAAAGTCGTTTGACATCATTGATAAATTTGCCCTGCTGACTTTTTGTGTATCCCTCGCCGCAAACGACAACAACCATATTTTCCGTGTCGCTGCGTGTTTTTTGGATGGTATAAACAGGGATGGTAGGATTAGAATATTTTCCGTCATTTGAATACCACGGGCCGAGGGTGAGCTGAATGCTTTGCTCGGTGCTGACATTCCAATCGGGATTTGCGTCCTCGGCAGGTTCCGAAATTGTATAATCATCCTCTTGCTTATTTGGAGCAGAGCCGATATAAGGACTGCTTTGTGAGCCGCTGCCGGAAGTTGTAACAAAATATTCGGAATCGAGATAAAATGCAGGTCTTACGCCCAAATCGGAATACCACGGAGCATAACGACCGACCTGACCCGATGAACTGATATAACGCATATCGTGATTGCAATCGGTAACAGGAGTGCGAAGCCAATAAGGCCAAGCCATACCGTCATTATTATACGCAACATAATAACCTTTGAGATTTTTCCACACGGCATTAGCCTGCTTTACATCAAGAAGAAAAACCTTTTCGGTTGTAGTTTCAAAATATGAACTGTCGTAGTTTGCCACCGCTTCCGAAATATCGGTGTAGTATAACAAATCCGAATTTGCGTCTCCATCAACTATGCCCTTGTTGTATTCGGGATGAGAAACGAGAGAACGCTGGGTAACGGTTTTCATTGCCGCAATTTCAGATTTTGAAAAAGCGTTGAGAAAACCCGCTTTTTCGTTGTACGCTCCCACACCGCTTACATATCCGTCTTTCGGAGGGTTGCCGCAAAGCCAATCGACTTTGCCTTCAGCTGCGGTCGAATTTAACCAAGAACGCATATTGCTGTCTTTCCAATAGTTAGAACCGTAATCATCACGCTTATAGCTTCTGCTGTGTGATTTTGAATTGCTGTTGTCATTTGTTTTGGCATCATATGCAAGGGTGTCAACAATTTTGTCTGCAAGCATAAGCGGTCCGTTATTGTCAATGCTTACACATCGCCAAAGAATTGAGGCATTGTTATACGCGCCCATTTTAACATAGTCGCCAACTTTAATATCGGGCTTTGATGCCGCCTGAATGGTCATCGGCAAAACGGAAATTGCCATGCACAATGCCAAGAATATTGCGGTTATTTTTTTCGTCATTAAGGAACCTCCTTTATAAGCTATATATTTGCTTTTATTATATTGTAAGGTGTTATATGCGTCAATGAAAATCCACCTTATTCCGTGAAACTTACCATAGTGTTACATCCCTTTTTTTCAGCAATAATACCTGCTGGAAACTGATTTTCGCAATACATTTTATTTCACCCACTAGGTTAAACAAAATTTTGTTTTTTTACTGTATCATCATGCATTATCCTGTATAATGAAAGTATCAAAAGATAGGCGGAGGCAGTGCAATGAAGAAAATACACATTGAATTCAGCGATGAGCGGCTCATTACTCCCAGTGGTCTGGTATTCGTAGGGCAAATACTTGGAAAAAGCAGTTTTGTTAAAAAAATCAACCGTGCTCCAATTTCAAAAGATTATCTGCAGAAACAGATAAAAAATGGAGACGTGCTCCTCACCTATATTGGTATGCTCTGTCAGGGAAAACCCCAGTATGAGGCTGTCCGTGAAATGATGGATGACCCTGACTACTACAAATACGCATTAGGCATCTCCTATGCGATTCCTTCCGCCGAAACACTCCGTCAGCGTTTTGACATGATCGGGGATTCCCTGCGCAAAGACATCCAGCAGGCAAATGTCGACATGCTGCGTGAAATGCACATAGAGCCGACAGCCCTGGATAACGGCTTTGTTCCTGTCGATATTGATGTAACCCCCTTTGACAATTCGAAATCCAATAAGGAAGGCGTATCCCGTACCTACAAGGGTTTTGACGGATATGCACCAATTATGGCATATATCGGCACAGAAGGATACCTCGTCAATCTTGAACTGCGGATTTGGAAACAGCACTGCCAGAAAGAAACTCCTGATTTCCTGAGAGAGACCATTGAACTGTGCAGACAGCTGACGGAAAAACCACTGCTCATCCGGCTGGATTCCGGCAACGATGCATCTGAAAACATAGGCATCTTTATGGAAGAAAGCTATAAATACAACAATGTGTCTTTCATCATAAAACGGAATCCCAGACAGGAAAGTAAAGAAGAATGGCTGGAATCCGTCAGGGAATGCTGCCAGAATATCCAGCATCCACGTGATGGGAAAACTGTTTATATCGGACAGACCTTCCGGAATGTGACATATTCCCTTTCTGATAACGAGGAGAAAACTGTCGGAATACGCACAATTTATGAGATCACGGAAAGAACCATTGACCGATATGGGCAGTATTTTATCGTACCCGATATAGAACTGGGCACATACTGGACAAACACTTTCCTGCCAGACGAAACAGTCATTGATCTTTACCATGCCCACGGAGAAAGTGAGCAGTATCACAGTGAAATCAAGACGGACATGGATGTTGAAAGACTCCCGTCGGGAAAGTTTGAGAGCAACAAACTGGTGCTGGAGCTGACAATGATCGCATATAATATCCTTCGAATCATAGGGCAGGAATCGCTGGAGATTTACTTTCAAGCGTCTTTATGACAGCTTTGCATTCATCACCTGACAACAGGTAGCTGAATATGGCAATGGCAGCTGCACACAAATGGTGCAGTCTTTTTTTGAACGCAAAATTATGCAGCATTTTCAAAATTTAGTATACAATAACAAATATGGCAAACATTTCCTGTGTGCCTTTTCATTTTGAAACAAGGTTCACGGATTCAGGTTTTTATCTTTTCGATTTCTCCTTCAATATTCTATATTGATACTCTGGTATTTTCTTGATACCACCATTTAAGATCTTATTTCCCAAATAACGGAAACTACCATCTTTATTAAATTTTACAGTTAGCTCATGAGTAATGACCGCCTCATTGCATAACACCATTTCGCAAACCGCATCCACGGTAAGAGTAACTGTTCCATTGGAATTATGTTTAATCTTTGTTACTTCCGGGATAGAAGTTCCAAAAAAATTAGGAGCATAATTAAAACATCCCAATCGCATCCAATCATATGTCTTTTTCTTTTCATTATAACTTGCATACTTTTCAATATCTTCTCTGGAAACAGGTAAATATTCCATGATCAATTGCTCAAATTGATCTTTGGGTATTCCACTTGGATATTTTTTTCCATTAAATTTCTTTTTATATTTCATAGCATATAAATATTCATATAAACCATTATAATCTATCTTTTGCATATGTTCTTGATCCCAATTAGAACATAAAATATTATTGCCCTGATACGCTAAACCACGAACGCATTTTCTTGATAATTTCCGCTTATTATCACTCATTGGCTTAATCCTGATCAGACAGCTTCCATCTACCATTTCCGTCACATCAGGATATTCCGGCACACACAATTCATAGCAAAACCATCCTTTTCTCGAATATCTCCATTTCTTTATCCTTGTGTAGGAAACAAATGTAATAATTGGCTTACCATTATCATCCCACGATGCATTTGAAGCCAATAGAAACATCTCCTTTCCGTCATAAATAAATTTTTCTCTTCCAATGCTGCCCTCGGAATGAACTTCATAAATAACACCCGACCCTTTCTGTTTCTCCTGTGCTTTTGCAAGAAATGAAGAAAATCTTTTATAATTCTCCATATTAGAATAATCTTCAGAAACTGTAACAGAATAACCCTGTTGTTTTATCTTTTTAATCATTTTACATATCGATTTGTTATCTAAAACAACATTTAACGAATCTCCTTTATCCGCATTTCTATATATATGTTCAAGTCCCGACATTATCTGCATAGAATCTCTTGTAGCCTCTTCATTCTCTTGAGCGGATACCGGCAAGTCATACCCTTTTTCCAGATCTTCTTCCGATATAACATCTTCTTTTGTATTATTATTTGGGACACTTTTTAGCTTTTTCTCATGCTGACTTGATGTCTTTTTCACATCATTTGTCTTTTGACTGCACGAACAGCAAAAAACACAAAGAGTCATTACAAAAAGGATTAAATATAAAAATTTTCTCATAATTCTGCACACTCCTTCCTGTTTTCAATTTTTACCAAACCATTTATCCAAAACAGCCTTATCTTTTTTTACCACATAACCACTTCCTCCTATTCCCTTTACATCTTCAACCATACTGACAATAAGAATAGGTTTTTTGTTTTTCTTATCTGGTGTCATAACAGCAAACCACCCTAATTCAGTTCCTGTCGTATCACTCTGCGACTCTTTAATTTCAGCAGTTCCTGTTTTCCCTGCTAAAATCATATCTTTACGATGTATGGCATATCCCGTCCCGTGTGAATCATTTACTACACTTTTTATACCCTCTAACACTTCTTGGGATACGGATTTGGAAAAGGCTTCTGAAATCCACTGCTCTGCTTTGGCATTTTCTTTATACAATAAATACGGTTTCAACACATTTCCGTCATTGCAAAAACTTGTGTAAATACAAGCCAAATGAAGTGGATTGACAAGTACCTGTCCCTGACCATATCCCGTATCCGCTAACCCTACCTCACTTTGAATATGCTTATTATTGGAGAACTTTGACTCCGCCATCATTATTTCAAATGGAATAGATGAATGAAACCCCAACATAGATAATGACCTCTCCATCTCTTCTGTTCCGATTTTAAGTGCTGCTTTGGCAAAATATATGTTATCTGAATATATCAATGCATTTTTCAGTATAACGGGGCTATATGTATGAAGTGTCGTAACATGATATGTCCCCCATGTTTTATCTTTTTGCCAGCTATGTCCTTCATTTCCAAAATTATCTGTTCCGGTAAATGCTTCAGACTGTAAACCAATCGCCGCAATAACAGGCTTGAATGTGGATCCCGGACACCATACTTGTCTAAAACGGTTATACAATGGTTGTTTCTTATCTTTATTTAATCTATCCCATTGCTTTTTACTCATTCCCATTATAAATGCATTCGTATCATAGGAAGGTGTACTAACCATTGCCAGCACTTCCCCAGTAAATGGATTCATGGCAATGGAACAACTTTTGTCACTTTTAAAATTTTTATATAATTGCGCCTGTAAATCCGCATCTATCGTTAATTTAATGTCTTTTCCATCTTTCACTATTTTATATGCCAGCTGCTCTTTCTCTTTTCCTTCTGAATCAGCAATATATATTTTGCATCCATTTTCCCCCTTCAATTCCTTTTCATATACCCCCTCTAACCCCGTTTTTCCAATGACACTGGCATTTGTATATCCTTCTCCTGCATGCTTTTCTAAATCTTCTGCAGTTACATTTTGTACATACCCCACTAAATGTGCAGCCTCATCCTTTAATGGGTATTCTCTGACTTCTACATCCGAAATCATTACACCAGATATTTTTAATAATTTTTCCTGTCGTTTTTGTTCCTCAACAATTGTTTCATCCGGATCCAGTGCGAGTAAATCAAGTTCTTTTACTTTTGCAATTTTTTTAATCGGGACAAATGAATCTTCTTTTACCCATTTTGCCGTTAATTCCTTTTCTATATCTTCTGGTTTTATTCCCAACAATTTCGCAATTCTGACAATGGATTTTTTCCTATTTTCTAACTTTCCAGGTATAATTCCAACAGATGAAGCAACACCCTTTCCCGCAAGCATTCTTCCATTCCTATCCAGAATTTGACCTCTCTGCGCCTGTATTACGGACACACGCACTTTGTCATCCTCTGTAAGCCCTGGATAGATTACTGAATTACTCCATACCATTTTGTACTGATCATCTTGTTCTAAAAAAGCAACTTCGTTTTTAAAATCCACTTTTCCGGCTACTGTGTCAAAAGCTGTATTATATTTAACTGTTAAACTTTCTTCTTCATAATCTATTATTTTTATATTGATGTTTTTTGCTTCAATCCCCTCATAAATAGCAGAATTGCGCTTCACAAAGTCCTCTTTTTCAATGGTTTCTTTACTCTCATTTGTTATCATTTCATACATTTCGCTATAGTTTTTCTGACAAATGCAATTCATATATGACTTCAAAACCTGTTCAGGACTTTTGACAACCTCTTTCTTAGTTATCCCTTTTATAGTAAACAGGACTACACCAGCTATAAATATTATACTTAGCACCAAAAAGCCAACACGGATCATTCTTCTTTTTCTATTATGTCTATATTTCATAATTACTCATTTTCCTTTCATTTTTCTTTCATCCAATCTATGCAACCTAACACCTTTTTTCCTGTATGACCGGATTAACTTTTGATCTACAGGAATAATACACATACGAACACTTTCGCCGTATGCGAAATAAGGATAAATTCCTACTCCATCTCTATAATACAAATCGCTTGGTAGATTATAGCTATGAAATCCTTTTTCTGTCTGAAATATATGATCATATGCCTTTTTATTTAATTTTTTATACAAACTTGTTATCTTATTCTTCTCCATATTCGGAAAAAGCATTTTCAAACAATAAAAGCATAATTTCTCATATTTCTTATACATTTTTTCTGTATAACTATGATCATCAAAATTAACTGTAATAGCTTCTATGTTTTTTGTATGTTTTATAGTGTACACAGCAACAGTGGGTAGTGTCAGTATTTTCTTATTTTCTGTATATTCATAACACATATCTCCTTTCAGCCTTCCAAAATTTTGTTTATATGAATACCATGTTACAAGCGACTGAATATATTTCTTTCCATAATCTTGGTAATAGCAATAGTTGTAAGCATCTATAAAATCTTTAATCTCTATTGCAAAGTACAATTTCTCATTTTTCCTGGCAACACTATTATTCCAATCAATATAACTCTGCTCACAAGGTAAAGCCGTGCTTTCTGATGTTTTAGTATCCTTTCGTTTATCTTGAATCACTTTTTCGTTTTTGCAGGCAGTCAAAACAAATATACATATCGTCATATATAAAGCCCATTGTGCTATATGTTTATTCTGAAACATCTTTTACTCCCTCCTTATAATTCTTACATTTGTAAGAATTAAGATTAGAAAATATATGTTTTTTTGTTTTTATATTACACCTGTAATATTTGCATGTCAAGATAAAAAATCTATGCTGGCTAAACACATTCATATCCATGCTTTGTCAGCAAAACTATTTCCATTCCGTTACTACAAACACCATCTCTGTGAATTCTTTATCTGTCATATCATTTAACTTGGCAACTGCCCGATTTGACAATTAAATTTTACGCTTTTCTTTACTATCTAACAACTATAAATCATCTATCATATACCAAACTCAGAATAGTACAAAATCATATTATTATAATTTACTAGTTATAGTGGTTTTTCCCCTTTTTTTGAAGCAATTACTCCCCCTTCCATCTCCATCCACATCTTCTTTTTCTGCAGCATCTGTCCTTCCTCTATCTCCGGGCGGATGATTGACTTTAT
>CEAF01056743.1_pt1 | contig 12744 bp, 9 predicted proteins | sample 557431 | NCBI WGS metagenome assembly CEAF01 (sample SAMEA3182068, study PRJEB8094) | gut metagenome | biome: human; feature: gut; material: Stool; isolation source: human stools | place: Canada | collected 2013-11-18 | reverse complement strand
CACTAATTAAGGCAAATGCAGGCGTGACTGATGAGTTACTTGCGCTTGCTGCGTCGTATAATGAAAATCCTGAGGTTATAGAAGCTTTAATTAAAGCAGGAGTGGATGTTAATGCTAAAGATGAGAGTGGAAATGCGGCTTTAATGTATGCTGTGAGGAATAATAAAAATCCAGAAGTTATAGAAGCACTAATTAAGGCAAATGCAGGCGTGACTGATGAGTTACTTGCGCTTGCTGCGTCGTATAATGAAAATCCTGAGGTTATAGAAGCTTTAATTAAAGCAGGAGTGGATGTTAATGCTAAAGATGAGAGTGGAAATGCGGCTTTAATGTATGCTGTGAGGAATAATAAAAATCCAGAAGTTATAGAAGCACTAATTAAGGCAAATGCAGGCGTGACTGATGAGTTACTTGCGCTTGCTGCGTCGTATAATGAAAATCCTGAGGTTATAGAGGCTTTAATTAAAGCAGGAGTGGATGTTAATGCTAAAGATGAGAGTGGAAATACGGCTTTAATGGATGCTGCGTTGATTAATGAAAATCCTGAGGTTATAGAAGCTTTAACTAAAGCGGGTGCAGATGTTAATGCTAAAGATAAGTATGGAAATACGGCTTTAATAGATGCTGTGAGGAATAATAAAAATCCAGAAGTTATAGAAGCTTTAATTAAAGCGGGTGCAGATGTTAATGTTAAAGATGAGAGTGGAGATACGGTTTTAATAGATGCTGTGTGGAATAATGAAAATCCTGAGGTTATAGAAGCTTTAATTAAAGTGGGTGCAGATGTTAATGCTAAAAACAAATATGGTACAACAGTGTTAGATATTGCTAAAGATTCTGAAATTATTACGATATTAAAAAAATATGGAGCTAAAAGCGGTAGAAAGTGAAATATGTTACGATTGTCGTATAGGAGTTTTAAAAATGAAGGAATTTTTAGGGGATTTGAGCAGTAATAATTTTTGGTTAGCCCTCGCAGTTGCCATTATTGCACTTTTGCAATGGAGAACAAGTGAGAAACAAAGGAAACAAGACTTATTTGAAATTCGTTTTAAATTTTACCAAAGGTTAAAAGACGTATATTTCTCGTTGTACCGTAAAAAGGAAGCAGGAGGTAATCCATATTTAGAATCGGAAGATTTATTTCCATTGCTATCCGAAGCAAGGTTTTTGTTTGGAGAAGATGTAGCGCAAGCTATTTCTGATATGCAAGGTTTGGAACCTGATGATATAGATTTCGCTTTTGGGAAGCTCCCCGATGATATAGAAAAAGTTTTTGAAAAATATATGAAAGTAAAATAAAAGAGCGGCATTTGAATATGTCGCTCTTTTTAGTTATGAATTAACATAACGTTTTCCTTTCAACAATCTACCAATAATATGGATGTTGGTATTGATTGCGAATGTTTTGTTTTGCTTGATAGATTAGGCTTTCTGTCATAATGCAGTTTGCTGTAATTAAGCAAACATCATCAAAACTTTTAGCTTGAAAATAATCATAGCAAGTTTTTGCTCTTGATACCCAAGACAAAGCTGTCAGCAATCCGAACATATTTATTATCTCCTTTTTAGAATTTGGTTATTAAGGAAATTTCAAAAAATATCGTAAAGTATGATTTGAAGTATGTCAATATTTGTACAAGCGAATGATTTAATTTTTTTATTTTAGCTCAAAAGCAAATTTAACTTGTATTCCAATTCCTTAAAATCCTCATAATTTTTAGTCCGATAATTGCACAGTACCGTGCTCCAAATTCCATTTATCCTCTTAGGCGCATGGTTTTGCGATAAGCGTTTTGTGTGCTCAAGGGGATTTTTTGTGTCTGTTAAAAAAACGTAAAAATCAGAAAAAAGAATCGAGAGGAAAAAAACTTTAATTTGACCGAATCTGAACGAACACCCCAATATTTTAAAGATGATGGCACTCTAGAAAATAGCTCTGAGAAGGGCGGTTCGGTATAATTATTCATATCTTTTACTCCGGTAGAGAGTTTTATGCTTTCATCTTCTGCCGTTGAGTCTAAAAAGCAAGGGAAAAATAATCTTTTCCTTTATGAATTGTGCTTGGAAGTTTGGACAATTCAAGAAGGAAAGGAAAATTCTTTTTCGGGATGCGAGGAGATTATTTTTCGTAATAGAGGGAACTTTGAGGGGTTATTCTTCCAAAAAGCGGGCGATGACTTCATCCATAACAGATGACTGCGGCGTTTGGGGAGCGTGCTTTTTCCGGGAGGCGCCAGTCTGGTGTCGGGCAGACAGGGCTTGCGGTGACGGGGTGCCAGGGTGTGAGGCGGGGATTGCCGCGGCGATGCCGGCCGGCTGTTGCGGCTGCGAGGCAGGAACGGGTTGGGTCTGGCACGAGGCAGAAGACGAGTACGGGGCGGGCAGGGCTTGCGGTGACGGGGCGCCAGGGTGCGGGGCGGCGATTGGCTCCGTGCCATACCGGGATTGGCTGTGCAAGCCGGTGGAGGAATATGGCGATGACAATGCCGTACTGAACTCCGGCTGTGGCGGGAGCGTCCGGGCGGCGGACGGGCGGTTATCTACCAGCGTATTAAGGTCGGCGTTATATGCCTGATTGAGGATTTCCAAATCCGACAGGCCGGTGTTCAGCATACGGGCAGCGGTTTGTTCGGCGACGCTGCGAACCAGCGTTTTGCGGAATTCGAGGTCAAGCTCCTGCGTCTTATGTTTTTCCTCGCGGTTGCGCTGCTCCTGCATTTTGCGTTCAAAGCGCGAAAATTCGCTTTCGGGGGCGCCGCCGCGCTGATAATCCGGCAGGGTCAGCAGGTTATTCTTATAATCCATCAGGGTGCGGATGCCGTTATTGTCGTACGCGCGGTAGATGAGCCAGTCGGTAACAAGCTCTTCGGTTACGGCTAGCGGAACGATATGCGGCGGAACGCGGTTGAATTTGATGACGGTGCGGCCTTCGGCGTCCTTGTCGGTGATGATGTTGGTTTCAAAAAACTTCCGGTCCCAGCTGTAGGGGCAGGGCGGGTCTATCAGACGATAGGATATCATCATGCCGGTCAGCGCGGTTTTCATCTCGCGCAGCGCTTCAAAACCAAGCTGAAACGGATTGCGGCGCACTTCGGGGCAGTGAATGGCGCGCTGGCAGCAGAACAGGTGAAGCCGGTAGAGCTGGCGTTCGGTTTCCGGCGGAACGTCCGGATAAATCTTAAGCGGCATGCTGACGGCTTTTTCGACAAAGTCGCGCAGAAACATCCGTTTGCGCTGGCGGACGGCGGGGAGCATGGTTTTGTCGGCACGTTCAAGCGATTCTGCCATGCCGACGTCGGCGCGCATCTGTTCCCATAACGCGGGCGGCAGGGCTTTGTCCACTTCTTCAAGCTTTTCCAACAGGAGAATTTCCGGTGATGTCCGTTCCGCGTAAGACATTTGCTTTGGCCCCTCTGATTTTATACCTTAATAAGAGTTTTCAATTAAATAAGAGATTTTCAATGGTGTGAAGTATAGCATATTTTGGGAGCCGAGTCAAGGGGAAGAACGGATTTTTTTGAGAATATGGCGGGCGGGAAACGGCGGTTGCAGGAGAGGGGAACGGCGCGGCAGAGGAGGAGGCCGGCGTAGCGGCGGATTGCTGGGTGGCGGCGCGGCAGATTTTTGCAGATAACCTTTAAAATGACTTGAAAAAAAGGCGGCTGATGTTTATTTTAGGTAAAGATTTAAGTTAATTTAAGGGATACTGCGAATGAATACGGAAAAACTGATTGCGGCGGCGGTTGTGGCGCTGGGATGCCTGGGAACCGGCGCGGACGGCAGTGCGCTGGCAGCGCAGACGAAAGCCGATTCCGAGGACGTCAAGAAGATAGAAAACTATCTTAATTCGATTAAGACGATGCGTGCCGATTTTGTACAGATTGCCAGCAACGGCGAGAAGGTGGAAGGGCGGCTTTATATTGAAAAGCCCAATAAAATCCGCATGGAATACAATGCGCCGTCCAATGTGCTGATTGTCGGCAACGGCGATTATATCGTCTATTACGACAAGGAACTGGATCAGATTACGAACATTGATTATGAGGATATTCCGGCGGCGGCTATTCTGGCGAATACGGTCAAAATTGACGGGAAAGAGCTTAAGGTTACCAATTTTTATGAAGATCCGGGCGTTATGCGCGTCGGGCTGCAATACGCAAATGCCGGAGATTTGGGGCCGTTTACGCTGGTGTTTGCCAACAATCCGTTTGAGCTTCGGCAGTGGAAAGTCGTAACGCCGCAGGCAATGGAGGTTTCTTTGTCGCTGTACGATACGGTTGTGGACGGAAAGCTGGACGAAGGGCTGTTCAAGTTCCGCAAGAGCGGGGAGAGCGGCGGGCGCGACAGGTTTAAGCGCAAGTAGAACCGGCGGAGCTGCCCGGATATCCCGGAGCAGCTCGGACACTTCGGAACCGGACAGCCGGGAGAATGAGCTCTGAGAACAGAATGGCTGAGAGCTGGAAACGGCAGGAAAAAGGAAAAGGCGCACAGCGGGAAAGCGGTGCGTTTTTTTGTGGGTGGAAAAGGGAAAGCTTTACCGGCAGCTTTACAGCCCGTAGGTGCTTTTCAGGCCGGAAAGACCTTCGGGAGAGAGAATGAGCAGGATTATGTTTTGTCCGGCGGGAGAAGCGGCAGGCTGGACGAGCGTGCTTTGCGGCGCGGGCCAGGGACGGGCATTGCCGATTGCGGCTGCGGCGGCAGCGTCAGGGCGGAAAGTGTAAACATAGGCGGAGGGATCGGCGTATTCGGCAACGCCGTAGTAATTCCACATGACGGACGGATTCATGCCCGGAACATAGGAAATGCCGAGCAGATCGTCGCTGCCGTAATGATACGGCGTATGGTAAAAGCGGGGGCGGAATGCCGGAGAACCGCCCTGTACCATAATATAGCGATGGCCGGGGCTGAAATCGGGCGATGACATAAAGCGCGCGGCGGCACGGCGGTAAAGTTTCATTTCGGCATCAAAGCCCAGTTTCCAGACTTTTTGCGCCTCAAACAGGCAGTTGACAGCGATGGCGGCGGCTGCGGCGGCGCCGAGGACGGCTAGGTTTTTGCAAAATACGGCGGCACAGGGAGCGGGGCGGGTGATGGCACAGGGAGCGGCCGCAGGGGCGACAGGGGCTGCAGATGCGGCGTTTTTCAACGTGAGGGCGAACATGGCGGCGTACAGGTACATCAGCCCGAAAAAGTCGATACGGGGAGAAAATTCGGTTTCGGCGAGCGATGTGGAGATAAACAGCGTAACAAGCGGGGCATAAAAAACGGCGGCAAGGAGCATAATAACAAAGATTTTGGCACCGGCGGAAAATGAGTATGGCATATCCGGCGTGTCGGAATTTGCGGCGGCGGTGTCTGCAACCGAGGCGGAAACCGTGGCGCCTGAGGCAGCAGATAAGGCAGCGGGGGCGTTGGTGCGAAACGGTGCGAATATGCGCAACAGGGCAGCGGCAATTCCGGCAAGGACAACAATTCCGGCGGCAGCTTTATATGCGGCGGGGATAAAAGGCAGGGTGGCAGAGAATTGGAGCAATGCATCGCGGCTGACGAGGAGAAATTTTGCGCCCCATTCGGCAAGCGGCGTGGTTTGCAGGTTGTAATAAGAAGCATTGACGGCACCGGTAAGCGTCAGAGCCCAAAGGCAGAGCTTATAGCAGGCTGCGCCGAGGACAAGGTTAAACGCCGTCCAACGGAAACGGCGGCAGAGCGTTTTTAATACTGCGGGGAGGGAAAGAGGGAGCGGGGTGCCGGGCGTTGCGGCGGCGGGAGAAGGGATTTCAAACAAGGCGGCAAACAGCAGGCGGACGGAAAAAGCAACCGCAATCAGGTTGATGACAGGAGGATAGCCACCGAGAGCCAGTGTTGTCAAAACGGCGGCGGAAACGGTGCGGCGGAGGGAAAAGCGCTCTTCCTTTTCACTGATGAGCAGGGAGCCGATGACAAACATATTCCAGCCTAAGACGGGAATAACGAGGAAGGCAAAATACATAAAAGACAGGACATACGGCGTTAATGCCGTGAATAAAGCAAACAAAACACAGGCGGTTTTTGTATGCGGCAGGCGCCAGTAGCGGGCGAGCATGGCGACGCCGAGGGCGAAGCCTGCGAAACCGAGGGCGTTGTTGATTACGGGAAGGATTTCGCCGCGGCTCAGCAGCGTTACGGGAACAAACTGGCTGAACCGGCCTTCAAACAATCCGGCGCCGAGGGAAATGCCGTGTTTCAGATATTTCCAGTCGTGGTCGCCAAACATAAAATGGGCGCCGTGAAACAGAAAGATAAGGTTCAGAGCCAGAAAAACGGCGGCGAATGCAAGCCAGAACGGACGGTCGGCCTGTTGCAGGCGGCGGACGACAATCCCCGGGAGATCGAAGTCGCGAAGGCGTTCGTACAGCGTGTGTCCGGCGGGGGAAGGCACGGGAGTATGCGGAAGGTGCGTCGGGGAGTGTCCGGCGGGGGAAGGCACGGGAGTATGCGGAAGATACGCCGGAGAGAGTCCGGCGGGGGAAACGGGGGCTGTTTTTTCTGTCATTTTCTTCATATTATGAGGGTAGGGCGCGGGGCTTTTTTAGTCAATCAAACAAAAAATATATGCACAATTTGTTTAATATATTGATTTTACGCGTAATATTTTTTCTTTCAGAACAGGGGTGAAAGTATTGACATCTATGACAAGGGGTGTTATAAAGTTGGTTATCGTGGAAGACTGTATATCAGAAAAGTTGAATCTGGTTGCAGATTATTTTTAAAGTTTAAATTTAAGTTGAATGTCATTGGAGCGTTTTGACGGCGGCAGGGTCGGCAGAGCGCTCTTTTTGTATGCGGGGCCCGCAGATGTGATGCGTGGGGGGGAGCCAGTATACGACGGGGCGATATGTGCTGTATGCAGGTGTGGGCGGTGTAGTATGTTTCGGTATACAACGGGACGGTATGTGCGGGCAGCGAACGGTGGAATTAATGAGCGGCGGAGATAATGGCTACAGGAAAAAACAGTAAAAAGGCAACTCGGGCGGTAGTGCCCGACATCGTGTTTGAGGCGGTGCGGGAGGGAAACTCATTGTTTGCAGCCTGCCGGCGCGCGGGCATCAGCACCCGCGATTTTTATGCGGCGACGGCGGCAGACGAGACACTGCGCGAGGCATATCAGCTGGCGCAGGCAGACTATGCCGACCGGTGTACCGACGACATCAGGAAAATCGTGGCGGATCTGAAAACCGGGGAGATTGACAATTCCACGGCGAAGCTTCTGATTGAGACGGAAAAGTGGCTGGCGCAGAAATCCTGTCCCGAGCCGGTGTGGGACAAGATTGCAGGCGGCGAAAGCGACAGCGGGGACGGCGGTGTGGCGGAGATTGTAGTGAAATTTGTGTGAGGTCGGGTGCCGGACGGAAAAGGTGCCGGAATGGAGAAACCGGAATGAGCCGGACGGAAAATCGGGGAGAGATGAGTGATGAAGGTTGAGCTGCCGAAAGCGTTTCAGGAACTGCTGACGGCAAAGGCGCGCTATAAAATGTTTTACGGCGGACGGGCTGGCGGCAAGTCGTTTGCGTTTGCGGACGCGCTGCTGACGCTGGCGACAAGCCGGAAGATGCTGATTGCGTGCGTGCGCGAGGTGCAGAACTCCATAAAGGATTCCGTTTACAAGCTGATTGCCGACCGGATTGCCTATTACCGCCTCGGCGATTACAGGCTGTATGACGACCGGATTGTCAACCTCAAGAACAAGTCCAAATTCATTTTTAAAGGGATTATGGAGCATAACGCGCAGAATATCAAATCGCTGGAAGGGGTGGATATCTGCTGGTGCGAGGAGGCGCAGAAGATTTCCGAGCGTGCGTGGCTGGTGCTTGACCCGACTATCCGCAAGCCGGGGTCGGAAATCTGGCTGTCGCTGAACCGCGAGGAGGAGGCCGACCCGGTATGGAAGGCGCTGGCACTGCATCCTGATGCGGATACAATCGTGCGCAAGGTCAACTATTACGACAATCCTTACTGTCCTGAGAATATGCGGCGGCTGGCGGCAAAGATGAAAGCCGAAAATTACGGCGAGTATCTGCACGTCTGGGAGGGAGAGCCGCGGCTGGCGGCGGACGATCACCTTATCGGGCGCGAGGAGGTTTACCGCGCGCTGGAAGCAAGAGTGGAAATTGCCGACGGGGCGGCGCCGCTTATCGTCGGGGTGGACGTGGCGCGGTTCGGCGACGACAAGACAGCGCTTTGCTATCGGCGCGGGAGGCAGGTGTGCGCGGTTAAGACGTATCAGAAACTTGACGTGGTGCAGGTTGCCAATCTGGTCGGCGGGGTCATTGCCGCGGAGCATCCGGCACGCGTGTGTATTGATGTCGGCGGGTTGGGGGCTGGCGTGTTTGACGTCCTTGTCGCCAACGGGTTTGCCGAATGTATTACGGCGGTCAATTTCGGCGAGCGGGCGGATAATCCGGAGCGCTATGTCAACCGGCGGGCGGAAATGTGGGCGCGGGCGGCGGAATGGCTGAAGTCGCCGCTGCCAGTGTCGCTGCCCGACGTGCCGGGGCTGGTTGAAGACCTGACGGCACCGCTCAAGATGTTTGATGCGCTCGGCCGGCTGCAGCTTGAGGCCAAAGCCGACATCAAAAAACGCCTCGGACGGTCGACGGACGCGGCGGATGCCCTGGCACTGACCTTTGCCATTCAGAACGCGGAATATCTGCTGAAGGCGGGAAGCGTACGGGACGGGGACTTTGTTGACGATTCAGTTTATCTTTAATTTTATATGCAAAGGAGTATGAAAAATGAGTTCAGTATTTTCCAAACCGAAAGTGGTGCAGATTGAGCCGGAGGAAGTCGAACCGGAGGTTGTCGACAATTCCGAAGAAGTGCAGGAACTGGAACGCAAGCGCAAAAAGAAAATGGGTGCGGTGTCGCAGCTTTTGTCGCACGATAATTCCTACGGTTCCGGCGGCAAGACGACGCTCGGCGCTTAACGGCGCAGGGGGAGGGAGCGGGCGGGGAAACGGCAGGCGCGGGAACAGGAGCGGGCGGGAAACGGCAGGCACCGGATTGTGCCGGGGCAGCGGCGGGCGGTTTGGGGCGTATCGGGGTGGCGGAAAAACAGTTGCATTTTTTTCTTTTAGGAAATAGTATCTTTGTTACAGGCAGAACGGAGGTATCATATTATGTATCAGTTTATGGCAGAAATGAGCCCGAGGCGGCAGAAAATGCTGTTTGCGGCGGGCGTTTATGTATTATGGTCGCTGGCTTATGGTTTGGCGGCGGCAATATTTTCGTTGCCTGATGAAGACATTTCGTTTTTTCTCTCTTTGGGGTTTATTGTCGCGGCGGCTTTTAACAAGGCGCCAAAGGCGGAAGCCCGGATGATTGAAACATATCCGAATGCTGCGGCGTACATATTCGCATTCGGTTCGGCCTTTTATTGGTCAATACTGCTGATGACACCGGTGTTTTTGGATTTCATCATGATGTATTCTGACGGCGAGGGCTTTTTGCCGGCATTTTACGTATCTTTTGCTGGCTGGGGAAGCCTGTCGCTGCTGATTGGGTTTCCGATGCGGACGTTCCTGCTTATCCGCAGAGAGAAACGGGCGGGAGCAGAAACCGGCGGCCGATAAGCCGGGTGAAGAACGCGGAACGGGAAGACAGGAGCAGATTCTCAGGCTGCCGGTTCGAAATCGAACCGGCTTTTTTATGAACGAGCGGTGGGCGGTTTGGGGCGTATCGGGGTGGCGGAAAAACAATAAAATTGACAGGAAAACTGATGATTATGTTGGTGAGGAGGATTTTGTCGAGGACAATATCTTTGGAATTCAAGAGTTAAACAAGGTAGAAAAAGCATTGACAGCTACGTCGGCGATTATATACTGGAAAAAAATGTCTGCGAGTGGACTGATTATGATTATCAGTTTTTGCGAATGACGAAAGATTATGACCGTAATTGGGAAAAGAGAAAAAAAGTTTTGGAATATCTTAGTTATTAAAGAGGGCTGAAAAAGTTAAAATGAGCGGCGGCAGGAAAAAAAGGTTTCAGGATTGGCGGAAAATGTTTCGAAGTTTATGATATACCTGCTGGGATAGGCGATGGCGAAAGGAATAGGAGACGGCGAAGGGAAGCGGCGATGAAACTGATGGCGAGCGGGATAGGAAACCAACGAAGGGAAGCAGTGATGAAACTGATGGCGAGCGGGATAGGAAACCAACGAAGGGAAGCGGCGATGAAACTGATGGCGAGCGGGTTTGCCGATGCAGAGGAAAGGCGATGAGATTTGCGGCGAATGAATTTGCGATGTATGTTTTTACGGCGGACATATTGGCGGCTGGGGAGAAACTGTGATGAAAACAGAGAAAACAATTTTGGTCAAGTTTTGCGGCAGCGCGGTGCTGTTTCTGGCGGGAGCGTATTTTCTGCCGATGTGGACGGCATGGGGGATATGCGACAATGCTGCAGCGGAGGGCATTTGCCGGCGCGGGCTTCTCATCGGGATTTTTACGGCGGCGTATGTGGCGGCGTTTTTGGGACAGGCTTGGCTTAACGTGCGGCTGGCAAGGGCGGAAGAGCGACGCGGCTATCAGCGGCTGGCGCTGTTTTTGTGGTTGTATCTGGCTTTGTGCGGCACAGGCCTGGCCGTGAAAATTTTGGTTTGAAAAGGCCGAAAAGAAGGGGGACAGCGGCGGCAATTGCAGTGGCGGAAAGAGCGCGCAGGGACAACTTGAAAGGGAGCCGGGGCAAGAGCTGAGGCAATTTGAAAGGAATTGGAGCGAGGGGCGAAACGGGGAGTTGGGAGCAGATTTTCAGGCTGCCGGTTCGAAATCGAGCCGGCTTTTTTTATGAGTGAGCGGCGGTGATTCCGGTTTGGCGGGAGCCGCCGTTTTTATGGGTGTACGGGTGCGGCGGTTCCTGACCGGGAAACGCGGCGCCCTTTTTATTTTCGGAGGGTCTTTATGGGACAATTTAGTATGACGGACAAAGACGTGCCGTTCGGGACGGCAGGCGGGTTCGGCGGCGAAGCTACCGGCGGGTTCGGAAGCGAAGTTACCGGCGGGTTCGGCGGTACGGCTGGCGGCAATGGCATAACGGACAAATTTCGGCAGCGGCACGGGCGCGGCAGCGACGGGAACCGGAAGCCGGCAGTTACGGCCGAGGGCATTTTGAAACGGCTGGAGGCGATGAAAACCGAACGTGCCAAATGGGAGCCGATGTGGAACAAAGCGGCGGAAATGTGTTCGGTTGATTCCGAGCTGTTTGCGACCGACGAGCGCGGGCGGGTCAGGCAGGCGGTGTTTGACACGACCGGGCGTAACGCGCTGTCTTGTTTTGCCTCGAGCATGAAATCGGTGATTGTGCCGACGACAACGCGCTGGCACCGGTTGAAACCGGTCAATCCGAAACTGGACGACAACGCGGCGGTCAAAAAGTATCTGGAACGGGCGACGGACCTTTTGTTCCGGATGCGCTATGCGGCGGCATCTAATTTTGCGGCGGAGAGCGACCTTTTGTTTAATCAGCTCGGCATCTACGGGCACGCGTTGTGGATGGTTGACGACGATATCGGCCGCGGCATCGTTTACCGCACCATCCCGGTTAAGGAAGCCTATATCAAGCGCGACGATTGCGGCAGGCTGGCGGCGGTGTTTCGCGAATACGAACTGACGGCGGCAGAGGCCGTAAGCAAGTTCGGCGACTCACTGCGCGGGGAAATCCGGCAGACGGCGGAAAATACGCCGGAGAGAATGTTCAAATTCCTGCATGCGGTATACGAGCGCGACGACTGGCAGGCGGAAGAAGAAGATTTCGGCGGAATGAGATATGCGAGCGTGCATCTGGACATGGCAGCGAAACGTATTATCCGTACCGGCGGCTATCGTACTTGTCCGTATATGGCGCCGCGTTTTCTGGGGATTGCGGGAAGCTCGTACGGCGACAGTCCGGCTTTGCAGGCGTTTTATGACATGCTGACCGCCAATGAGATGGGCAAAACCATTTTACGCACCGGGCAGCTGCAGGCAAATCCGCCGATTTTGACGAGCATGGGGCTGATTGACGCCAATAAGCTCGGTTCGGCGGGAGCGGTTATCCGCGGCGGGCTGGACAGCCAGGGCAAACCGGCGGCGGTTTCAATGCAATACGGCAACAACCTGTCCATTACGGTGGAGATGCAGCGCGAAGTGCGGGCGGCGATTGAACGCGCGTTTCTGGTACCGCTGTTCCAGTCGCTGACGCAGACCAAGCAGATGACGGCGACCGAGGTGGAAAAGCGCGAGATGGAAAAATCCATGCTGCTGGCGCCGATGTGCGAACGCATCGCGGCGGAATGGCTGTCGGGGAACATTGAGCGCGAATTGGATATTCTGGGCATGTACGGTATGTTGGACGATGTGCCGGACGAGCTGATGTATGAAGGCTCTATTGCCATCCAGTTTGAAAGCCCGGCGGTGCATATGCAGCAGTCGGGAGCGATTGTCGGGCTGTATAAGACGATGGAAGCGGCGGCGGCGATGGCACAGAGCAATCCGGACGTGCTGAAGGTTTTTGATATGGAAGCTGCGCTGCGGAAAATCGCCGATTATTACGGGGTCGGTTCCGATGTGGTAAAAACGGCGGACGATATGGCAGCGATACAGCAGCAGGAAGCCTTGCAGGCCATATTGGCGCAGCAGGGAGGAAACGCAGCGGGTATCGGCGGCGCGGGCATGGTGGCGAGCGGCACGGGCATGATGGCGAGCGGCACGGGCATGATGGCGAGCGGC
>CEAF01026922.1_pt1 | contig 12786 bp, 9 predicted proteins | sample 557431 | NCBI WGS metagenome assembly CEAF01 (sample SAMEA3182068, study PRJEB8094) | gut metagenome | biome: human; feature: gut; material: Stool; isolation source: human stools | place: Canada | collected 2013-11-18 | reverse complement strand
TTTTCAAGCTCTCCTGAACTTTATCAAACATGGTACAACCTCCAAATCAGGTAAACGATAATTTAGCGGCTTAGAGTTGGATGTCAGAGACATCGATCTCGCCGGACATGAGCTTAGGTAGCAATGAATCCCGTAGTGTTGAAAGTCGCAAGTTTTCGATGTTGTTGTTAAGTACCTCCTGAAACATGGGTTCTGCAACACGGAGAAACGCCGTAGCATCATCATCAGAGAGTTTCATGATTTGCTCTGATTCAAAATCTCTGGTGGTAATCGCATCAAATACGGCTCCACTTGCTTTGTGCTTGAGCCTATCAACAGCTTTGAGTGTGTAGAAATATACAAGAAGTTGATGCGTCTCTTTACCGACAAGCGCGTAGCAGGATTGGTTCATGGCCATCGGAACTCCGGACATACCAACTTTACCAACAGTGCCTCTTGCAGTGACGAAAACGGTGTTCACAGGATACAGTCGGCTGTTACAATGTGAAAGACCTTCTTTTGAGATAGTCTTTTCTGTGATAAGGGTGTATGGTATGCCAACATCTTTTGGGGTAAAGAAGGCAATATTACCGTTCCAATAAGTGTTTTCGCCTGTTTTCGGTGTCCCACCGCCGAGTATCTGTATCAAATCGGTGAATCTAACCTCGGTGTTTGACCGATCATAGAGGCTTGAAAACAATGCGGCTGCTTGCTGCTGTAAATTATCGTTTACCGTCTGAATAACTCTCACCAGTGGCGAGAGTTTTACAAAAGGGACTGCCACTGAATGTCGTTCTCTTACCTCGAAAGGAGACACGACAATGACAGAACAACTCATCACGGAGATACAGCGAAAAATGCTGCCGTATCTTAACAACGAACAACTCATGCACCTTCGGGATGCAATGGCTGAGACATTGGAAGGGGCAACGATCACCTATGATAGTGGCTCAATTCCAGCAGACGAAGCAGATGCAGTCGAAGCATTTATCACGGCAAAGCGGATCGAAGGCTGTTCGGAGAAAACCCTGAGCTACTACCGGAAGACGATTGAGGCTCTAATTGCCGGAGTTGGAAAGGCTGTGCGACAGATCACCACAGATGATTTGCGCCGCTATCTGACAAACTATCAAGTTCAGCGCAGGTCGAGCAAAGTGACCATAGACAACATCCGCCGGATACTGTCCAGCTTCTTCTCATGGCTTGAAGATGAGGATTTCATTGTGAAAAGCCCGGTACGCCGTATTCACAAAGTTAAGACTGCAAAGGTGGTCAAGGACACCTACACCGATGAAGTGTTAGAGCTGATGCGTGACAACTGCACAACAGCACGAGACTTGGCGATGATTGATCTTCTGGCTTCCTCTGGAATGCGTGTTGGTGAGCTGGTCACACTAAACCGCGAAGACATCAACTTCAATGAGCGCGAATGCGTTGTTATCGGCAAGGGTAATAAAGAACGATTGGTCTATTTCGACGCAAGGACGAAAATCCACCTTCAAAACTACCTTGAGGGGCGAACGGATGAAAACCCAGCTTTGTTTGTTTCCCTGAAAGCTCCCTTTGACCGATTGCTGATTGGCGGAGTGGAGACACGCCTTCGGGAGCTGGGAAAGCGTCTGAATATCCCGAAGGTTCACCCTCACAAGTTCAGGCGTACACTGGCTACAACTGCCATAGACAAAGGAATGCCCATAGAGCAAGTCCAGCAGCTCTTAGGGCATCAGAAAATCGACACCACCATGCACTATGCAATGGTGAAACAGCAGAATGTGAAGCTGGCACATAGAAAATACATCGGTTAGGATGGTGGGTAGTATGAATGGAACAATATATATGCCCGTTGGTGAAGTTTGTTCGTCTATTTCGGACACTTATCGCGAAAAAAAGAATATGGTGACGCTTATCAATACCTCGGACGTTTTAGAGGGTAGAGTTCTCAACCACGAACGAGTTCCAAACTCCAATTTGAAAGGGCAGTTCAAGAAGACTTTTCAGCGAGACGATATTTTATATAGCGAGATCCGTCCACAGAACAGGCGGTTTGCCTATGTGGATTTTTCGCCCATAGACTATATCGCTTCAACTAAACTGATGGTAATTCGTGCAAAAAAGGATGTGGTATCTCCTAAGTACCTATACTATTTCTTGAAGAATAGTTCCACAGTTGCAGAACTTCAACTGTTAGCTGAAACGCGATCTGGCACATTCCCTCAGATTACATTTTCCGAAGTTGCCAATTTGACCATACCCGTTCCTTCGCTTGCTGTACAAGAAGTTATCGTACAAACGATGCAATGCCTCGAAGATAAGATCACCTGCAACGAGCAGATAAACGATAATTTACAGCAACAAGCGTTCTCAGTATTTGATAATCTCATAGCTAATGCCGAAAACAACGATTACACTGTGTCCGACTATGCTTTTCTTAACCCCAAGCGGACATTGGCAAAAAACCAAGTGGCGAGAAGCATAGATATGAGCCAGCTATCGACAAGCGGGGCTTTTCCGTCCGGCTGGGAAATGAAGCCGTTTAACGGGGGAATGCGGTTTACAAACGGAGATACGCTTTTAGCTCGCATTACTCCCTGTCTCGAAAACGGCAAAACTGCTTTCATTGACTTTCTTGATGATGGTGAAGTTGCTTTTGGCTCGACGGAGTATATTGTCCTCGCACCGAAAAATGACACACCACCCGAAATGCTATATTGTTTGGCTCGCTATCCAGCATTCGTCGATTATGCAGTCAAAAACATGAACGGAAGTAGCGGGAGACAACGTGTTTCTGCCGAAACAGTAGGGCAATACCGACTTCCCTTGTTTGACAAGCACAGTCTGGTGCTATTTAAGGAGGTTGTCTCACCAATGTTTTTGAAGATGCGCTACAATTCCCTTGAAAATATGAGACTGGCTGAACTGCGAGATGCGTTATTGCCTAAACTCATGTCCGGCGAGATTGATGTCTCTGCTGTCCAGCTCTAAGCCGCTAAATTATCGTTTACCTGATTTGGAGGTTGTACCATGTTTGATAAAGTTCAGGAGAGCTTGAAAAGAAGCAAAGTCGAGCGCCAGAAAAAGCGGCTTGAAAAGGAACGGCTTCGTCTTGAGAAAGCCGCAGCAGAAGCAGTTTGCGAGAAAGAGCGGCTTCAACATGAGGCGGAAAAGATACAGGCTGAAAAAGATCGCCTTCTCTCCCTTGATGACAAAGGGCTGATGGTAGAACTGATTCTGGCAGTGCGCGGCTTATACTCACAGATAGAGTACATTCAGAGTCAGCAGGCTTCTTTATCCGAGCGGGTTGACGATATTGAGTCGGACATCTCTTCCATCCGCAGCGATATTTCAGATTTGGAAAGCAGACTGGGCTCATCCGATTAGTAAAACTCAATGAAGGAGGCGCTGACGTGATTATTTCACCACAATCTCTTGATACAAACCTAAGTCAGCTTTTAGCGGAGGTTAAGTCCGGCTCAATGCAGTTGCCGGAGTTTCAGCGCGACTGGACTTGGGATGATAACCGAATTAGAGGAATTATCGCCAGCTTGTCGCAGGGCTACCCTATGGGTGCCATTATGCGGCTGCAATACGGCAATCCGGACATTCAATTCAAATACCGCACAATTACGGGCGTAAAAGGCGTCTCAGTAAAGCCGGAGCATTTGATTCTTGATGGACAGCAGCGACTTACTTCCATCTATCAGGCAACATCCTCTAAAGAGCCGGTCTCGACCAAAACAGAAAAAGGCAAGGCTATTAAGCGTTATTACTATCTCTCAATGGAGAAGTGCCTTGACGATGATGAGGATCGTTTTGATGCAGTCTTGTCTATTCCGGAAGACCGCAAGATCAAAGAAAACTTTGACCGTGATGTGAAGCTCGACCTCTCAACCAGAGAATATGAATACGAGAATAAGTTGTTTCCGGTCAATATTGTGTTCGATAGCAACGCCGTTATGGACTGGTTCATGGGCTACATGACGCACTATGGAATGAAGCCGGAAGCAATGGACGAGTTCAAGCGTTTTCAGGCGGATGTGCTGAATACAATTTCCGGATATAAGCTGCCTGTGATTACGTTGGACAAGTCCACGCCGCGAGAGGCGGTATGCAAGGTGTTTGAGAACGTCAATACTGGTGGTGTCCCTCTCACGGTGTTTGAGCTTGTTACCGCGACCTACGCCACAAGAGACTTTGATCTGAGAAAAGACTGGGTGCAGTGTCGAAATACAATTTGCGGTTTCGGTGACACGCTGAGAACAGACCTGTTCGATGGGATTGATGAGACTACATTCCTGACAACGGTTTGCCTTTACACAAGCTATTTGAACAAACAGTCCGGGAAAACGAACACCATCTCCTGCAAAAAGAAAGATGTTCTGGGACTTCCTTATGAATCGTACATAGCGAACCGGGATGCAGTGCTGTCTGGGTTCAAAATCGCAAAGGAGTTTCTTCTTCGGGATCAGTGCGTTTTCCGTCAAAGAGATTTGCCCTATACAACGCAGTTGATTCCACTTGCGGCAATCTGCGCTGTTCTCGGAAAATCCAAATGCAATGAGCCAAATACAATCAAAACTCTTTCTCGGTGGTATTGGTGCGGGATTTTGGGTGAGATGTATGGCGGTGCGAACGAAACCCGCTATGCCTATGACATTGAGGACATGGTTGAAGAGGTCAATGGACGTCCGAATGCAATGCACACGATTAACAGCGCAGTCTTTTCTTCTACGCGGCTACTAACCCTTCAAACTCGCTTGAGCGCGGCATATAAAGGTATAATGGCTCTTCTTTACAAGGAGAAGTGTCGTGACTTTATGAACAACACGACGATTGACATTGTGAACAGTATGCTTGAGTCTCCGGATATTCACCATATATTCCCCGAAGCATATTGCGAGAAAATGGGCATCAAGCGCGAACGGTATAATTCCATCATTAACAAGACCCCGATTCTTCCAGCCACCAACCGCTCGATTGGCGGAAATGCGCCGAGTGAGTATCTGGGGGCAATTCTAAAGAAGGTTGATGGACTGACCGAGAATGAGTTGCAAGCACGGGTGGAATCGCACTTTATCAACTATGCAGAATTGAAGGCAGATGACTTCAATGGCTATTTCATCGACAGAGCAAAAAGCCTTCTAAACCTAATTGAAAAAGCGATGAATAAGCCCGTCACTGACAGAGATGCAGAAAACACGCTGGATCAGTTCGGGGCGAGTCTGGCGTAAAAGGGAGTGACAAACTATGGCAGGATATTTTACAGAATCAAATTACGAGAACGCTGTCTTGCAGCTTCTCAATGAAGAACTGGGCTATAACTATATCTATGGACCGGACGTGGAGCGCGATTATCACTCGCCGCTTTATGAGGATGTTCTGCTGCCTTCCTTGCAGCGGATCAACAAGAGCCTGCCTATGGACGCTCTGACGGAGGCAATCTATAAGCTCAAGAACTTTGAAACTGGAACGCTCTTGCAGAAGAACATGGTCTTTATGGACTACCTCCAAAACGGAGTCCCGGTAAAATACTATGACAAGGGTGAAGAACGCTCTACCCTTGTTTACCTTGTAGACTTCAAAAATCCTGCCAGTAACGAGTTCACAGTTGCGAATCAATGGACTTTCATTGAGAACTCCGAAAAAAGACCAGATGTGATTCTCTTTGTCAATGGTCTCCCGCTCGTCATTGTGGAGTTGAAGTCTCCGTCCCGCGAAGAAACCGACGCTTCCGCAGCATACCGCCAGCTCCGGAACTATATGTATGAGATCCCCTCTATGTTCATTTATAATGCGGTATGTGTCATGAGCGACTTGACCACTTCAAAGGCTGGTACAATCACGTCCGGCGAAGACCGCTTTATGGAGTGGAAAACAACAGACGGCAGCTATGAGAATACGCAACACGCATCATTTGACACATTCTTTGTAGGACTGTTTGAGAAGACCCGCTTCCTTGACATCGTGAAAAACTTCATCTGCTTTAATGTGGATGGACAGAATACATTCAAGATACTCGCTGGGTATCATCAGTATTTTGCAGTCAAAAAGGCGATTGAGTCTACGAAGCACGCGACTGTGACAGACGGCAAGGGCGGCGTCTTCTGGCATACACAGGGCAGCGGAAAATCGTTGTCTATGGTCTTCTATGCTCATTATCTGCAAGAAGCGTTAGAAAGCCCCACTATCGTTGTCATTACCGACCGTAACGATCTGGACGACCAGCTTTACGGACAATTCGCCCGCTGCAAGGACTTCCTCCGGCAAACGCCGCAGCACGCTGAGAGCCGCAAGAATCTGAAAGAACTGCTTGCAAACAGACAGGCAAACGGCATAATCTTCACGACCATGCAGAAGTTTGAAGAAAGCAACGAAGCTCTTTCGGAACGCCGGAACATTATCGTGATGGCTGATGAAGCGCATCGTGGGCAATATGGTCTCAATGAGAAGGTTGTGGTCAAGCAGAAGGACAACGGCGAAGTCGAGGCGAAAACCGTTATCGGCACTGCCCGCATTATAAGAGACACGCTTCCTAATGCGACCTACATTGGATTCACCGGAACACCGATCTCCACAAAAGATCGCAGCACACGAGAGGTCTTCGGTGATTACATCGACATCTATGATATGACACAGGCAGTTGAAGACGGCGCGACCAGACCCGTCTACTACGAGAGCCGTGTGATTCACCTGAAACTTGACGAAAACACTCTTCATCTGATCGACAATGAATATGACATTATGGCTGATAACGCCGATCCGTATGTCATCGAAAAGAGCAAAAAGGAACTCGGTCAGATGGAAGCAATCCTCGGTGCCGACCAGACGATCAATTCCTTGGTAAATGACATTCTTGACCATTACGAGAATTACCGCGAGAATATTCTGACCGGCAAGGCGATGATCGTTGCTTATTCGCGTCCCATAGCAATGAAGATTTATAAGCGCATTCTTGAGCTGCGCCCAGCGTGGACGGAAAAGATTGCAGTGGTCATGACGCAAGGCAATAACGATCCCGAAGAATGGCGTGAGATTATCGGCAACAAAGCTCATAAGGACGATATGGCGCGGAAATTCAAAGACAACAACTCTCCGCTGAAAATCGCCATCGTCGTGGATATGTGGCTGACCGGCTTTGATGTTCCCTCCCTTGCTACGATGTATGTCTATAAGCCGATGGCTGGACACAACCTGATGCAAGCTATCGCCCGCGTCAATCGTGTCTTCAAAGATAAAGAAGGCGGTTTGGTTGTCGATTACGTCGGTATTGCGGCTGCACTGAAACAGGCAATGAACGACTATACTGCCAGAGACAAGAAGAACTATGGTGATACAGATGTAAGCAAGGCTGCATATCCGAAGTTCCTTGAAAAGCTCTCTATTTGCAGAGATTTGTTCCACGGATTCAGTTATGAGAAATTCATGACCGGAAGCGACCTTGACAGGGCGAAGCTCATCAGCGGCGGAGTGAACTTCATACTCGGCAAGAGTGTTGCAGAGTACGAGCTTCCCGACCATGAGAAGACACAGAATGTGTTTATCAAAGAAGCCCTGCTTCTCAAGCAGGCACTTTCGCTGTGCAGCAGCTTGGTAGACGAGCAAACTCGCATGGAGGCAGCTTTCTTCGAGTCCGTAAGAACAATGACCGTGCGCTTGGTTTCAGGCGGTACCGGAAAGAAGTTTACGCTTCCGGAAGTAAATGAGCGCATTAACGAACTTTTGAAGCACAGTATCAAAAGCGAAGGCGTTATCAACCTTTTCTCTGATGTCCAGACTGAGTTTTCGTTGTTCGATCCGAAGTTCCTTGAAGAAGTGGCAAACATGAAGGAGAAGAATCTTGCAGTCGAACTCCTGAAAAAACTGATTTCCGAACAGGTCTCTGTTTACCGCCGAACAAATATCGTCAAGTCTGAGAAGTTCTCCGAAATCATTCAGAGCGCAATGAACCGCTATTTGAACGGAATGCTGACCAACGAGGAAGTCATTCAAGAATTACTCAAGCTGGCGAAAGACATTGCCGCTGCTGCCGCCGAGGGTGAAAAACTCGGATTGACAGCGGACGAGCTTGCTTTCTATGATGCTCTCACGAAGCCGCAAGCAATCAAGGACTTTTACGAGCATGACGAGCTTATTGCTATCACGAAGGAACTGACAGATTTGCTTCGCAAAAACCAGACAATAGACTGGCAAAAGAAAGAGAGCGCAAGAGCAGGAATGCGCCGTCTTGTCAAAAGGCTGCTGAAAAAACACAAATATCCGCCTGAGGGTATGGATGATGCTGTCCAGACTGTCATGAGCCAGTGTGAGATGTGGACAGACAATGTAATGACCGCTTAACTCCCCTACGAGAAAGGAGTAGATCATGGGCAATTCAGTCATGTTGAATGGCGTCGAATATGCCGGAGAACAGATTGCCTACAAAGACAGCACCTACGAGCTTGTATCGAAGGTTGCCTACCTGATCGGCGTCCCGCTCCGTATTTTTCAAAATGAACACGAGCCGCCGAAGATAGAGATATACAACCGGCTTGAGCAGGATAAAAATGCCCGAATTATCCGAAATCTATGTATCATCCGCACCGCCATCGAGCGCAACTACCGGAAAATAAATGACATCATGCGGATGGAATACCGTGGGCTGCTTTCAATGCCGGAGATCATTCCGGCTTCCAGTATGCAGCAGCTCTCAAACGACGGAATCAGCTTTATCAAAAAGTCGAGTACAAAGCTCTGCCACCACATTATCGAGATCAACCGGCTGATTTCAGACCGCATTAACAACTGCAAAAGCCTCTTTCCAATTTGGATTAACTGGGCGTACATAAAAGAGCTGTTCATCATGCCAAACGGTTTGACAGAGGATGGAACGAAAGATGCTGCGGACATCTATTACGCAAGTCTCTCTTACTACCCCTATCAAATGTATATCAACTGGGTACCGATGGACGAGGGTAATGTCCTCTATAACGATAAGAAGTTTGCTACCCTGCTTTATCAATGGCATTGCGACGCCTTCACGGAATACAGTAAAGTCTCTGATGCAGGGGCTTTTGTAAAAAACAATATCTATGACTTCATAGATGACAGTGAGAAGACCGTATTGGTAGTGGACTGCGAAAACTCCGACCCGTACAAGCTGTGCGCCACGCTCAAAAATCTTGATTATGAGGTCATGCAGAAGATTACGGCGATCATTCTCTTTGATGACGTACACACCGCTACGGCATGGCGGATTCTTGAAAACTACACCCGCATCCCCGTTGAGCATATCATGATTGAGCGGATCAAGCAGAACAAATCACTGGTAGACATCAAGCTCACAGCAAGAGCCTGTCAGGAACACTACCAGAAGCAAGTGGATTCCTTCGTCATCGTCTCAAGCGATTCCGACTACTGGGGGCTGATCTCTTCCTTACCGGACGCCAGATTCCTTGTCATGATTGAGCGGGAAAAATGCGGACCGGATATGAAGGCGGCACTTGCAGAATCCGGGATATTCTACTGCTATCTGGATGACTTCTACTCCGGCAACAGCGAGGACATCAAGAAAAACGCACTGTTCAAGGAGATGTACCGCTGGATTGACAACTCTGTTCACCTGAATGTCAACGATATGTTTGATGCAGCTCTGCGTGTGTTCGTCAAGTAAAAATGTTAGCAAAAGGACCCCAAAAAGGTTAGCACCTTGGAGCACCTAATTTGTTGTTCGTGCATGTAGCATCGAGGCCTTTTTCGGGGCCAAACAGGGTGAGACCCAACGCTCACATTTTGGAGACCCACGGGGCCAAACAGGTCGGGGCCCAATGCTCACTTTTTGGAGCGCTTTTTCAGTGGGTACGCTGGCGTTGCATGGACTGGGTCAGCCGGTAGCTCTCGCCGGAGAAGATTACAATGTGGGAATGGTGGATCAGCCGGTCAACCAGCGCTGCCGTCAGGCGGTTGTCGCCAAAGACAGTGTTCCACTGCGAGAACTCCAGATTGGATGTAATAATGAGGCTCTTTCGCTCGTAGCAGTCGGAGATTACCTGAAACAGTAGCTCGGCGGCATCCTTGTGCAGCGGCACGAAACCAATTTCGTCAATCACAATGAGCTCCACTTTTTTCAGTGTACTGAGATAGTTGTTCAGCGTACCTTTGTTGTTTTTCTCCAGCAGGATATTGGCAAGGGACGCCGCCGTATAAAAGCGGACACGCCGCCCTTCCTGGCAAGCTTTCAAGGCAATGGCTGTGGCAAGATGTGTTTTGCCGGTACCAACAGTGCCCATAAAAATGAGATTCTCCTTGGGCGTAAGAAATTGCAGTTCCTCCATGTACTCGGCAGTCAAGCCGCTGGGCAGCTCAATGGCGGGAGTCCACACAAAGTCATCCAGCGTTTTCAGAACACGGAAACCGGCGGTTTTCACCATGCGGTTAATCCTGTTGGCTTCACGCTCTTTCAGCTCCAGCTTCAGCAGGTCGGTCACATATTGCTCTGTACTTTCAAACTGGACGGAGCGCCATTCCTTGGCCATGCCGCCCAACTTCACCTGTCGCATCATCAGCTCAATTTCCTCAGACATTCGCGCCACCTCCCGTCAGGCCGTCATAGGCGGAAAGGTTGGGATTGTAGTTTAGCACCGGAGAACCGGGCAGCTTCAGCGGATCAGGTCGGTATTCCTTCTTTGCAATCATGTAATAGCACTGCCGGAGGCTGTCCGCATCCGTGCGGCCATTCTCGCCGGCGAGCTCCAGTGCATCGGCGCACAGGGCGGCATTGCCGTCAGATACAATTTCGCTGAGTAGCTGAAGCGCATTTTTGCGCTCTCTGCCGCTGGTCTGTTCCAAAAATGTCTGCCACTGCTGCGGCATCTGGTGGAAGAAGCGGGTGTGTTCAATTGCACCAGGCTTTTTGCAGAGCACGGACACATACTGCGTCCAGTCGTAGACCTCATCATTGGTTTTGTAGCTCCTGCGATAGTGCCCAACCGGGTGGTGGTCATGAAAAAACTCCACATGGTCATAGAAAATCTTGGCCTGCACCGTTTCGCCGGACAGCATGGGAGAAAGGCCGTATTTGTTGGTTTCAATGGTCACGAAGCCGCTTTTGTTCACCGTCAGTGCTGCATAGCGGAACACCGAGAATGGATACTCCGGCAGGCACAGAAGGCTGGCTTTGTCCTCTTCCCAAAGCTCCGCAATCAGCAGTTTCTTCTTGTAATGAGGCCGCTGGGCATCCTTCTCGCACCATTCCCACAGGGACTCATTGAAGCCGTCAAAGGAAACAATAGTCGGAACCGGCACAAAGGCATTTCTGCGGCTGTAACCCACCTTGTTTTCCACGTTGCCTTTTTCGTTGCCGGATGCTGGATTGCAGAATTCTGCGCGGAAACGGTAATGCATCATGAAGCGGGTAAAGCCGTCTGTGAGAATTCGGTCTGTACCCTTGAGTACCTGCACAACGGCGGTGGACATATTGTCAAAGCGCAGCACCGGCGGAACGCCGCCAATATGCTCAAAGATACGTTTCATACCGGTAAGCAGGCATTCCTGGTTCTGAGAGGGGAAAGTTTGGGTGTACCCTTTGTTGGAATTCGGGAAGGAAATGGTTAGTGCATAGCCGTCCTGCTCCTGCCCTGCACCATCGTAGTAGAGATGCTTTCCGAAATCTACTTGCCCACTGCCCAGCGTATGCTCCAGAGGCAAATAACCACTGTTCTTGGAATTCATCACAAACCGCTTTTTGCGGACGTACTTTTTTACGCTGGAATAGCTGCCGCCGAAACCGTGCTCATCCCGCAAACGGCAGAAAATCCTCCAAACGGTGTGCCTCTGCTTGCGCGGGATCTTACGGTCGGCTTCCAGCCATTCATCAATTACGGGAATGAAATCTCCCAACACCGGATAGCTCGTTGGCTCGGTATCCGGCAGATTGTCCTCGCTCCAGTCGAGCTGGTAGGCGTACTTTTGGACGGTCTTGAAGCTGTGACCTGTTTGACGGGAAATTTCTCGCAAACTCAGGTCTTCATTTTCGTACAGATCCTTGATATTATTTACTTGAGCCATTCTTAACACCTTTCTGCTACCTCCTTAGTCTCTTGACAATTCTAAGGGTAGCTGTTATTTCAGGTGCTGACAATGGCTCACTTTTTATGCCATTTGGGGTGCTAACTTTTTCGAGACCTTTTGCGATACTTTCATTTTACCGAAAACAGCTCTGCGAAACACGAGGATCGAAATGTCTCCCGCAGAGCGGCGGCAGTTCTATGAGAAGCACATCAGGCACATGACGCTGACTATCGACGAGAACGGAAACGTCAGCATTGAACTGAAACGCGGATAGCCTTGGTTTCTATTCCGGGAGGAATGTGGATGGACAACAGATTCTATTTTGGATTCAATACATCGGAGGAACGGAAAAAGCGCAGAAAAGCAGAGCTGTACTCCATGAGTGAGAAAGTCAGCACCTTCTTTTGGGATGAAGCCCCGCAGCATGGCTTGGAAATGCGTGAAGGGCAGCAGGATATGTCCTTTGAGATTGTGGACGCCCTCATAAACGATCAGCATTTTGCGATTGAAGCTGGCGTGGGCATTGGAAAGTCCTTTGGCTATCTTGTGCCGGTGCTGCTGTACAGCAAACGCATGAACAAGCCGGTTATCATCGCAACCTCGACCATTGCGCTTCAAGAACAGCTCTGGCGCGATGTCCACGCGGTAATGCCCCTTCTTGGGCTGAACAGAGATGTTATCCTCGCAAAAGGACAGACCCATTATCTCTGCAACAAACGCGCAGATGAGTATATGTGTGACCCGAAAGCAGACCCACCGGACGCG
>CEAF01064496.1_pt1 | contig 12866 bp, 10 predicted proteins | sample 557431 | NCBI WGS metagenome assembly CEAF01 (sample SAMEA3182068, study PRJEB8094) | gut metagenome | biome: human; feature: gut; material: Stool; isolation source: human stools | place: Canada | collected 2013-11-18 | reverse complement strand
CCGAACAGCCAGTAGTGGTATTTTGCTCTTTCTTTGACCTCCTGCAGGAAGTCCGTGAGCCGATCCGCCTCGTTGTGACGGTTTCCCATGAGGGCGATGCTGGTGGGGGCGCAGTGGGTGATGATGTAGTCCACCTGCCAGTTGTATCTCTCCAGATTTTGCAAGGCTTCGATGTATTCCTCATCAGAGGGAAGTTCCTGCCGCCACCATGAGATGTGGTTGATCCGATGATTGGTGTCATGGCTTTTTGCGCCGCCCATGGTGAAGAAGCGGTAACTCTCCAGCTCGAAGATCTGACCGCGCATCAGGTGCAGCACATGAGGGCGAACGCGGTGTACCTTGCCGCCGTGCCACTCGGCAACAGGGTATCGTTCCAGCGCGTCATAGTTTTCATGGTTGCCGCAGACGAAGGCAAGTGTGAAAGGCAGGCGTTCCAGCCAGTCCAGCGTTTCATCGTCGCGGCTGTCGCCAAACCACACGCCGCCGAAGTCGCCGGCGATGATGACCATATCGTTCTTCGTCATCCCAGCTTGCTCCGGGAAGTATTCCGGCTGGAAGCGCCGGAAGTTTCCGTGACAATCGCCAGTCGCATAAATCATGTGAATTTTCTCCTTTTTGGCTGTTCCACAGCCTGTTCGATTTCCAGCCCGCCCCGCAGCGTCACACGAATGCGCTCTCGGGACAGAACGGTGACCTTCTCCAAGAGCTGATAGATCACATCATCATCCCATTCCGCAAGCTCACTTGACGCGGTTTTCAGCACCGACGCAACCGCCTGCACACGGCGGTTCGTCTGCTCCTGTTCCTGACGAATTTGCAGAATATTGGCTTTGCGGCGCTTGAACTCTGCCATTGCCGTGGAGATCGATTGGAACTGTGCAGTGTAGCTGTCAGCGTTATTTGCATCGGCGGCTTCTCGCAAGAGATCGTTGAACTGCTGCCACAAGCCTTCCATAGCTCGGTCAATGTCTCCGAGGCTCATGCTCTCGCCGGGGATATGGGCAAGCTCCTGCTCCATCGCGTCGATGAGTTGCGCGGTCAGAGTGCCGTGGTCGGACATGGCAGAATTGATGGCGTTCAGCACAGCCTGTTGGAGAGGTCCTTCGTCCAGCGTCGGAGAATGCAGGCAGTATCTCTTTCCATAGTCCAGGCGGCTCGTGCAGCGCCAAACCGCACGCTTTTCACCGTGCTGTGTCCATACGACGCGTCGGTAGGCTGTGCCGCATTCCGCGCAGAACAGCAGTCCACTGAGTGCGTACTTGCCGCTGAATTTGCCGCGTCCGGTAGGGGCGCTTTTTCTTGTGCGCCCATCCTGCGCACGGCGCCGCGCAATTTCAAGCTGTACGGCATCGAACATCTCGCGGCTGACGATAGCTTCATGGTTGTCCTGAATGAGGACCTTGGGAAGCTGCCCTGTATTCAATATTGCTTTTTTGCTGATACAGTCCTTGATGAAGGTTTTCTGAAGCAGGGCGCCCCCACAGTATTTTTCGTTGGTGAGGATGGCGCGCAGGTTGCTGGTAGTCCATTCCGTTGTTCCGGCAGCGTTGCGGACACCACTGGTCTCCAGCGCCTGTCGAATGTTTTGGACACTTCTTCCGGCAAGGTACCATTCAAAGATTCGGCAAATGATTTCGGCTTCTTCGGGGATGACCACGGGGGCGCCATCCGGCCCTTTTTCGTAGCCCAGCATGGTCTTGTACTGGAATGTGACCTTGCCGTCCTTGATGGACTGACGCTTGCCCCAGCGGACATTGGCAGAGATGGATTCACTCTCGGATTGAGCGAAGGCGGCGTGGAGCGCAATGAGGAACTCACTTTCCGGATGAATGGAGTTGATGTTCTGCTCCTCGAAGATCACGGCGATGCCGAGACTTCGCAGCTCACGGGTATAGCTGATGGTATCCAGCGTGTTTCTGGCGAAGCGGGAGACAGACTTGGCGAGGATCATATCGATCTTGCCCTGCCGGCATTGGCGGATCATGCGAAGGAACTGCTTGCGCCGGCAGGTGGAGGTTCCTGTGATGCCCTCGTCCGCGAAGATGTCCACCATCGTCCAATCAGGATTCTTCATGATTTTCTCGGTGTAGAAGGCTTTCTGGTTCTCATAGCTGGTCAGCTGCTCTTCATCACCGGTGGATACGCGGCAGTAAGCGGCGACGCGCAGATTTCACTTCTTTGCCTGTTCCTGCGGAGATTCCTTTTTCGCCGGAATGATAATGATTTTTCTTTCCGGACGAAGCTCTGCCATGAGCGGTCACACTCCTTTCGCAAATCTTAGGAATGGTCTATGCTTCCAGACATTGACCATTTTTCAGACGGACGCGCACATCGTCGCCCTGACATTCGACGCTCTGAACCCCCTGCCGCAGCAGTTCTGCGTCCAGCTCGGTCATCTTTGACCTTTGCCCGAAGATGCTGCGGAGGCGGTGGGCTTCGTATTCCTCCATCTGAACACTTATAAGGGTCAAGACCGCAAGCTCCATCGCTTTCTGCCGTGCGACTTCTTCATCCACGGGCGGCGTATGCAGAAGCCTGTCCAGCTCCAGTCGGAGCCGACGAATATCTTCTGTGCTGGGAACACCGAATGCCTCTATCTTGATGAGCTGCGGATCGCCTACCACCTGATTCAATATCTTGAGGACTTTTCGCGCAACGCTGTCGGGGACTGTGCCGCCGCACAGCCTGTAAAGTTCAGCCTGCGCGGGGGTTCGAGAGGGGATAGAGCGTTTCTGCTTTCGACGCTCCTGCACTGCTTGAAGCTGCTCCGCAGATATGAGTGCGGGGTAGACCTCCGTTCCGATATAGCGGCTGTCCTCCAAAATTCGAGCCACCATATTTACGTTCCAGTGTTTGCCTGCGTCGTAAGGAACATCCCTTTTATCAAGTTCCTTTGCAAGATGCTGGAAGGATGCGCCAGTGAGGTACGTTGCATAGATGTACTGCACCGTTTCCGCCTCATTGGGGGAGGGGACGATATCCCCAAACTCCATGCGGTAGCCGAAGACCATTTTTCGTTTGGATGCCATGTCGTTATTTTCTCCTTTCAAAGTGTTCGGGAAGTTCCAGCCCGTTGATGAGCCGGAAGATTGCTGTGCTGTTATTCTGAATGGTGATTTTCTCAACCAACTCGCTGAACAGCGCCCCGTCAAAGGTCATCAGCAAATCCGGCCCTTCTTCCAGAATGTCCAGAAGTTCCTGCGTGCGCTGGATCGTCTGATCGTCCTCGGCGCGCAGAATGCGGGATTTCTTCAGCTTTGCCTCGCGGCGCTGTTCAGCCAGTTGGTTGCTGCGGGATATGAAAATGTCAGGATCGACGATGGCCTGCTGCTTGAGCTGGGTCAGAAGTCGTTCCTGACTTGCAATATCTGCGATTCGTTTGTTGAGTGAAATGATATCCTCACTCCAGAGAAGTCTTCCGGCTTTGGCTGCCTGGAGCGCTTGGATGAGTTGTGTGAGAACTTCCTCCCCGTACCGCTTGAGACGGAAGTATACACGGAGGAAGGCTTCTGTGATCTCCGATTCGGGCGTTTGCATGGTGAGACAGCTTTCGGCACTTTTCTCATGCGTCTGACATACCCAATAGGCGGTACCGCGGCATACCTTTCGCTTGCAGATCGCTCCGCAGTGTCCGCACACGATCTTGCAGGAGAGGGGATGGGGGATACCAGCCCTGGGCGGAATGGAAGCATTTTTTCGGGATAGAAGCTGCTGGACCTTGTTGAACACCTCCTGACTGACAATAGGCGGATGGGTTTCTTCAATAAGGTATTGATCCTCCTCGCCCTTATTCTCCTTCTTCCGGTGGGGGAGAGTGGCTGTGGCATAGGTCTTTTGTACCAGCGAGTTCCCGATGTACTTTTCATTGCGCAGAATGTACTGGATACTGCGAACCTGCCAGAAGGGGGTATTTTGCTTGGTGGGGATACCCCGCGCCGTGAGCTCCTTTGCGATATCCTCCATGCTGACGCCGGAGAGGTAGCGGTCAAAGATCTGCCGGATGACAACGGCCTCGTCCTCGATGACCTCCAGTTGGTTATCGACCAGCCGGTAGCCGTAGGGGGCGCAGCGGGTAGAGAAGACGCCGCGCTGCATCCGCATCTGATAGCTGTGACGCATCCGCTCTGAGATGGCTTCACTCTCTTTTTGCGCCAGCGCCGAGAATACTGCGGTGAGGGCTTCGCCGGTGGCTTGTGCGGTATCGATGTTCTGCTCCTCGAAGTAGACGCTGACACCGAGAGACTTCAGTTCTCGCACGGCCTCCAGACTTTCTTTGGTGTTGCGTGCGAAGCGAGAGGTGGATTTGACAAGAATACGGTCAATGCGGCCGCTGCGGCAATCTTCCATCATCCGCAGGAAGTCATCCCGCTTTTCGACGGATGTGCCGGTGATACCCTGATCGGCATAGATGTCTGCAAATATCCAGTTTGGATTGCTGTTGATGAGCTTTGCAAAGTAAGCGGTTTGGGCTGCATAGGAGTGGAGCTGATCGTTGGAGTCCGAGCTGACGCGGGCGTATGCCGCCACCCGGAGGGGACGCGTGAGATCCTGCCCGGTGGCAGGGATGGTGATGATCCGCGGCTTTGGCTTCAGGGCGAGAGAGCCTGTGGTTTTCTCGCTGTCGTTCATTGCGCTGACACCTCCTTTTTCAGTAACACACAATACCATGAAGCATCCGGAATAGCTATACCCAAAAGCGAGAAATCAGAGAGAAATAATGATGTCCGCGCCAAGCTGTACCATCAGACGCGCGGCGATCTTTTTTGCTTCGCTGCCACTGACAAGCCCGCGCTCCCGCAGACCGCGGAGCAGGGTGACGATGCCAAGATAATCTGCGTTGGGATTCATTTGAAGTCCTCCTTTTTGATTTTGGTAATGAAAACACCCGAGCCCGTTTGAAAAACGGGCTTGGGTGTTTTCACTACACACTTCTATCGTTATTACTATGCCGCCTTACATTTAGTCTCGTTGGGTATCTTCTATCTCTATTTTGCTCTTCATCTGATCTAAAACCCTTATGATGGCGTCCTCTGCTATGCAGTCCTTCAATGACGACTCAGCAGGTTCTCTTTCCACAATGAGGATAAATGCTACAGCGCTCATCTGCTCATCCCGAGGAAGATCAAAGAATTGATTTTCTGTCGCAAACTTCTTGACTCGCTGGTACGCCTCACCGAGATCAACAAACTCACTAAGTCTATCCCGATCCACCGTTCTCGTTTTCGCAACTATCCTTATCGCTACACTTCCACGAGAAGTACATTCATCTATAATCTTCACAAGGGAAACATCATCTGTAACCATTGATTTCTTTTTATCCGCAGCGGTCTCTGGATCAATCTGTCCAAGCAGCCACAAAAATCTCAGCCCGTGATATTGCCTCAGTACCACTTTTGAATCAATTGCCTTCACCGCGCGCTCCTTAAAAATCGCTTCCAGTTTTTGGACTTCATCAAGAGGCAATACTGCATCAGCAGACTCTCTGGCATTTTCTGCACATCGGCCAAGTTGGTTTTCGAAGTCTTGCAGTAACAAAGCCACTGTCGATACCTGAACCTTTTCGTTTTCAAAAATTGAGCACATCAAAGAAGCTCTTGCTTCCGAATCCATCCTTTTTAATAACGGATCAACACAATACAAAAGCCTCCATGCAAACGGAACTGCAAAAAAGCCCTCATCCTCAACCTCAAAGGAACTCCAATTGCAAGAAAGAACTTTGATAATTATAGCTGCCCTTTCCGCGTCAATGCTTCGTCCGTCTCCGGCCCCTGCGTACACCTCTATCGCTTCAAGGAGGCGCACGATTTTCCCATCGCGATAGATTTGCATAATTTCTTCTGCAAGCTCACTTTCACTCGATTCAAAAACCATACGTCTAACTGTAGCAGTGGGAATCGCTCCATTCTCAAGCGTCAACGCAAAGTACCTGTCGAAGCATTCTGGAGCAGCGATACTATTTCTTATAAGGGAATCTCTACGGGAGTATCCTCTCCCAACGCCGTACGACCACCCCATATTCGTTTTAATTCCCGGGAATAGAGTACCAAGTATATTCTTTGTTGCTTCTAAATCTGTAACACTTCCGTCATCCGGGGCTATTCTGTTAATCGCACATTCGACTTTCTCCTCCGTCTCTTTTTGTCGCTCATGTGAGAAGCTGCGCTTCTCTCCGCATAATATATCCTTATAACTCGGCAGCTTCGAGTAAACTGTCGGCTCAAATACTTGCAGACATGTAAGCCCCAGCAAATCAGCCGCACTTGTCTCATTCTTCAAAAGCTCATATTTGAGAGAGAATACATTCGTGTACCGGATCACATCTCGTATCGATCTGATGTAGTTTTTGATTCCCTGCTGGAACAATTTGGCCCATGTCTCCTTGTCCCAATCCTCTTCCGGAATATCACCGAGAATCCCATTTAACTTTGAAAAAAGCGCTTCATGGATATCATCAATATTCGGCACTGGAATCTCAAACGGCACTTGAACGATTTTCTCTAAATATTCCTTGCCATCACCATGCTGCACTTTCCCGAGCGCACGAACCACAACATCATAATCAAAAGCTAAGACATATATGGTATTTGGAAAATCTGCCAATGATTTGACCAACTGGAAAACTGCTACGATCTCTTCCTCAGAAAGTCGATCTATATCGTCGATGGAAACAATAATCTTTATCTTTTCGTCTTTTAGTTTTTTGATAATCTGATTTTTGCTCTCCTGCAAGTCATTCGTCTGTTCTTTGGTTTCTTCCTCTGCCTTCTTAGTAAGCACTTTTGTAAAGGCAGCAACAATTTCTCCTGCAACCGGAATAACACTCGTTGCCCCCAATATATCTGCGTATTGATCGATCAGCTCCCATGCTTTGTCAGCGGCTCTCTTTTTGAGCTTGATTGCTGTCGCCATTTGCTTAAAGAATTGCGTAACAAGCTGCTTTGGATCTGAACACAACCACGGGTTGAACCGCAGAACCACTACGCCGTCATCGATTCGCTCTACATTTTCAAAGACCATATTCAGCAGTGACGTCTTACCGCTTCCCCACTCGCCATATAAGCCAATCGTGAGAGACGATGGGAACGAATACTGCACTAAAGTCTTTGCAAGGCTCTCCGCAAATGAGCCTCGGTTCAGTCCGTCTTCCTCTAACTTTGCGATAGGTAAATCTGGGCTAAGCATTACACAACCTCCTTGAAATGTTCTACGCATCAAATCACACAACATCAACTGCAACGCTGAAAACATCCTCGATCGCTATCTCTCTCCGATCCGTCATCTGGATCACCCCAGCGACCGCGTCGATGCGCTTGACCTCGCTGGTGATGGTCCGGTAGCTGCCGCCGCTCTTTCGCTCGTCCGGCACAAAGTAGGTGATGGACGCAGTGGGCCTGCCGGGAAGCAGCTCCTGGAGACGCTGCAATTCCGCGTCCACTCGCGCCATTTCGTATTCGTCCAGTTCTACACGACGGTCCGTCAGCCGCCCGGTTTCCGCAATGGCGGCGCTGTGACCAGTCAAAGCGGCAAAGGGTGAAAACTGCGCCGCACGGTCATAGAGAGACATCCGCGGATGGTTCTGCGAGGTCGGATGCGGGAGGTCAATGATATCGTCGTATTTGCCGCTCATGCCTTGTGCCCTCCGATCTGGCCGTTGCGCTCTCGGGCGGTCGCGCCGTCTAAATAGCTCCCGCCGTTCAAAATCGCGTTCTTGCCGAATTTTTTCTTGATGCCCAGCATCGCTTCCTGTATCTTGCGTTCGCGCTCCAATCTGATTTCTTCATCCTTGTGCTGCTGTTCCTGCGCTGCGATATCGTCGAACAGGTTGAACTGCACCGGCACTTCGGCTTCCTGCGGGACATCGTCCTCGCTCACGATCTTGTTCGCCGTGATGGTGATCCTGCGGACGGACAGCTTGGGGTTGACCTTTTCGTCGTAAATGCTGAGAACGGCATCCATGATGCTGCGCGCAGAGGACGTCTTGCGCGGTAAATTCGCTGTACCGTGTGCGTGTTTGGGAATCTTCCTGCCGTAGCGGTCCGTCACGATCTCGCCGCGGAAATTGCCGCCTGCGGTGTTTTCAATGTCGTAGCCGACCGTCAGCGTGAGCTGGTCGGTCACGAGGCGTTTTTCAAGCAAATCCATTGCGACGGCCTCTGCCATTTCACGCACGACAAGGCGAGCCTTGTCATACGGATACGGACACTGCAAAACCTGTCCGGAGCTGATGCTGTTCGTCTCCGGGCGGTAGGCCTTGATATCCTGCATCCGGCACGGCTCCCAGCCCCAGGCGTGGTCGATGAGCAGCTCCGCGTTGATACCGAACATCTGATAGAGCAGCTCCTCGTTGTAGTATTCGTTCAGTTTTCCGATGGAGCATTTTGCGATGTCGCCCATCGTGTAGATGCCGATGGCCTCAAGCTTTTTGGCGTAACCCCGCCCGACGCGCCAGAAGTCCGTCAGCGGACGGTGCGCCCAGAGCTGCCTGCGGTAGCTCATTTCGTCAAGCTCCGCGATGCGGACGCCGTCTTCATCCGGCACAACGTGCTTTGCCATGATGTCCATGGCGACCTTGCAGAGGTAGAGATTCGTTCCGACGCCCGCCGTGGCCGTGATGCCCGTGGTGTGCAGCACATCGAGGATCATGGTCTTTGCCAACTCGCGGGCGGTCATGTGATACGTCTCGAGGTAGCTGGTCACATCCATCATCACTTCATCGATGGAGTAGACGTGGATGTCCTCGGGCGCGACGTATTTGAGATAGACATTGTAGATCTGCGTGCTGATCTGAATGTATTTCGCCATCTGCGGCGGCGCGACAAGATAACCCACCGCGCGCGACGGGTCAGTCGCCAGTTCACGGGCATCGCAGCTCTTTTCAAAAAGATTGCCGCCTGCTTTGCGCCGTCGTTCGGCGTTGACCTCCTTGACGCGCTCAACCACTTCGAAAAGCCGCGCTCTGCTGGGGATGCCGTAGGCCTTCAGAGAAGGCGATACCGCGAGACAAATGGTTTTCTCCGTGCGGCTAAGATCTGCTACGACCAGATTGGTCGTCATCGGGTCAAGACCGCGCTCCATGCATTCAACGGACGCATAATACGATTTTAAATCAATGGCAATATATGTCCGCCGCATGGTGTACCTCCTCGCTCTTAGTGTCTACCAGTATAGCATAACGCTATAAATCGAACAACTGTTTGTATAAAACTTTTGCGAGGAATCTTGTGGAAACAGTCAGTTTCAAAAGTGCGTACGTCATGCTACAATGGAACGCGTTTGTGATTGGAGGAGGAAGAATGTTTTATACGACAGAGGAGGCTGCGATCGTGTGCGGCTTTTTGGATTTGTACCTAAACCGCGACAGCGTTGATCGCGCCGTACGGGAGCAGAATCGAAAATTCCAGCGCAGCGCCGCAAGGGGTGACCTTCGGCGCGAGGATTACCGGTGGGCGGAAAAGGCGCTGGACTTTCTCCAGCCCTGCTGGTGGCAGTCGCATGAGGATCATAGAGCGCTGCAAAACGCGCTGCTGAAAACACATTTGCTGGCTCAGAGATAAAACGATTGGTTTTTGCCTTTGCTGAAAGTGTATCACACTTCTGCCTTTTATGACCTGACTTAAGTTATAGCGAAAGCTCCCAAACTCACTTTATAAGCGAGTTTGGGAGTTTTCGTTATGTGTCTTTTAGTCATACTTTGCATCGGGGAAAAGCATTGCTGTGACTCCTTCAACATATGATCTTGTTTTGTATGTAAATCGCATCATCCCGATATACTTTGAGTAATTGCCAAATACATCCTTTCTACCAAATAGTGCTTGATAGATTTCTTCCAATCTATCCGCAATCTTTACAATTCTTACTTCCGATTTATCGTATATCTCGATATCTTCACCATTAACGGCGAGAGATTCTCCCCTATCTAAAAAAGGACGGCATTCCAGCACACCTATACCCATAAGAATTCTTTTCATTGGGGTGGAGTCGTTTCCCGTTACAAATCGGTGATACATATCCAAATCATACATTTGAAGCCCTATGACGATTGGAATAACATAGGTTGCTACAAATGCTCTGTCAAGATCAAAATCTAAGCACTTATTCAGCCATCCAAATTGCGGTTCAGCAATTTTTATCAGCCTTGCATATCGCTCAGCTTGCCGAAGCGAAAAATTAAACTGCCGTACCACCTCGTGGCAAACAATACCTGCGGTTTCATCCGAGCCTATCTCCAGTCGATCTCGAAGGAATCTTTCGTAGTCGGCATTTGGAATCGAAACACGAAGGTCAAAAAACTTGTCCAAATATTTTGTAGCATCAAATCCATTGCCATAATAATTCCGTATCGTCCATTGCAGTTGCGTAAGGCTTACTGAAAATACAAAGGTGATACGCTCATCGTCGAAATAATGCTTGATACGCTCCAAAAAGCGTATCGCATAGTCGGGTTTGCATCGGTCCAGCTCATCAATAAAAAACACTAACCGGTTTGCCTTTTCTGCGGTGAGCGTGTCGATAAACTCATGTATTTTGCTTTTCAGTTCTTCTGTATCCCTGATCTCTGAAAGGCGATCCTTGATTTCCACCTTTCCAAGGCCTTTGACCAGGGAGGTTAAATTCTTCCCTGTAAACGCATCAAAAACGGCGGCAGCTGCTTCGAGTACATGAGATGGACTATCGCTTAAATCAGCTTTCTGCCCACTTTGACTGGCAGCATAAACCAGCGACAAAATCGGATCGTCATGGTTGTCATAGGTCCATGCATCATAATATACGGTAGCATAGAAGTTTGGCTTTTCGTCTGCTTTATACAATGTCCGAATTTCTCTGCGAGTTTCATCTTTCATATGAAACTGCGGATTGTGCGCATCCAAGATCAACTTGACCTGTTTCACAAAAAAGGTCTTACCGCTGCCCCAATCCCCATTCAGCGCAACGGAATAGCAATTATCCTCCATATGTGTCAACAGCCGGACAAATTGGAACACATATTCATTTCGTTGTATAGGATTTTCCCGCAGTAGTTTATACGCGTTTTCCTCCGTAGGGTTTAAACTGTAGTTTCTCACCGAATAACCTCCCCCTCGCAAAATAAGATCTATTTAAAAAGATTATAGCACATTAAGGGAGGAAAGAACAGAGGGTCGCTCTGCTGTCTGTTGGCAGCATCTTACATTGCCCTGAATGGCAGAGCGGCCCTCGCCGTTTCTGAAATTTGTCGTTGCTCAGTCCTATTCGACACTACTTCCCGGACTGTCGGGCGGTTGAACGAACCGGCGCCTGGCAGCGCCCATCGGGAATCTCACCCCTCCGAGGATCTCTCCGAGCTGCCCCCATTGCTTGTGGCTGTGGCTGGACAGGATGTACCATTATAGACTGACGGGATCATTGCAAGACAGGCTGCCACACCTGCTTTTGGCTGGGTGAGTTTCGCTTGGCACCTTAAAAGGCCGTTCATTGACATCGGAGGCTTGTCCGATGCAGGTGGTCTTCGCGCACCCGCCGCATCGCTGCTCCCCTTCGTCAGGGGACCGTCAGCTGACGTTATTCGTCACCGGATATAGCCGCTGTTGTATCGGCATTTTTCAAAGGACAAAACCTGCCGCTTCGTCCGGCAGGGAGAAGAGTATTTGATCCCTTCACTTAAGTACCCGCCACAGACGCATTTCTACAAAAAGAATTTTCAATTCTTCAGAAGTTTTTTTAATTTCCTCAGAATACACCGCTCCTGATAGCTGACGCTCTGCTGCGTTACGCCAAGGTGTCGGGCGATTTCCGCCTGGCTGAAATCGCACCAGTACCGCAAATGAAGGAGAAGTCTCTCATCGTTTGGCAGTCGTTCTACCGCGCAGCGCAGATTTTCCAACTCGATTTCATGAAACAAGGTCTCCTCCGGAGAAGGCTCTTGTTGAGCAAATTGGTGCTCCTCTAAGAGGTGTTCGTAGGAAAGCTCTCTCTGCGGCCAGATTACTGTTTCCATTGTCCTTTTGTTCGTTCGAGTGCGATTTACCTTCAAATCGTACTCCAGATACTCCTGCTTTCGGTCGCATTGTTTCAGGAACTTCAAAATGTCCGGGCGCTCCTTCAGACAGGGGTATATTTTCAAATAGTCGGGATGATAGGCATCTCGCTTTTTCATATTTAAGTCCTCCGTGTTCTGAAAATTTTGAAATGGACAAAATTTCAGAAACGGTGGATCTCGGCAGCGGCAGTCAGGACGTGACCGCCGCTGGATGAGAAAAGTTCAAGCGTACAGCCGCAGCTGTACGCTTGCACTTTTCTCAATATAATTACAGGAGAAGCTCGGCTCCACAAAACAGAAGCCCGCTTCTAATTTTTGGCCGTATTCCTGTGTGCTATCCGGCGTGTTCTTCCAGCCTGAGGACCTATATGGAAGTTCAAACGCCGGAATCTTTTATTACAGGACCTCCCGCAGATTCTCCCTGTTCATAAAATACCTCGCTATTTCTGCAAGTAATTAGAACCGTGCTTCTAATGCCTTGAAGCCAAACAGCGTTCATTAGAAGCAAAGTTCAAATTAGAATGAAAGCAATAGGAAAGGGTGAAGGTATGCACGATATTTGCAATCTTTTTGGAGCTGCCCTGAGCAGGGCGCGGCGCGAACTGGGCCTGACACAAATCGAATTGGCCGAAAAGCTCGGGACGACGGATCGCAGCATTTCTGACTTGGAGCGTGGGAAAACCAATCCGAAGCTGGACACGGTTGCGCATTTTGCACGCTCCTTGGAGATCAGTGTAGATGCTTTGATCGGAGTAGTGCCAAAGGGCGATGTCCCATCCTGCGTCAGGACGTTCTTTGCCGGAATGAGCGCCGAGGAAGCGGCTAAATACATACGGCTCTGTAAGGACGC
>CEAF01032313.1_pt1 | contig 12929 bp, 17 predicted proteins | sample 557431 | NCBI WGS metagenome assembly CEAF01 (sample SAMEA3182068, study PRJEB8094) | gut metagenome | biome: human; feature: gut; material: Stool; isolation source: human stools | place: Canada | collected 2013-11-18 | reverse complement strand
CTGCGTCTTTTTTTATTTTCTCGGGCGCAGTAAAACTATGTGTCTTTAATTACAATTATGATTTTTCACAAAAATAAGCTATATATCACACAAAATAGATAACTCATTTTCTTAATATAACAATAAATACTACTTAATTTAGAAACTCCATCTTGCACCTATGTTCCACTGCCAGTCTTTTGTAAAATCACTTCCTGAGCTGCGTTCTACATCGAAATAAACATGGCTGTTTTTACCAGATGCAAAAGCCGCACCTACGCCATACTCAAACCATGTATCATTAAAGCTGTCACTCACATTTACTCGACCACTGCTATCGGTCATAGAAACATCATAATCACCGCCGAATTCGTGCAACAGGTTAGCTTTAGCATAGAAGATACCTTTGCCGCCGATTTCTTTGCCGATATTGAAACCAATACGGCCAACAGCACTTTTAATGCCACTTTGATTTACTTCAATACCATTGCTGGCGGTGTAGCTGTCACCGCCTAAATAACCTAGTGTGAACTGTGTCTGCGGTTCAATATACCAGCCATTTTTTAAAGCATTTTTCCTTCCATATTCAGCACTCAGTGCTACGCCGATATTGTTAAAATCACCAGTGATCTTGTTACTGTTGGTGTCATACACAGTAAAATCATTATCCATGTTGCTGATTTTTAACACCAAATCCAGATAATGGCCCTTGCTGCCGATCTCAGTATTGTAGAAACTGATCGCCTTACTGCTGTTGTCTCCACTGCCTCTGCTGTAACTGCTGCTACCATCAGTATAGCTGATAGCTGTACCTTGATAGCGGGTTTTTTCTTCCGTGCGCTTGGCAACTTCGTCATAGCCCAACTCATATGCAGTATATTTATTGTCAAAACCAAACTTGCCACCACGACCAATCTTGCTGCCCTTTACTTTGAACCAAACCCCTTTAGCTTCTTCGCCATTATGGCGCAGTTCACCCATGCGCTGCAGCAGCTTATCATTTTCCGTTCTCCACGTATGGTAGTTCAGTGCATTTGCTGAAAGAATCGTGTTTACACTGGTAGTAAGTAAATCAGGTTTTTTTTCTACTTCATCCAATACCCAATCTACAGTATATCCGTTTGTAACACCATCCGTTTTCTTTGATAGTTTATAAGTGTTCCAATATAAAGTTCCTTCGCTGTCATTTGCTTTAAAATCACCTTGTTCATCAGCAACACTTACTAAAACAGTTCCTTTCGCTCCATCTGTTGATGCACCTATGTTATTCAAAGTAATATAGTGTGTGCCTTCATGTGTACCAGTAATATATATTCTATCGCTATTTTGGACATTTTTGCTGGCATCAATATCCATATTAAAAGTACCGCCGTTACCAATAAGATCATTATAAACACGCAAAACTCTATAATTATTTTTGGGAATAACATCAGAACTGTAATTCAAATTTACTACTGAATTTTTTCCTAGATTCAAATCTGTAATATACGACGATCCTGTCATATCCCATTTACTACCATTAATTAAAGATAAATGTGTTCCTTCTCTTCTATCCTTTTCATTATTTACTTTATAGTAATAATCTATAACTCTTCCTTTTAAATAGGATTTTTCATCTTGCATTATTATATCAATATTATTATCTCTGTATTCAGTTCCCGCATTCAATATATTAGCTGTATAAATATTCCCCTCTATCTGAACTGTACCATTAAAAGAATTATTTATGTTTATCTGACTATTTTTTGTTGCTGAATAGCTGCCTCCTACAAATTGTCCTAAATATCCAACGCCTATATTTCCTCTAATTTTTAATTTATTATTTCCATTAACATTTATTCTGCTATTACTAGCATAAGGCTCTATAGTAAATACCATTTTATTTCCTTTTCTAGTATCACCGCTCTTTTCATCACTACTAAATTCCATGTCATCTACAAAAAAATTGATTGTACTGTTGTTATTTGCAACTATTTCACCAGGTCTACTATACACACATCCAGATATTAAAACTTCATTTATAGGATTATCCTCTGTACCTATATTAATTTCACCATTAGAAACATTAATAATATTGGTAGTAGGATCTTCCATATTGATATGTAAAGACTTAGTCAATACCTCTACTTTTTTATTATTAATATTCATAAAGTTTATACCAGAAGACACTCCATCGTGCTTAGTATATGATATTTTATCATAATTATTAGCCCCATCTAAAAATTTAAACGTTCCACCACTATCAACTAAATAATTATCGCCTTTTTCATCTATAATATTCAAATCACCAGCATAAACATTATGCATATTATAATTATATAAACATCCGCTAAATACCAAAGATAATGTAATAATTTTATATAATGTTTTATAATTTTTCATATACATTTTACAACTCCCCTTCAATAATTTTACGATTTAGAATAAAAAACCCGAACTACTTCTTGACCTTTATGCCTTAACCAACATATTCCATCTACCTCCATCACCTTTTTTCTTTTGGATTGGGCCGCTGTTTATAACAGCTGTAGCTACAATAATACTGCCGTCTGCGTTTAACCAAAGCTGTATATACATGGTAAGCTTTATTACAACCAAACTCCTTACCACAAATCGGGCACGTCATTACCAATCCGCCTAAATGCCCACAGTTATCCCTTTCACTTGATTCTTCAAATCCTTCTAACTTCATTATTTTCATTCCTTACTTCGTCATAATGCCTGAACCAAGAACATTTTTAGAGCTTTATTTTGATGCTCATGCCATCTTTTACTCGTATTTTCTAAAAATAAATATGTTTCTTTTCCCAGCATATCTCACCTCTTACTTGTTTATGTCCAATACATCTTTAATCATTGTTGCTTTCAACATGTTTTCCAAACTACTTTGCATCATGGAATAAAATTTTCTTAACGAGCAGTTTTGTGTTTCAAAGCATTTACAGTAATCATTTCCTTCCAAATAACGGTTTATCTTCACCGTCGCTTCCATAACTTTGAAAATTTCATACATGGATATCTCTTCAACCCTCTTGTCCAATATAAAACCGCCTTTAGCACCCACGATTCTTTGGATAATCCCTGCTGCAATTAGTTTATTAGTAATTTTAAAAATATAGCTCTTAGGAATCCCCATTGCCATAGCGATATCTTTGGAAGTAGTGACTTTGTTTTGTATAGCCAGATACAAAACTATTCTTATCGCATAATCGGTAGTAACATTTATTTGCATATTCACCCCCATTAAACCAGACCAGTAAAGTCCGCTTTCTTTTTGTAAAAATAAAAGCCTACCTCCCTCAGAATTATTATCTGAGAGAGGTAGGCTATGAAAGTTCCATGCAAACGCATGTCCCCCCCACATATACTTTCACTCTATATAGCTTTCAATAATACAATATATTGCTCTCTTACTTTTCTATATTATATATTTTTAACTTTTTCTGTTCAATAAACAAATAGTTAGTATACTTTTATATTTATTAATATTTACTTCAAATCCGTATTATACATCCTTATTTAATTCGTGCATTTTTTATCATCAGCATTCAAACATATATACTTTTTGTTCTTCGCATTATCTATTTTCTTAATATAGTAACACTTATGTATTTCAGTTTAGTTTTACATTTACATAAAATAAGCCTATATGTTATATACAGGCTTATTTTATAGAAATTCAAGTTTCACTTATCTTAAGTTTGATTTTTCAATAATGATTCCCTTTTTCGCTAAACTTTCCAAACATTCGTGCATATATACTTCATCATGTTCTAAATATACTTTTTCTTTTATTAAAGGTATTAAGTCATTTGGAACAGTGTTAATATGCTTTCCCCTATAATTCCTATAAAACCACTCACTACTTACTTTATAACCCCTATTAAACATCTCCTGCATAACCTTTGCATGATACAACTCAAGATCATGCAAACTATGCTTAAACACATAATCTACCACTCTATGCTTTTTACCCCAACCGTTACCTCGCATAGCACAACATTCACGATGCTGCCCAAGTAGCTGTTGCTTTGGTAATAATGGTATTAATTCTTCATGCCACAATCTCATTTTATACCTCTACATAAGACGACATTTTTTCTACTTCTTAATTTTATAATAAAAAATAAAGCCTGACTACTACATTAAGTAATAGTCAGGCTTTCTTTAGTACGCATATGTTAACCACACACCAGTTTTTTTATCTTGCCAATCATACTCGCCTCGAAATCCTATATATTTGCCACCTATCCGGCGGCTCACTCCATAGCTGGCACCTATAACATAGCGATCAACATCAATTTTCAGTCCTACTTCCCGTAGGACCCCTGCTGCGGATGGTGACAAGGATTTCAAGATTTCTTTCTGCAAGTTTTCTTGATTCTTCGACGAGGCTTCCAGTTCGGTCAACTGCTTCTGCAGTTGTTCTATTTGCTTCTTGGCTTCGGTCGATTCCTGCTCCGATACTCGTAACTGTTCCCTGGCTGTTTGCAATTCCGCTGCTAATTGACTGCTGATTGCTAACTGCCTGTTCGAGTTTTTTTCCAGGGTCGTTAGTTCTGTTTCCGTTATCATGTATACCGGTTCGGCTGAACATATGGCAGGCAAGAAAAAGAACTGCGCCAACACCCATACCGACAAGAAAGTGATTATTAGATATCCAACTTTTGATTTTTTCATACATGTTACGCCTCCATAGAAAAAAGCACTCTGCTTTCGCAAAGTGCTTTTTAGGTTTTTAAGCTATTATTTTGAATATATAAGACATTATTTTTTTAATCCACATACTCTATGAACAAACTAATTATTATAATAGATACCAATACAACATTTGACCAAAAAATATATGGCAGTCTTTTTCTTACACGGTTTATCCCCCAACAATTATTATTACAATTGCTATAAACACAATCTGCGTTTCTATCTTTGCTACTATCTGTGCATATTGTATATATGTTTTTCTCTGTTAATCTTGCAATCATATAAATCAACATAAAAACCACATTAAATAAAATTAAACCTAAGAATGATGCTATTGCAAAAAACCTATAGTTCGAAATATCGCTTACAGCTTGTACAAAATTTCCAAATATTGTAAATCCACCCATTCCAGCTACCATTATTGCCGCAAATATACTTAAAACAGTTACAGATTCGGACCTCAAAGAATCTATTGTAGCCTGCGCTTTTGCCAATTCTTTACCTGTTTTTCTCACGCTTAGCGTATTATCTTTAAGTTGTTTTTCCAAATCTTGATACTGTGTAAATTGATTATTAAAATACCCCATTCTGGAAGTTTCCAGCATTATATGATCACATAATTTATTAATTTTATTTTTAACTTCATCTCCCCACTCATTGTCTCTGCCATTAAGATCATATAATGTTTCTACATTCATTGACAAAAAATCAATATTGTATTTATCGGATGGCATTATTTGAGTTTTTATCGTAGCAAATATCTGCGAATAAGAATGCCTAAATTGAGGCTCTTTATAAATGGCAATAATAGAATCCTCTACCTTAGATTTTATCTCATCCATACTGTAAGAGGATTCTGCTAATGACATTATAAATTGATTAATAATAGATTGTGCTTCACTTTTATTCACAAATTCACCTATCAGAACTTAAAGCTTCTTCTTTAATCATTTCTTTTGGTATAAAGGATCTATATCCGTTATTTTCGACAACTCTATCCCATGGCCCACCTGTTCTATGAGTAAAGTCAACAAGCTGCCATATCGGAATAGCTTTCATTCTATCAATTACTCTATCTATAATAGCTCTATCTTCAGCATTAATAATATTTATATCAGTATCAGTATATTTTAATAATATAGGTGTCCCTGCATATACATTATATTCATAATATACATCTGGAACAACAGGTCCAAATTGCCATGCAAAAATATCATCCACGAACATAGGGCGATTGTTTACCCTATAAGATTCCAACTGAACGAAATATAAGAGTTTCTGCAAACGAAGGTTGCTCACAGGTTCCTTTTTTCTAAAGCTCCTGTCAATAATATACCTAGCAACAGCTAATGCATTATACATATAAACTCCTCCTTCCGTCACTGTTAATTCCATAAAAAGGGTACAACAAATAAACCTATCTAAAATTTGCTAAAAATAAAAATCGCTAAATTGCGACCGCCTCTTTTTGTGTTCTCTTGTTATGTTTAGTTTACGCTACATATCCCCCCTTGTCAATAAGGCATATAGATAACTCCCTTACAGCAAATTGCACTAACCGCATAGCCAAGCCATTTTTATAAACTTGACTGGCGTTTTTTTACTCAAGTCACCCCTCTTGCTTTCGACCTCGCACAAGCACTTTCGACCTCTTGCACGCGAGAATAGAACGAGAAAAAAGCGAGAAACAGCAAATTACCAGCAAGTTCAATAAAACGCATGATTAAGCCATTTTCAGTGACTTGACCGGCAAAAATAAAACGTCGGTCAAGTAAAAGCACTTCGTTTCGCGCGAATTTCAAACGAGCATTTACAGCCCCAACCAGCTATGCAATGCTCCCAAAGCAAAACCGATAATCAAACCCGTCCAAAAAAGTTTGTTCACCAAATATTCTTTTACTTTGCCCATGTTAATCACCTCCTTATACAAATTTTACCAATAGTTTCAATTTTTTATCACACTGTCTATATTTATATGATTAATATCATTTAATATTATTCCCCAGATAATTTTCATGCCATTATTGCTCTCCTTCCTGCAAAAATGTTATAATGATTATGTAAAGGGCGTGATTTTATGCTAAATTTCTTAGCTCTAATGATAGCTTTCGGCATGTTACTGTGGTTCATAACATCCGTTGTAGTTTTCGCCGGCGGATTCGCATATTATTTTTTCAAAGATATATTTAAGATCATATCTAAAGAAATGGCCATTGCTAAAGCAAGATCTAATATTAAACCACTAACAATTAACAAAAAACCATTTTTTAAAATGTTATCAGTAATTATCATTTCGTTTTTGCTTTTTTATATCAGCGAAAATACTACAGAGGCTTCTATTATAGTAGGTTCTATAGCAGGTTTGTTAGCTTTATCTTGTTACTGCTTCTATCAATCCTACAAAAGTTTTCGGCAAAATAAAAAAATATATTGAAATAGCTCCCATTAAATTGGGAGCTATTTTTTTGCAATAATTGCAGCATAATCTAACATAGAATCAATATAATACCTAATTGGTATATATGATAACCCTGCCATTATTACCTTATTTTGAAATAGTTGCTTTTATAAACTTGCGTAATCCGTTACTCCACGTGCAATAGCCTTTGCAATAGCATCTTGCTTGTTTTCCAGCAAAATAACATCATAGTCGTTATCGATAAACCCCATCTCGACCAATATTGCCGGCATATCAGTATTACGCAACACCGATAAATTCTGACGTTGTTTCAGCCCGCGATCTGGTATTTGTGGATCTATACTCTGCTCAGTATCAACAAGTTGCTTATGCACACAAGCAGCCAATCGTTCGGCTTGCCCACCAAAGTTAAACACCAACGTTTCAATGCCTCTTGCGTAGCCGTTAAAAGCGTTACAGTGCAAGCTGACAAAAACATCAGCTCCCCAGTCATTTGCCGTTTGGCAAACATTAGGATAAGTTGGAGACTCACCATTTAAATTATCGCTCTGCAGACGCATCACCTCACAACCGGCATTCTTTAGGTAGTACTCAACAAGCTTCCCTACTGCTAATGCCACATCACACTCTTTTAGTCCGCTGGTTGGATTCACGGCACCAGGGTCAACGCCTGGCATATGCCCTGGATTTATAAATACTTTCATTTTTTACGCTCCTTTCAAAATTTAACTGCAATTCTCATAGTTTCTTTTTAACAAAAGCGACTAATCCGCTCATAGCTTCCACGCCGGCATCATTTAAGTTTTCAATAATGCTGAGCAGCTCTGTTACAACAAGATATCCAATAACCGTCATAACAGCCCAAGTCGGTTTGTCTAAAACTCTCATAACTACATCAACAACAGCTGCAGATAATGCACAAATTAAATAAACACCGATTTTCCCAAGGAAACGGTGTTTCATAACTTCACTTTTTATCTTTTTGGCAGCTCTGGCTTCTCTTATGCCTTTTATAGAATCCAAAATTGTCGGTGCTAATATCCCCTTATCTTTAAGATACGAATATGAAATAGCTACCCATTTTGTGAAACAATCAACAAACACTAAGAAAGCAAAGCTGTAAAACAATATAGCATGCTTATGCAAGATCATAGCCAACATTGCCGCAATCAAAGCTTTATACGACCACCCTTGTGTCAAAGTCTGTACGGCACCTATTGCCGCAAATTTAAAAGATTCCCAGTTCATTTTTGCCTCCTGTATAATGCTCCTTAAAGGAGCGTGATATTTTGAATACTAAAAAAAGAAAACGCATGAAATTACCTAACGGCTTTGGTAGTGTGGTATTAAGAACTGACGGTAACCGCCGCCGCCCATGGTCTGTAAAAGTCACAATTAACGGCCGTCAAAAATCAATCGGTGACACTGCTACAGAAATTGAAGGTTTGGCCTTACTCGCCGAATACCATAAAAACCCATCTTTATTCGCACCGACGCTGATCACCTTTTCCGAAGTCTTTGAGTTGATGCGGGCAGAACGATTTCCCAAGTTAGCCAAAACTACGCAGGTCAATTATTTATCTGCTTACAAGCATTGCAATCGGCTTTACAACAAGAAGTTTGCTGAACTTAAAATTGGTGACTTACAAGCTGTAATTCGTGATACAAGAGAATCTGGCGCATTATACGCAATGCAGAAAAAAGTCCGACAGATCCTACATCACTGCTACACCTACGCAGTTAAGTATGAGATCATCTCACCTACAGCAGATATCAGTCAATACATCGACATTGATCAGCATAAAGTGAAATACCCTAAAACGCCTTTTAATACTCGGCAAATCAATCGAGTAAAAAACCTCGGCGATAAATGGGCTATGACCGTATTAATGATGATATACGCTGGTGTCCGCACCTCCGAACTGCTATCTATCCTCAAAAAACGATGTGAAGCTACGACAGCGATATTTTATCGTCCGAGAGAGCAAAACAGCGGCTGGACGCAACCGTGCTGTACCTATATCCAAAAAGACGCTGCCATTCTTCGAATTCTGGATGCAACAGCCCGGCAAACACCTCATCACCAACGACGACGGCAGCCTGCTCACCTACCATCAGTACCGGGCGCGGTTTGACGCCGTAATGGTAGCCAGCAAATGCAAACACACGCCGCATGAATGCCGCCACACCTGCGCTACCATGTTAGACAATGCCGGTGCCAACGAAACTGCAATCAAACGTATTCTCGGCCATGCCAGTCAAGGAGTTACTAAGAGGGTTTATACCCATAAATCCCTCCATGAGCTAAAAAAGGCTATAGACCTCATTTGACAGCCTTGAGTGGTATTAACCCGGCACGAATTTACGCAACAAAAAAACCTGTATCCCTTGATTTCTCAACTCTACAGGCGGTTTGAATTCGGTATGATATTTTTTCATCAATTTTTATTATAAAAGTGCAGTATCTATGCGCTTTTTCATCCTTTCACTATTATTTTTCTAAAATTATAGCATCTAAAGCTTCTTTGCTGTCGGCAGCATCAACCAAAGCTTGTTTCTCCCAGCCAGCCTGCTTACAGGCCCCTCTATGTAATCCCAAATCTACATTCCATTGAATGAGTTGTTTAACAGTTAGGTAGTGAATTGTTTTTTCGGTTCCACCATCAGGATAACCTCTCATAGGATAACCATTTGGATAATATTCCGAAAATTTATCAAGAGCTGAATTGATTGTATTAAGATCACTAGAAACCGTAAGCTGCGTATCCTTATCGCTATCGTATCTCACCATCTCTCCACTACATTCAGATGTAAAACCTCCTGTAATTTTACTTTCGGTCCAAGCATCAACTTCCAATAACTTAGAAGCTTTTAATTCATCAAGCCCTGGCTCATATGGCGGTATTTCTTTATATTCTCCTGTCTCTGGATCTCTATAATAACCATTTAATAGCATTGCAAATTCAGATTTTGTAACTAAGAACCCGTTTTCTTTTACATCTTCTGGTACATCACCATCTTCACGGTATCCGGGAGATACGCGTTTTCCATCTTTATCAAGTACAATGTAATATTTAAATTCTTTTTCCATTTTTATCATCCTTTCTTTTTTTACAGTGGGGATATTATGTTGAGTCACAAAATCCAACAGATTATCGTTACTGGTCAATTCCTTTTACATCCCATTATATAACGATGGCAACCAAGACATATTATGAACCTAAAGAGGAAGCAGTGCCTTGGTTAGTTGGAATAGATATGCAAAAATTCATTTGCGGATATGGAGCAAACTTTATAGGGAGCAGTTATGTTTCATGTGTTGGTATAGGCTGTTAGCTACAGTGGGGATATTCAACTGGTGGCTCAGGCGCTTGGGCTTTAAAATTCAATGGTGTTTATACGGCAGTAGTTGTTGGCGCCCCTGGCTTTCCGGCAAGAGAGTTTTGTGGTTTTACTTTCGATTACACCCTTACTGGATGGAGTTTTACGGCGGGATATAATAGCCCCATTTCATACATCAGGCCCACCACTACTGCAATTTCACTTGGCTATTGAACAGTGGGGATATTCAAATTCAACAGGAGTTACTTTCCCTATCGCTTTTAGAGAGTGTTATGCCGTTGTAAGTAATGCTCACAGCAACACCACTGGAAATACCGACCATTATCATCTCTTAAGTTGGACAGCAACAGGAGCCGCTTTTGGTTATTGGAATATGAGTTTCTACGGCACACTTTATATCGCCCTTGGGGTCGAGTAAACAGTGGGGAATAATCTCAAACAATAAAGCCATTTTCCCACTGGTATTCAATCTTTTTGTTAGTTCAGCATTGTTGCTTAATCGTGGTCCAGGAACAGGTACTTGGTATGGCGATAGCTCCAATACAACATTGACTGGAATATCTTGTGTAACTCCAGACTACGTTTTAAATGGGACTTACATTGCAATAGGAGCATAACAACAGTGGGGATATAGCGGATATGCAGTTAATTTCCCGATATCTTTTGACATTGTTTATAATGTCCTTTCAATCCCTCAAAATACTGCAAGTACATCTAATTCTTATTGGGGCAGATTTTATATAACTAATCTTACCAAAAATGGATTCACAGTTAGTGATACTGGTGCTGGTAGCAATAGATGGCTAGCTATCGGAAAGGCATAGCCACAGTGGGGATATTGTTCATCACGTACAGCAACATTTCCAATTCCGTTTCCAACTGCGGCACTATTCATTGTTGCCGTACCAAAAACTACAAGCACGTCAGCTACGGCAACTGGAGCAGAATATTTAGGCACTGCCAGTGTTAATTTATACCTTCATGGAACTTCTGGCTGGTATTTCGTTGGCGGCCATTGAACAGTGGGGATATTATACGGCCGCTGTTGGAGCCATCTATACTGACGTAACTACGCCAGTATCTTTTTCTAAATGTTTTATTGCTGAATCAATAGATACACTGCTGGCAGCATCTACTACTTGGCCGGGAACCACTCAAACAGTTTGGAACATTAACGCATCCAATGGAAGCAAAATACGCTTCATTTGGTCAAAACCTCCTGTCGAATTAGACGGAGCCGTTTGGTTTGGAATATTTATTTAAACATTGGGGGGAAACAGTGGGGAAGTTCTGCAAGTTTGTCGGGATATGTAGCAGTATGCATATTTCCTATATCATTTACAACAACTGATTATACTGCGGTAGCTACAGGAGTAATGGGTGCTGCTGATGCAACCTTTGGCAAAGAGAATTACGTGAATAATATACTTTGGGATTTTACATCGGAAAGCCAGGTAGCTTTTCGCTTGTCGCATCTGGATCGTCCAACGTTGAAATACATAGCTATTGGCTTTTGAACAGTGGGGAATTAATAGCGCTGGTAACAACGGAAGCGAGGGGGAAAGCGGTTGGTACGCATTTCCTGTGAATTTTAATTCTGCTTGTTTTGCCCTATTTTGCGGACTAAGAAACACCGATACTAATAATCCGACAAAATACGATTCGGAGGTACAGCCACGTAATTGGACCACATCCAAATTCAACGTATACAAACAAGATTATGGCGGTGATCCATGGTTTGGTAGTTTCATTTGGTTTGCTATTGGCCGATAGCCAGCCAGTTACAAGCTATAACCCTACTGCTACCCTCTGAGTTACGTGTAGACATGAAAAAATTACTGTTTGTAATGCTCGTTGCAGCAAAGGTATATTCATAGTTTATGGCTCTCTTACTCCCATATATTCCAATTACAGCGTTAGGATATTTAACAGGAAATGTTTGTGTCGATTCGGAATTGCCATATCCCCACTGTTTATATACCAATTGCCAACCATTGTACTGGACCTAATTGAGCAATATCAGGCCTATTGCTTTGATAATTCATTGTGGTGATGGTAGTTGTCGTTATATGGCAAGATGCATTACACCAAGAACTGTCAGAGGAAACAACAGCAGTAAAAGCAACCTCAAAAGATATAGGTAAACTCACTGTTTGAGCTCCACCGCCGACATTTTCTCCCCACTGTTTATACACCGGCAACAATGTAGTTACCGCCATGAGCTCCTGACGATGTAATGAAAATACTGTTGATCGTAGATTTCTCGTTATTGAACGAGAAATAACCATCAGAGCTGTTGGTAGAAGAAGTTATGTCAGTAACTACACAAATAAATATTTTTTCGTTAAAGCTTAGCGGTAAATTGTTTATTCCGCTTCCACACGTTCCCCACTGTTTATTAGACGCCTATAGCAATCCAACTAACAAATCTTGAAGATCCATCAGAATAAACATAAACCTGTGTGTTGCTATAGGCGCTTGCATTATC
>CEAF01055104.1_pt1 | contig 13039 bp, 15 predicted proteins | sample 557431 | NCBI WGS metagenome assembly CEAF01 (sample SAMEA3182068, study PRJEB8094) | gut metagenome | biome: human; feature: gut; material: Stool; isolation source: human stools | place: Canada | collected 2013-11-18 | reverse complement strand
CCGCCATTGTATACTCCGCAAAATTTTGTAAAATTTGTAAACTTTGTAACTACTTAGTGGAATAAACCTATCATATTATAAATATAATAAAAATAAAGGAGGTAAACACTATGCAGAACAAGAAAGCTCGCGTTCGCAAGGAAATGCAAAATTTGTTCTCTGACCCGCGGTTCGCACGCAAAGCATGGCAAGCAGTAGGTCAGGCCGTGTTGCAGCGTCCGGCTATTCCGCCACAAGCTTTTCTGGACAAGGACGGGAACGAGACATACGACAGCCTTGTAGAACGCTACACATACCAGCAACTTGCAGCTGACGTCGACGCAGCCGGCAACTCGTACGAGCCAACAGTGATAGAGATGATAATGGCCTGTCAGGCTCGTCATGCAATGCACAACACCGCCGCTGCTGCGTTCATACGTGATACATCCGGCGGCAAACCTCTCGACGAGAGCAAGATTGACCAGACCGTTGTGAACACATATGAGCAGCTGAGCGACGAGGAGTTAGAGGCCCTTGCTGCCTTCCGGGCATCTCGCAGCACCAGCCCCGAGCCTACGGCTCCCGAGACCTCTTGTAACACCGAGCCCAGCGAGGAGTAACTATGGCTACAATCAACAGATATACCATACAGGGCTCCATCGTTGTAGACTAGCGGCCTCTGGCACCGCCTACACCTCGCTATCAGGTCACTATCACAGGCGGCTACTTAGACGACAACCCTTCTAAGACCTCTGGCTCGTACATCGAGGGCAGTTCAGTGACCATAACAGCTACTCCGCCGGCAGATAAGAAGTTCAGTCACTTTGTAATTGAGGGCGGTTCCTCCGTCAGCTCCAGCCCGGCTACTATCATTGTAACTCGCAACATGACCGTGACAGCTATGTTTGAGGATGCTATAGCCTGGTCCATACCATCCATCGAGGGTAATTTCACAGCCGTCGAGGATGCGCCGTTCGACATAGCCAAGGGCCTATCTTGTGGTCTGACTGGTAAGTACACTGTGACATTCACAGAGGTGACCCCACCACAGGCTAATGACACATATGACATCTACGCTGGATTAGACTATGCTACTAAGAGAGGCCCAGGGTCATTAACTACTACAGGTACATATTCTGCCATTGACATATCTTTGTCCGTATCACAGGCTAGTAAGTGGTCGTTCAAGGGTCAGATAACTTGTGAAGGATTTGATACACCTGTGCCAATAGACATAACAATAAATTAAGGAGGTAACATATGGCTAAGATTATTCACTCGACATGCACATCGGACGGTGCCGCAGCTCCGACACAGACAAGCAAGCCAGGCACAGGCCATGGTGGTAAGTAAAGCGCTGGCCCGGCTCCGAGGCTGGGTCATAATAATTGTAACAGGAGGTATAATATGAGAGAAGATTACCCTGCATATTTGTGCCCAGGTCCAAGCCCTGACGGCTCACCAGTGTGGGAGTGCCATGGTGCAGCGTGTCCCTTCAGGCACGACCCGGAGATTTGTAGACCTGCCATAGAGGAACGAGGCTATACACTGTCGTTCACCGATAGGGCTCGTATGGCTGCAGCAAAGGCCGAGGACTCCGAGGAGTAACTCGCCTCCGGCTATTCAGACCATTGTAGATAGGAACAGCTATGATACCAGCAACATTAGAGGGTGAGCTGCTACGACGTAAGGCTCGTAAGGACTACGGCACATATGTTGAGCTAGCGAACCCTGGGTTTTATATGACTCACTTCCACAGATACTTGTGTGACCAGATACAAGCATTCCTCGAAGCGCCTTGCACCAACGGCTTTATGGACATACTGCTACTAAGCGTCCCGCCTCAGCACGGCAAGTCATACACAGTGACAGAGACACTTCCGTCGTGGTTCCTTGGGCGCGATCCTACAGCAGGCGTCATTATTGCAGGCTACGAGAGCACATTTGCTGAGGCGTTTAGCCGACGCAACAGAGACAAGTTCGTGTCAATAACACAGGAAGTATTTCTGACATCTACTCACAATTGTAGACCTAACAAGTCGGTGCAGGGCGTAGCACTGTGGGAGACTGAGCAGGGTGGTCGTTGTAGAGCAGCAGGCCTCAAGGCTGGTATCACTGGTCACGGCGCTGAGCTATTTATAATCGACGACCCCATAAAGAGCAAAGAACAAGCAGACAGCGAGACGGTGTTGGCGAAGATACACGACGAGATGGGCCCTTCGGTTCAGTCCCGTATTCATCCTGGTGGCAAGTTAATTGTAATACAGACCCGCTGGGTTGAAGGAGACGTTATTGGTTGGGTGCAAGAGAACTGGGGTGAGTGGGTATGGAAGACGATAAACTTACCTGCTGAGTATGATGAGGATGCGGCTCTGATAGGTCCAGACCCCTTGGGTCGTAAACTTGGTGAGTCACTCATGGGGCGTCACTTAGGCGACGATGAGACAAAGTTGCCTCAGAAGATAGCAAACACTAACGAGTGGTTACAGTCGAAGAAAAGACTTGTAAAGCAGTCAGACGGCGATCGTACTTGGAATGCATTGTACCAGGGGCGCCCCAGCGCAGCCAACGGAAATCTGTATAACCCCGCATGGTGGAAAACATACTTGCGCACAAAGGACTTGCGAGAGTCGTTAGAGTACTTGCAACTATCAGTAGATGCTACATTTAAGAACACAGAGACATCTGACTATGTTGCGATAACACTGTGGGGCCTTAAAGGTCGCGATGTGTATTTATGGAAGTTAGTTAATAAGCGTATGGGGTTTCTCGACACAGTCTCTTGTATAAAAGCACTGTGCAAAGAGTTCCCTGACATTGACGAGTTAGTTATAGAGGATAAGGCCAACGGCTCGGCTATTATCGATGTGCTGAAGTACGAAGAAAATATGCCGCCGGTTGTAGCAGTTACACCACTCGGCGGTAAGTATGCTCGTGCCCAGGCTACATCTCCCTTTGTAGCCACAGGCGTTGTACACTTGCCTGCTGACTTTACACCCGATGAGGAAGTAGATGTTGAGTGGGATACAAAGGAAGATATGACAGCTCGTGAAAAGTTTATAAGACAACATAGTACCTTCCCTTACGGCAAACGAGACGATATGGTAGATAGCCAGACACAAGGTCTAAGCCGTATAATAAAACTCATAGTCGGCGATATAAAGATGCCAGAACGAAGAGCTCACATTAGATACACTCACTGGCACTCAGACATGTGGGAAGACTATGAGATGTTAAAGACTGACGACGACCGTCAGAAGTATTTATTGATACACGGTTACCCAGACGAGTGGGAACCAGCAGAGGAGGTTAGTTAATGCCTGACAAAGTATCAGCCATTGACATGTACTTGCAGTGGTCAGTACCTATTGACTCATATGTAAATACGCCAGAAGAGCAGATATTACTTAACAAGTTTGTAGCATTGTTTTCTATTGCAAAAGGCGCAAAAGAGAGCAATGCTCTTGCAAACGATGAGAATATTGCTAAGTGGCGTAAAGCATATTATGGAACACTCGGTGCATTGAACAAAGATGGCAGTATAAGCAAGCGTAAAAGTAGGCAATTAAGAAAGATTGCTTATGAATTTGTAGAGAGTAAGATTGATAATAACATACCTCTACCTAAGATGTCTCCAAAGTACAAATCAGATTTACCTTTGGTACAAGTTACTGAGGATTATCTTAAATATAATATAGATAACATATTCAGCAAGTATCTTAATGACAGAAGTGAACGTTCCACATATGTAGATGGCACATCGTGGTACAAAGTATGGTGGGATAGTTTAGAGAACTCATATGAAACAAGCGGTACTGTTAAAGTGGATGTGTGTCTTGCAGACCAGATTGTACCTCAGCCTGGCGTAAGTGATTGGCGCCAGTTAGAGTACATATTTGAGTTGCAGCAGATATCGCTATCGCGTATTTACAAATTGTTTGGCAGGCGCATTACTCCAATAAGTGGTGATAGCAGCCAGATGGCTGAACCAGCCCAGCAAGCAGATTTGTCTACAATAACAATGATAACTTGTTATTATTTAAACGAGGACAGAATTGTAGGTAGATTTGCATGGGCGCAGCATAGCCAGCAGGTTATTTGTAATGAGCACGATTGGCAGATACGCAAACTTCGTACTTGTACAAAATGCGGTCAAATTGTACCTCAGGCACTGGAGTGTCCCATTTGTGGAAGTAAATCGTTTAAGTATGAGAATGCTAAGACTGAGATACTTGACCAAGACTTAATGGAAGTATATAATCCGTATGATGTAGGTGAAACATACGACCCAGATGCTAAGGATAAATATAAGTCCAGAGTATTTTTGACAAAAGGTACAGAGATACCTTATTACAGGTTAAGAATGTTGCCTTTTATTCCACGTCCAGCTGTTTCGTCTATTGAGTCATTGTATGGTGTCAGCGAAGTAATGGTGCTACTCGAGCTGCAGGATATGACTAACAAATTGTATACTAAAATGACTGACAAAACATTGTCGTCTGGCGCAATTGTTACGAAACCTCAGCGAGTAAAAATTAACGATACCGATGACGGTATTAAACAAGTAGATGTAAGAACATATGAAGAAAGCCAGATGGTTCAAACAAAACAGATTATGGCTGATACGTCACAGGATATTGTAGCAGCACAGATGCTGTATGACAGTGCAAAAGCATCGTCCGGTGTAACTGACTCGTATCAAGGTAAGTATGATGCATCTGCTACTTCCGGTAAAGCAAAAGAGTTTGCGGCAATGCAAAGTGCAGGTCGTATTGAGAGCCTTCGCATAATGAAAGCGGCAGCCTTTTCTGGATTGTATGAACTTGTATTAAAGTATTTACTTGCATTTAGCGACGAGAGTAGACGTTTTGTAAAAGTATTACCAGATGGCTCTACAACAGAGGAAGAGTGGAATAAGTATATGTTCCTTGATAGGGACAAATATGGCGAATTGTACTACAGAGACGATTTCTCGTTTAGTTCTGACCCTGCAGCAACCCTCGAAACAAACAGAGTAGCAATGTGGCAGGAAATTCAGAGTCAGTTTATACAGGGTGCTTTTGGCAATCCTCAGGACCCTCGTACATTGGAGTTGTTCTGGAATATGATGGACCAACAGCAATATCCACTTGCTAAGATGGTACTTGCCGGTATTAAAGATAATGCTCAGCATCTGCCGCCAGAGATTGAACAGTTGTTGCTACAACAGCCTGAGATATTACAACAAGTTATTGCACAGATGCAACAAGCTGGAATGATGAGTGGTGGCAGCGGTCAAGGTGGAGCTCGTCCTAATAGCGGCCCAGATGGTAACGGAGCAACCCATGCAGCTAATGTAACTCGTACGAATGCTCGTAATCAGGCTGCCGAGGGCGATGTTACAAAAGGCTTGGACAGTTCATCAATTGGAGGTGCTGTTAAATGAAAACACTTGGTAAAACAATTATTGTAAGACGCGGCGAAACATTTATACTTAGTCGCAAAGTGTTTAAGGCCGACGGCTCTCCATTTGTATTATCTAAGTCTATTGTAAATCCTTATTTAATAATCACAGTTTCATCTAATACCTATCGTTTAAACGGTGGGTATAAGATGAATTATTGGTTAGATTTATCTTCATATCCTAAATTTGATAGCGTTACACCGGTGGTTATAACATCTACTGAGTTATCTACAAACAAACTACCGAGTGGCTATACAGCAGATGAACGACTTGACTGTTGGCAAGCAATATTCTATGTTGTTAGTGGTACACAACGAGATTATTACTATTATACAAATGGCCAATATAAGTCGTATTCATTTGTATTTACAAAACAGTTTCTAAATTATCATACAACACAGTGGATTGAAAGTGTGTATCAGTATGAATTTAGATTGGTCGGTGGACAAAAGATGGTTGACTTTTTAAGACCATTGTACATTGCTATTTATCCTACTCGTGAGTGGGTACCGTCAGATAATCGTACATTGTATAATGAGATTAAAAAGTGTAGACCTGACCTTGTTCAAAACATTCGATATTCCGCACCGTTGGCAAGTTATTTTGTAGAAGATATATTGCAAAGGCCGGAGAAACTTGTTATAAAAGCAAATTGTTAAGGAGGTTTCAAATGGCAGAATATGATGTTGTTGAAAACTTACTTGAAGGCGAACCTACTGGTGGTGTAACAATACCCGATGCGAGTACTACCGCAAAGGGTATTGCTCAGTTTAATCCAGACGACTTTACAGTTGAGGCAGAAACCGCAAAAGTAAGTGCATTGCAAAAAGTTGGTATACCGCAATATATTGGTTCAGTAGTAAATATTACTGGCAATGAAATTGCAGTACAACTTAGTACTAATAGTACAAAACCTGTAGCACAAGCATCATTAAGAGATTTTGTTCTTATTTCGTCAGACTATAAGGATGATACTAATAGTGTTGCAGCAGGTGGAGTGTATAAGATTATTAGAATATTGCAGGATAATATTGTATATACAAGTACAAGTCCTTCGTTTTCTATTAAAGGTCCTCAAGGTATTCAAGGCCCCGTAGGCCCTATTGGACCAACCGGTCCTAAAGGAGCAATGGGTCCCAAAGGTGAACCTGGAACAAATGGTACTGATGGTGTAGATGGTATAAACGGTACAGATGGAAGTGTATGGTTTACTACATCTAATACATTGTCTGGTACAGCAGATGTTCCTAAAACAAGTTTAACTGGTCCTCGTGAGCCTGAAACTGGCGATTTCGTAATGTCTCAAAATGTAAATACAAATGGGGCATACGGTTATGTTGAAAACGTGCTAACTGACAATGTAAGAGTTGTATACATTGGTTCGTTAAGAGGTCCCCAAGGTGCTCAAGGTCCTGCCGGTGAAAGAGGTCCTAAGGGTGAACAAGGTGAGGCTGGTGTAGCAAATATAAATCCTAAAGGTACCTGGAATAATGTAACAGTTTATTCTATGAACGATACTGTTGTTTATGAAGGCAACGGTTATATTTCTAAAATAGATAACAATAAAGGTGTTACTCCCGGAACTGATGAGTCGTTCTGGGTATTGTTCGCTACACAAGGTGCACAAGGTCCGGTTGGTCCTGCTGGCCCTACTGGTCCGGTTGGCCCCCAAGGTCCTCAAGGTATTCAAGGTATTCAAGGTATTCAAGGTGTGCCTGGTCCTACAGGTCCACAAGGTTTAACCGGCGATAAAGGTGAACAGGGTGAGCCCGGTTTAGACGGTGAAATTGGTCCTGTTGGCCCGATTGGTCCTACTGGTGAGCCTGGTCCTGTTGGCCCTAAAGGTGATATTGGCCCTCAAGGTCTGGTTGGTGAAGCAGGTCCTGTAGGTCCGCAAGGGCCCCAAGGTATTCAAGGCCCTGCCGGTGAAAAAGGTGAAAAAGGTGATACCGGTCCAAAAGGTGCTACAGGTGATAGAGGTCCAGAAGGTCCTCAGGGTGTACAAGGATTAACTGGTCCTGCTGGTCCTAAGGGCGAAAGAGGTCCTCAAGGCGAACAAGGTTTGCAAGGTATTCAAGGTCCTCAAGGACCGCAAGGTTTGCAAGGACCGGCCGGTGAGAAAGGCAACAAAGGCGATACAGGTCTTGCAGAACTGAATATTAAAGGCAATTGGGATGTTGCTACAACATATGCACTTAACGATTTTGTAAATTACGATGGTAAAGCATATGTTAGCATGGTTGCAGCTAATGTAGGTTTGCAACCTGACACAAATCCTAATGCATGGATGCAGTTTGCGGTTGAAGGTGCACAAGGACCTCAGGGAATACAAGGACCTGTTGGACCGCAAGGGGCACAAGGTCCTAAAGGTGAGCAAGGCGTTAAGGGCGAGAAAGGTGATACTGGCGATACCGGCCCTCAAGGTGTTCAAGGTGTTCAAGGTTTCATTGGTCCAGAAGGTCCTCAAGGACTTAAAGGTGAAAAAGGTGACCCTGGCACTAAAGGCGAAACAGGGCCTCAAGGTCCCACCGGTCCTCAAGGTGATGCCGGACCTGTTGGGCCTCAAGGACCTAAAGGCGAACAAGGCGAACGAGGCATACAAGGTATAAGAGGTCTTGGAACATTTAGAACAAGTACTTCACTTACTACATCGAGTACTACTGTTGCATATTCATCTCTTGTTAGTCCTCCAGCAGATGGTAAATTGCAAATAGGTGATATGATACTTGACCCTAATGGGTTAATATTTGCAGTTCTTACTGCTACTAGTAGTGGTAATATAGCAATCGGCTATCGTTGGAATATTAAAGGTCCTAAAGGAGATACTGGCGCTAAAGGTGAAACCGGAGCAACTGGCCCTATTGGTCCAGTTGGGCCGCAGGGTCCTAAAGGTGAAACAGGTGCTCAAGGTCCTCAGGGTATACAAGGCAAGATGGGTCCTCAGGGTCCTACTGGTCCTACTGCAATAGCAAATATCAATGCAAAAGGAACATATAATGGCTCCACAAAATATGTTCGTAATGACCTTGTGAATTACAATGGTAATGCATATGTTTGTATTGCAGCAACGTCTACAGGTGTATTACCTACGAATACAACTAATTGGCAACTCTTTGTATCGCAAGGTGCAAAAGGTGACAAAGGTGACGCCGGTGCAACTGGTGCTCAAGGACCTACTGGGGCAGCAGCTGGTTTTGGTACACCTACTGCTTCGATTGATGCCAATGTCGGTACTCCGTCGGTTACTGTTACTGCCTCGGGTTCGAACACTGCGAAGGTATTTAACTTTGCATTTAAGAACTTGAAAGGTCAGCCTGGTACAAATGGCAAGGACGGTGCAGGGTTCTATTACACCACGGATACTACGACGGGAACTACACCTATTTCAACTCTTCTATCAAATATAATGCCTTCGGGGATAAAGGTAGATGATTTTCTCGTGAACGCAAACGGAAAAGTATGTCAAGTTACTTCTATACAAGGAAATATCGTATCGACAGGATATAGAACATCAATTAAAGGTGCTACGGGAAAAGGCATCGCATCAGTACAAATAGTTGAGGTGTAATCATGGCAAAATTTGAATTAAAGGGTAAATACACGGATGGTACCGATTGGACAGCGGGTACTTTCGATGTGCCTACAAGTCTGCCGAACCATATGAGTTTGGAAAAACCGACAAGTACCAATGTTTCTACGAACGGGGCAGAAGTTACCTACACTGGTGTTGCGGAATTTGAGGCTGATGGCTCTATGGAAAGTGGTGAGTATCATCAAGTACTCCCGATGCCTGTTGAAATGCTTATTCCTGCGCCTGTTACGGACCCGCCGAGCGTTGGAGAAACAATAAATCTCGGTTCCTCATATTTTAATAGACAACCACTTGTAAACGAATATTTCTTATGTCGCACTATTTCTCCTACGAAAAATATACTTACACTTGCAATTGCAAAATGTACAGAACACAGCATAGCAAATGCAGTTTGTGAAATAGTAAATAAAAATGATATTTCAGTTTCGCCTAAAAAGTATGCGCATAATATAACGATTGAGTCGGGAGATGCAGTTATTGGTTTTACGATATTCACATCATATCCAAATGCCTATCCAAACGCTTTGAGTGTATATTCAAACATAGGTCTTAGTGCTAATCAACAAATTCCAGCAAGTGGTGTTATCGGAAACAATTTACCCGTGTATTGCATTAGAATGGGAGTAACTGGATTAGCTGCAATTGCTGTCGGTAAGAGTGTTACTTTAGATTCAGATACTGAAGTTAAGGATATCGTAGTACCACTATAACCCCATACCAAGAGGGCGGGCATCGCGTCAGTACAAGTAGTTGAGGTGTAATCATGGCAAAGTTTGAATTAAAGGTAAATACACGGACGGCACTGATTATACCGCGGGTACGTTTACAGTTTCAGACGGTACGAACGGAACCAACAGTACGAACGGGAAAGATGCGCTTGTATATCCGAATGTAATACAGACAGACGCACCAACCGTAGGTGCAATGAAAGTACTCGTTTCAACGGATTTTAATAGAACGCCAGTGATAAACGATGAGTTTATAGCTGTATGCCAATATGAAACGAATAAATCATTTATTGCAGTATGGCGGGTTCAACTTGTAAGCGGAGAAAATGTTACTTGTAATATTGTAAATTACGTTATTACAACAGGTGCTACAGGTCAGAAAGGCGCAGACGGCACCAATGGTACAAACGGTAAGGACGGTGTCAGTGAAGATGTGGGTATCAACCATTACGTTGGTGGTAATCCTATTTCTCAAGCAACAGACCCTATTGCAGGTGGTAACTTCATTGTATCCGAAACAATGTTGTTCCCTAAAGACGTTGGACTTAAAACTGGTGACGGGGTACTTGCATCGATTAAAAATACTGTAAATGGTAAAGTGTTCTTGGTCATTGGTACCATTAGCAATAACAATGCCGGTGTTGTTACTTGTGCAGTTGTTTCGTTGACAGAGGTCACACCACCGGCTGAGGGGATAAGCTCGGTAGGACCTAACAAATCCTACCGAGTATAAATAAAATTTCATAAAGGAGTAAATAAATGCAATTCGATTTTGTACAAAGAATGCTCGTTGAGTACGAAGATTTGCAAGATAAACTTGTTAAACTCGGTGCATTCATCAACAGTGACAAATTCAAAGAACTTGACGACGAGAACAGGTCTTTGTTAAATGCACAATATCATACTATGTATACTTACAAAGTAATATTGTCAAGGCGTATTAAAATAAATGGAGGTAACTAAAATGGACATCAAATGGTCTATTGACGAACAAGTAAATGCAGCTATGAATGGTGGTTGCAAATTAACGGCTGTTAACGGCATATTGAATGTAATGTTAATGGCAGAGTCAGATACTATAAATCAGTATCAGTATGCAAAACAAGCACTTATTAAATTGTTTAACAATGAGCCGGCAAAGGCACAGGTACTTGCTAAATTGGTAGACAATGTTATTGAGGATGAAGAGGACCATATTGAGTCGTTTAACAAAGCAGCAGCGATTATTGTAGGTCGCAAAGAACCTAAACCTACTGAGTATGATGAGGCAGAAGACAATGACTAATTATGAATATGACAAATTGTTTAGTGAAGTAACTAAATTGTCAAAAAAGGTAGACGACCTTAGTAAAATTGCTACAAAGGTAGAACTCAAATTAGAGGAATTGTCAAGAAAAACTATTGTAATAAGCGATGTACAAAAGGATATTGACAATTTAAAAGTAGAAGTTAATTCGTTGAAGGACGAAAAGGAGGTTTAAAATGTTAGACCAATATGGCGAACAAATTATGCAAATACTTTCCATGTCGCTCTGCGGTGTATCTTTGGCTACAATAATTGCGAATGTAATTTATTGTGTTAAGTCAATTAAACGTGCTGCTACAAGAGCAAAGAACGATAAAGAGGAATTCCAAAAACAATTAGCTGTGTCCAAAGAATACATTGAAACTTCATTTAAGAATGCGGTTCTTCCAAGCAAGATTAAACTTGATGTTAGCGAAAAAATTGAAAAGCCTATTGCAGAAGGTCTTGCTAAAATGGAGGATAATCAGAAAGAGTACTTGCAGAAAATACACGAAGAAAACCAGTTGATACTTAAAGTACTCAGTCAATTTACTCACACAAAGAAGTTGTCCGAAGAGGACCAAGACAAAATCAAGGAAATTGTAGGTGAGGCAGTAACCGAAGAAGTTAAACTGTGAGGTGACTTATGGCTAAAAAAGTTAAAGCAAGGAAATTGCAAATGCCTTTGTGGCAAGACCTTGTATATATGGCTCTTGTAGCAATAGCACCTATTGTAATAACTTGTATAGAGTTATTCAATTCTCATAGTACACCTTTTAAGTGGTCATTTGCAAGTATTGGCGCAATTCTTATTACATTTATTGTAATTAAAAAGTATTTGCTTAATAGTCAAATTGATAAACTTAAAAAAGAAGTATTTGCTTGTGAGCACGATTATTCAGTTGGTGCAAGTGACGATAAGCTTACAGAAGCAAAATGGTGTAAGGCTAAACTGATATTGTATGCTTATAATGCAATTGTAGTATTACTTACATTGGTGTTAGTGTATTTATTTATAACAGCTATTGTAGATGGTCTAATAGCGTTTAAGGGAGCAGCAACATTTATACTTTTGTTTGTAATATTCGGTATGATTTTTAAAGCACTTTGTTACACAACCGGTGTGTACGAAGATGAGGAGGAAGACTCCGGTGAGCAAGAAAATAACTAATTTTAGTACTCAAAAGTTAATAACCAAGATAATGATGTGGGGAACAACGCTGTTGTTCCTCGCAGCTCTTGGTATTATGGCATATTTGTCATTTGTAACAAATGTTGATATCAACCCGTCTGTTAAAAACATAACACTAATTGCTATGGTAGCATTGGTGTTAAACTTTATAATTTGGGAAAGTAGGCATCGTGCAGAATATGACAGATCAATGTTGGTTGATATTACAAACGACAAATATAGCGTGCATAGACGTTATTATTTTGCAAGGAAAGGATTGAAACAAACCGAAGTGCAGTCTTATATTCGCCAATATAATAAGGATTATGTACAAGCATGGTTAGACGATGTTGTAGATGAAACAGGTCGTACTATTGAGGAAATAGAAAATGAGCCTTATAGAGGTCACGACCATAAATTGTTAATCTATAAAGTTAAACATCACAAGTATCCTAAGTCAGGTTTGAAACGAGCCAGAGAAGTATTGTCAGTGCTCAATATAAGTAGTAGTGATAGTATGAAAATAAACTTAAAACAAGCCGAACATCAGCATGTCGGTGGTGCTATCCGTAAAGTTATAACATCTTTGTTATCAACATTGTTAGCAGCATCTGTAACAGTAAACTTTGTAGAAGGAGATTTAAGTAGCGCATTTTTAACATTGATACTCAATATTGTAATCTTGTTTACAAGTTTATTTTTCGGTACATTATCTGGCGCAAAAGCAGCCAAGATAAAGTTGTCTACAGCAGAAGTTGTATCAGAGTTGCTTGAAGAGTGGCGTAAACAACCTCCAAAGGAAGAACCGTTTCCAGATAAAGCAGAACCAATTGTAGAACAG
>CEAF01020898.1_pt1 | contig 13236 bp, 9 predicted proteins | sample 557431 | NCBI WGS metagenome assembly CEAF01 (sample SAMEA3182068, study PRJEB8094) | gut metagenome | biome: human; feature: gut; material: Stool; isolation source: human stools | place: Canada | collected 2013-11-18 | reverse complement strand
GATACAATTTTTTACGTTCCGCTCCCAAAAAGGAGCATAACTTTGAGGGAATTTCAATGCCGGGTTCACGTTTGGGCGAATACTTTTCTGTGATTAATTTTGGCGAGTCTCACGGACCGGCTATCGGTTGTGTGATCGACGGCTGTCCTCCGGGCATGGAGTTAAGTCAGGAAGATATCCAAAAAGAGCTTGATCGGAGACGTCCCGGAACGTCACGTCATGTCACTCAGCGCAAAGAAAGTGACACGGTTGAAATCCTCTCCGGGGTTTATCAGGGCAAAACCACCGGAACTCCGATTGCATTGCTGATTAGAAACGAAGATCAGAGAAGTAAAGACTATTCTGCAATCGAAAATTTGTTCCGACCGGCCCACGCTGATTACACCTATTACAAAAAATTCGGAATCCGTGATCCCCGCGGGGGCGGCAGAAGCTCAGCTCGTCTCACAGCCCCGACGGTCGCAGCAGGAGCTGTTGCTAAGAAATGGCTTGAAGAAAATCTAAATATAAAGATTCGTGCTTGTCTGGTTAACTTAGGTGGGATCCCGCTGGAAGTTAAAGATTGGACGGCGGTCGACAACAATCCGTTCTTCACTGCAGATCTGGAAAAAGTTCCTGAATTGGAAGCTTTTATGGATGAGCTTCGTCGGGCCGGAGACTCTGCCGGAAGCGAAATCTACGTTGAAGTACAAGGCGTTCCTCCCGGGGTCGGAGAGCCGATTTATCGAAGGTTGGATGCTTGCCTGGCGTATGCCTTTATGGGATTGAATGCAGTAAAAGGCGTTGAGATCGGGGACGGCTTCGAAGTTGTCAGCAGTCGTGGAAGCCTGAATGCTGATCGTATGGGTACGAAGTACGAAAACGGCTTTGCGAGTAACCACGCCGGCGGTATTTTGGGCGGGATTTCTACCGGTGCGACGATTACAGCAAAAGTTGCGATTAAACCGACTCCCTCGATTCGTCAGGAAATGCCGACACTGACCGTTGACGGGAAGGACACAATCGTCTCGACTAAAGGAAGGCATGACCCTTGTGTCGGCATACGTGCGACACCGATCTTAGAGGCACTGACTGCCTTGGTATTGATCGACCAAGTTATGGCCCAGAGAGCACAGTGCGGAAGCATTTGAGAATCCAAAAATAGAAACGGGACCCAAGCGGTCCCGAATTCAATCTTAATTGACTTTTCTGCGGGGGTCCTCATCACGCGGCCAGCACTGAACTCCTTTCTTGTCCGGAAGGATTCGCGGATCAAAGATCGGATCAAGAATGCCTCTGCGTTTCTGGGCGCTGTAATCGCGCAAAGCGGCAATCGCATATTTGCCGAGCATGAAGATGGCGACTAAGTTCACAATAGCCATCAAAGCCATGAACAGGTCAGCCAAATCCCAAACTAAAGAAAGGGAAGCGATAGAGCCGACAAAGACCATTACAACGACAAAAACTCGGAAAATCGGCATGGCGTACTTGCTCTTGGAAATGAACGGCATGTTCATTTCGCCGTAGAAGTAGTTGCCGATGATGGAGCTGAAAGCAAAGAACAGCACAATGACGGTCATAAAGAAGTTTGTCCACTCGCCGAGCTGACCGGCCACGGATTTCTGAACAAGCGCAATTCCTGTGAGTTTGGAACCCATCATCCATTCCGGAGAGAGAAGAACCAGCATTGCAGAGGCGGTGCAGACAAACAGCGTGTCGAAGTACACACCCATCGCCTGAATAAGACCCTGCTTAACAGGGTGAGAGGCGTCGGCTGCTGCGGCAGCGTTCGGAACAGCACCCATACCGGCTTCGTTGGAGAAGAGACCACGCTTAATACCGGTCATCAAGGCGACACCGATAGCAGCACCTGTGATGGAGTCAAAGCTGAAGGCTTTGGTCACGATCATGAGCAGAACGCGAGGGACTTCAGTGATATTCATGCAGGTCACGACAAAAGCGAGAAGAAGGTAGGCGCCCGCCATGAACGGAACCATAAAGCTGGCAACCTTCGCAATACGTGTCATGCCGCCGAAGATCACTAAGCCGGTGACTATGGCAAGGATTAGTCCGGTATATGCGGGTTTGAGTCCCGTCGTGGTTTCAATAGACAGAGAAATCGTATTGGCCTGGACGGAATTGAAGATTAAGGCATAAGTGGCGGATATCAACACGGCGAACACACCGGCCCAGAAAGGCGAACCTAAAGCGTTCTTGATGTAGTAAGCAGGGCCGCCCATGAAACCCCCGCCGGGTTTCTTTACCTTATAAATCTGAGCCAGTGTGGACTCAATAAATCCGCTGGCTGCGCCTAATGTGGCAATGACCCACATCCAGAAGATGGCGCCTGGACCGCCGGTAACGACAGCGATAGCAATACCGGCAATATTGCCGACGCCGACGCGGGAGGCGGTGGAAATACAAAAAGCCTGGAAGGGAGAGATGTGTCCTTCAGGCCTTGGAGTGCGGGACCCTTCCAGAACACAGCGGAACATTTCTCTGACGTTGGTAATCTGGACAAAACGAGTGCAGAAGGTGAACCAAAGGCCGACGCAGATCAGAAGTCCGATCAGGACGTAGGACCAAAGGACGTTGTTTAAAGAAGAAACGATTGAGGCGAACCAGTCCATTTGATAGTGAAATTAAGCGATTGGAAACGAGAGCGCTCAAGACGTACCTGGTTTGCTTATACTGAGCTCAGGGCCGGATGTTTTTTATCATGGCGGCTGTATTGACATCTAAGAGATCTCAAAGAAGAAACCGAGTAGGACTTTTACGTTCCGCAATGCGGAAAAGCACTGCAGGACAAACACTCAGCCCTCCATTCTAATTGCTCATACCATCCGTCAACGGAAGGGTGCGAAAAAAATCGCAAAAAAATTAAAAATTTCGGAATTCGTTAGCGTCTCGGTGAAATTGCTGACCGAAGACAGTCAGAAAATCTTACAGATTTTTATTCGCCGTGCTTTTCGGTGGCATACTCAAAGAATTACTTCAAAAATTTAGTGATACCAGTAAGAAATGAGAACACCGGAATCCCCTAAAACACTCTACGACAAAATCTTTGACGAACACGTCGTCCGAATGGAAGAAGACGGCACTGCAACCCTCTACATCGACCGTCATCTGGTCCACGAAGTGACCAGTGCCCAGGCTTTTGAGGGACTGCGCATGAACAACCGTCCTTTGTGGCGCAAGAGCTCGATTGTGGCCACAGCCGATCACAACACACCGACGACCGGTTGGGAAGCCGGAATGGAGGGCATTACTGATCCGATCTCCAAGCTGCAGGTCACGACATTGGATGAAAACATTCGTCAAAACGGATGTGCGGCGTTTTTCCCGTTCCTGTCCCGCGGACAGGGCGTCATCCACGTTATGGGACCGGAAGAGGGTGCAACGCTTCCCGGCATGACTGTCGTTTGCGGTGACTCTCACACGAGCACCCACGGAGCTTGCGCAGCAATTGCCTTCGGTATCGGAACGAGTGAAGTTGAGCACGTGATGGCAACCCAGACGCTGCTCACGAAGAAAATGAAAAACATGCGCGTGCATGTGGAAGGCAAACTGCAGCCCGGCGTTTTTGCTAAGGATCTTGCGCTCTACATTATCGGCAAGATCGGAACGGCCGGCGGAACAGGGTGCGCCATTGAGTTTGACGGCCCTGCAATTCGTGCGCTCTCTATGGAAGGCCGCATGACGCTCTGCAATATGGCCATCGAAGCCGGTGCGCGCTGCGGGTTAGTCGCCTGTGATGATAAAACGATTGAATACATGAAGGGCCGTCCTCTGGCTCCGGAAGGCGAGCTTCTGGATCAGGCCATCGAATACTGGAAGACACTTCATTCGGACGAAGGCGCCAAGTTTAGTATCGAAGTCAACCTTCAGGCAGAAGACGTCGTTCCGATGGTCACATGGGGAACTTCTCCCGAGATGGTCGCACCGATCACCGGCTGCACACCGATTCCCGAAGATCAAAAAGATCTCGTCAAACGTGAGGGCTGGGAACGCGCTTATCAATACATGGATTTGAAGCCCGGTACACCGATGACTTCGATCGCTCCGAACAACGTCTTTATCGGTTCTTGCACGAACGGCCGTATTGAAGATATTCGAGCCGCTGCTTATGTGGTGCGCAAGCTTGGTAAGAAAGTGGCTCCTACGGTTAAACAGGCTCTGGTGGTTCCGGGATCCGGACTCGTCAGAGAGCAGGCCGAGGATGAAGGGCTGGACAAGATTTTTATTGAAGCCGGATTCCAGTGGCGCCGTCCGGGCTGCTCGATGTGTTTGGCGATGAATGCCGACCGCTTAGAGCCGGGCGACCGCTGTGCCTCAACCAGCAACCGAAACTTCGAAGGGCGCCAAGGCAATAAGAGCCGCACGCATCTTTGCTCTCCGGCCATGGCCGCTGCGGCAGCCATCGAAGGTCATTTTGTTGATGTGCGCAAACTTTTCTAAGAGAGGCAGAAATGGAAAAATTCACAGTTCTTCAAGGCATTGTCGCTCCCTTAGACCGCTCTAATGTCGACACCGATGCCATAATTCCGAAACAGTTTTTAAAGTCAATTTACCGCACCGGTTACGGTCCGAACCTTTTTGATGAATGGCGTTACCTCGATAAAGGCGAACCGGGGATGGATCCTGCCACCCGCAAGATCAATCCGGATTTCGTTTTGAACCAGCCTCGCTACCAAGGTTCCACGATTTTGCTGGCGCGCAAGAATTTCGGTTGCGGCTCATCCCGCGAACACGCGGCTTGGGCGCTGACGCAGTATGGCTTCAGAGTGGTCATCGCACCGAGCTTTGCCGATATTTTCTACAACAACGCATTTAAGAACGGTTTGCTCCCGATCAGTTTGCCGGAGTTTGTGGTTGACTACTTGTTTGATGAAATCAAAGCAAACAACGGCTATCAGCTCTCCGTCGACCTGGTCAACCGCGTTGTGATTGAACCCAACGGCAAACGCCATGAATTCGAAGTTCCTGAATTCCGCCGTTATTGCCTGCTGAACGGCTTGGACGATATCGGCATCACGCTGCAGCACGCTGACGAAATCAAGGCATTTGAACAGCAGCGTCTGAACCAGAAACCCTGGCTCGCTAAAACAATTTATTAATCAAACCTAAGAGAAGAAAACCAATATGAAAAAAATTGCAGTTCTCGCCGGTGACGGCATCGGTCCCGAGATCATGGCCCAGGCCCTTAAAGTTTTAACGGCGCTCAAGCTTCCTCTGGAATTTGAGGAAGCCTTAGTCGGCGGTGTCGCTTACGCCGCTTTCGGTCATCCTCTTCCCGCTGAAGTCGTGGAACTCGCTAAGAAGAGCGATGCCGTTCTTTTCGGTGCAGTCGGTGACTTCAAATATGACAATCTGCCTCGCTATCTCCGTCCCGAACAGGCCATCCTCGGCTTAAGAAAAGCTTTAGGCCTTTTTGTGAATCTTCGTCCGGCCATTTGCTATCCGGAACTCACAGCTGCTTCTTCCCTGAAACCCGAACTTGTTTCCGGTCTGGATCTTCTGCTCGTTCGCGAACTCACCGGTGACGTTTATTTCGGCCAGCCCAGAGGCAAACGTATCAGCCCGGACGGTGTTTTTGCAGGTACTGAAGAAGGTTTTGACACGATGCGTTACGCTGTTCCCGAAGTTGAAAGAATTGCCCACGTCGCATTCAAGGCCGCGATGGGCCGCAGCAAACACCTTGTCAGCGTAGACAAGGCCAATGTTCTGGAAACTTCCCAGGTTTGGCGTGACACCATGATCAAGGTCAGCAAAGAATATCCGGAAGTCACTCTCGAACACATGTACGTCGATAACGTAGCCATGCAGCTTGTTAAGGCTCCGAAGAAGATCGATGTGATGGTCACCGGCAATCTTTTCGGCGACATCCTTTCTGATGAAGCCGCTATGCTTACCGGTTCCATCGGTATGCTGGCTTCTGCCGCTTTGAACGAGAAAGGACAAGGCCTCTTCGAACCTTCTCACGGTTCTGCACCTGACATTGCCGGCCAGAACATTGCAAATCCTCTAGCCCAGATTTTGTCAGCGGCCATGATGCTTCGTTATTCTTTAGGAATGGAGGAAGCAGCAGTCCGAATTGAAAATGCGGTTAAGAAAGTTCTTGCTCAGGGATACCGCACGGGAGACATCCGCAGCGAAGGCTGCAAGCTTGTCAGCTGTTCTGAAATGGGAGATGCGGTTGTCGCCGCGCTCTAAAGCAAAGTGAAGCACTACTCGATAGGAGAAACACAAATGTTGAAGTTAGGTATGGTTGGCTGGCGGGGAATGGTCGGCTCCGTGTTGATGGACAGAATGAAGCAGGAAGACGACTTTAAGTTTGTCAGCACCACATTCTTCTCTACCAGTAACGCCGGTGGCAAAGCACCGGAAGTCCCTAATTCAGATCCTATTCTTAAAGATGCCAATGATCTGGACGCATTGGCAGCCTGCGACGTAGTCATTTCCTGCCAGGGCGGTGACTGGACAAAAGCTCACTTCAAACCGCTTCGCGATAAAGGCTGGAACGGCTACTGGATTGATGCCGCTTCCACGCTGCGTATGGAAAAAGACGCCATCATCGTTCTCGACCCCGTGAACATGGACGTGATTCAGAAGGGTTTGCGCGAAGGCGTTAAGAACTACATCGGCGGCAACTGCACGGTCAGCCTGATGCTGATGGCCTTAGACGGTTTGATCCGCGCTGATTTGGTTGAATGGATTTCTTCCATGACTTACCAAGCCGCTTCCGGCGCCGGTGCTCCCAATATGCGCGAACTGCTCGAACAGATGGGTGCTCTTTACGGCGTTGTTGCTGAAGATCTGAAAGATCCTCGCTCTGCCATTCTGGCCATCGACCGCAAAGTTACCGAAGAACTTCGTTCTACCGACTTCCCCGACAAAGCTTTCGGTGTACCTCTTGCCGGCAGCCTGATCCCCTGGATCGACAAAGAAGTCGAACACGGACAGAGCCGCGAAGAATGGAAGGGCGGTGCCGAAGCTAACAAGATTTTGGGCAAACCCGCTATCGGAGAGCCCGGATGCATGCCCGTTGACGGTTTGTGCGTTCGCGTCGGATCCATGCGCTGCCACTCTCAGGCTTTGACGATCAAGCTGAAGAAAGATGTTTCCTGCGAAGAAATCGAAAGACTTCTTGCTGAAGCCAATCAGTGGGTTAAAGTCATTCCGAACCGCAAAGAAGATTCTATTCATGAACTGACTCCGGCCAAGGTCTCCGGAACGCTTTCTGTTCCTATCGGCCGTATCCACAAACTGAATTTCGGTCCGGAATACGTCACTGCCTTCACAGTCGGCGACCAGCTCCTTTGGGGCGCTGCCGAACCGCTGCGCCGCATGCTGCGTATTCTCGTTGACTTCAAAGCCTAATTGCCGATGAGAGTCGCATTAGGACTCGAGTACGACGGCCGTTCTTTCGAGGGCTGGCAGACCCAGCCTTCCGGACAAACAGTCCAGGATTATCTCGAAGCGGCCGTTGTTCAGTTTACGGGTGAAAAAGTTAAAGCCGTCTGTGCCGGGCGCACAGACGCCAATGTTCATGCCACGGGTCAAGTGATCCATTTAGATACGGGAGCCGACCGTAAGGAGATTTCTTGGGTTCGCGGCTTGAATTCTTATCTGCCGACGGAATGTGCGGTTCGCTGGGCGAAAGTCGTCCCGGACGAATTCCATGCGAGGTTTTCCGCTTGCAGTCGGACTTATGAATACTGGATCGTCAATGAGCCGGTTCGTTCTCCGATTCTTTCCGGCAGAACCGGCTGGGTCTTCCGTCCGCTCAACGAAAAGAACATGGAAGCCGCAGGCCAGTTCTTGGTCGGCGAACATGATTTCTCCAGTTTCCGTGCCGCAGGGTGCCAGAGCAAGACGCCGGTGAAAAATATTGAATATCTGCATGTCATTCGTCTCGGACGATTCATCAAGATTCGTGTCAAGGCAGACGCCTTCCTTTATCACATGGTTCGAAATATCGTCGGCTGTCTGGTTTACGTAGGCACGGGCGCCAGAAGTGTTGATTGGATGGGAGAAGTTTTGGAAGCAAAAAGCCGACAGGCGGCCGCTCCGACTTTCTATCCAACAGGACTTTATCTGACCGGCGTCGGCTATCCGGAAATCTTTGGCCTGCCTCAGCACGGAGCTTCGCCGTTTCCCGGCTGACAAATTTTTGTTAACGAACTCAATGAGTTTGAGTTCATGCAGAGCGGCTGGATTCGATTAGAATCAGTAGATTCAGTAAAAAGAAACTAATTTGCACTATGAGTTGGCTCGATAAAGTGCTCCCGAAAATCAGTCGGAGTAACGGCGAAACTGCCAAAAAAGATATTCCTGCAGGCGTGTGGACAAAGTGTTCCAACTGCGGAACGACGCTTTACGCTCAGGAGCTTCGCGACAACCTTAACGTTTGTCCGAAATGCAACCATCATATGCGCGTGAGTGCTCGTCAGCGTTTGGATATGATTCTCGACCCTGAAAATCGTCAGGAAATCGGTGCGGAAATTCGTCCTGTCGATCCGCTTGGATTCGTGGACAGCAAAAAATATCCTGACCGCGTTAAGCAGGCGCTGTCTGCCAGCGGAGAAACCGACGCTTTAGTTGTGCAGTCAGGCACCATCCATGCTATGCCCGCTGTCGTTGCCGTCTTTGAATTCGGTTTTATGGCCGGTTCCATGGGCTCGGTTGTCGGAGAGCGCTTTGCTCGTGCTGTTCAGGCCGCTATTGATAATCAGGCAGCATTTGTCTGTTTTACCGCTTCCGGCGGCGCTCGTATGCAGGAAGGTCTTTTCTCTCTGATGCAGATGGCCAAGACAACCGGAGTTATCGCTAAGTTGGCAGAACACAAACTTCCGTTCATTTCTGTCTTAACCGATCCGACGATGGGCGGCGTGTCTGCAAGCTTTGCTTTCATGGGCGACGTCGTTATGGCTGAGCCTAAGGCTTTGATCGGCTTTGCCGGCCCGCGCGTCATTGAACAAACCGTTCGTGAACAGCTTCCGGAAGGATTCCAGAGATCCGAGTTCCTGCTGCAGAAGGGCGCCATCGACATGATCGTCGATCGTAAAAACTTAAAGATGGAAATCGCAAAACTCATTGCACTCTTCCAAAAAGAGTCTTTGGACGCGATTGAGTAGCATTCTCCGGACCGCTTCGGCGGTCTTTTTAGTTTATTCACAATGAAATTTGAGACTTTGGATGCGTGGCTTCATCACATTGAGGGTTTGCACGCACAGGCAATAGATTTAGGCCTTGACCGCATGGAAACCATGCTCAAGCGTCTGGACATCCGCTTTAAATGCCCCGTGTTTACCGTCGGAGGCACCAACGGTAAAGGCTCTACCTGCGCTTTTATTGAATCGGCACTGTTAGCCGGCGGCTATTCCGTAGGTGTCCATACTTCTCCGCACTTGATCCGCTTCAACGAAAGAGTTCGAATTAACGGAGAAGACGCTAAGGACGAAGAACTGATTCGTCAGTTCGAGAAGGTCGAAGCCGCTCGCGGCGAGATGACGCTGTCGTACTTTGAATACACGCTGCTCGGCATTCTTCTTCTGTTTGCGGAAAAAGATCTTGATGCCGTGGTGTTAGAAATCGGGCTCGGCGGACGTCTTGACGCTGTCAACACGGTTGAGCCTTCCGTCTCCGTCATTACGAGCATCGGAATTGACCATACGGCTTATCTCGGAACTACCCGTGAATCCATTGGCTGGGAAAAGGCTCACATTTACCGTTCGGGCAAGCCGGCTATCTGCGCTGACGCTAATCCTCCGATTACGGTTGAGCAGTACGCCGATAAAATCGGTGCCGAACTCCTGGTTATCGGAAAGACCTTCAGGTTTGAGCACAATCACGGCGATAAGACCTGGAATTTCTTTGGGTCAAGGGGCGAGCTCAGGAATTTGCCGTTGCCGACGATGCCCGGCGAACATCAGCTGAACAATGCCTCCGGAGCTTTCGAAGCCCTTCAATGCATGCAGGGAAAACTGCCGCTTAAGCGTGAAGCATTTGAATCAGCTCTATTGAATACTCGTATTACCGGACGCTTCTCTAAAGTCAGAAATGCACCGGAGGTCTACTTAGATGTCGGACATAATCCCCATGCGGCTAAAGAATTGGCAAAGACGCTGAGTGAGCTTCCGAAGGCAACACGTCAGGTTGCGGTCTTCGGGATGCTTTCTGATAAGGACCGCCCGCAAGTCTGCCGGATCATGGTTTCGAGCTTTAACAAGTGGTATTTGTCGGATCTGCAAGGTCCGCGAGGCGGAATCGCACAGGATCTCTGCGCTATGCTAAGTGAAGCAGGCGTTCCTCAGGAAAAAATTCAGACTTTCAAGACCGTCGAGGAAGCTCTTCAGAGAGCCATCGAAGAGGCGCACGAGACTGATAGAATAGTCACCTTCGGTTCCTTTTTAACAGTGGCTTCAGCTATTGAATATTTAAAGGAAAAAGTCGGACGAAATTAAAAAGAAAGGAAGAGCAGTATGCCTTTTTGGAAAAAGAAAGAGCCCGAAGTTCCGCTGCCTCATGTGGAACCAGGGATGAGCGCCTCGCAGTCTTCGGAGCCCAACCCTATAAGGTTCTCCGACGAACCGCAATTCGGCACGGTGCATCCTTCGCAAACTGCTGTTCCTCCGACTCGTGTCCGCCAGCCATCTGACGGTGAATTCGCAACGCATCCGTCGGCGATCCAGACTCCGGTGACCTCTTCTCAAAAGGAATCTTTTGCAACGGTCAGACCGACTCCGGCTCCTGCGCAGGAGATGCCGCTTCACATAGAAGAAAATCCTTTTGCCTCGGCTCCTGCCGCAAAAGAATCTCCGACTGAAGTCAAACTCGATCTGGAAACCGCTTCTCATGCCGCCCCTAATGTTGAGTCTGAGCCTGCCGCACCGCAGCCCGAAAAGCGCAGTTGGTTTAAACGTGCGCCTAAAAAAGACGAGCAGCAGCTCGAAGAAGAGGAGCTGCGCCGTCAGAAATGGATTCATGCACGCCGAAGATTTGTTGGTACCCTGATGCTTCTGATGGCTGCGGCGATTGCGATTCCTATTCTTTTTGATAAGGAAGCGCCGCCTCCTGCCGTCACGATTCCGCTTCGGATACCGAAAGAAAATTCTGTTGATGTAACCAAGATCACCGTTCCGCCGGCTCCGGCGCCGGAAGAGGGCGAAGAACCGAAAGAAGCGCCGAAGGTTCCTCCCGTCCCGTCTGTGAATTCCGGTAAAGACCAGGCCGCTGCCGTCGCGCCTTCCGCTTCCGGCAATACCGCCGGTAAGGCTCCTGAAGCCAAGAACGACACTGCGGAAGCTGCTAAGAAAGCAGCAGAAGCCAAGAAGGCCGCAGAAGAGAAGAAGGCAGCCGAAGCTAAAAAGTTAGCTGAAGCCAAGAAACAGGCAGAGGCTAAGAAGCAGGCCGAAGAAAAGAAAGCTCAGGAGACTTCCGCTCCCAAACTTACCAAGGGCCAGTACTTTATTCAGGTGATCGCGCTTTCTAACCAGAATCGTGCTCAAGGCATTGTGGACAAGATGAAGAAGGCCGGAGTGCCTGCCTATCTTTCCCCGATCCAGGCTAAGAGCGGCAGGATTTACCGCGTGCAGGCCGGTCCTTTCAAATCTGCTAAAGAAGCTGAAGCTGCTAATGCCAAGCTCGGTTTGGCAGGTTTGAATACAGGTAAAGTCCAGTCAGTGAGGTAAGTGTGGATTTTTCTTCCTTAGGTCTCGGAGAGCTCGACTGGGTCTTCGTTGTTATCATCCTGCTCTCCACACTTCTTGGGGTTTCCCGCGGCATGGTTCGCGAAATTTTTGCCCTGGTAGGCTGGGTAGCAGCTTTCTTTGTTTCTCTTTATTGTTCTGCCGATTTGGCAGCGATCCTTCCGTTCCAGGCCCACATGGGCCTCATGACAAGGACTTTTGTTTCCATTGTTTTGATTGTGATCGGATGCGTATTTCTGGCCGGTTTAGTCGGTAAAATACTGCGCAGTATTCTCGCCTCTGTTTCTATCGGAGCAGAGGATAGGCTTTTGGGGTGTTTGTTCGGTTTTCTACGCGGATTACTCATTGTCGGGCTGCTGGTCTTTCTCGGCGGAACGACCGAGTTCTTTTCCAAGCAGCTTTGGTGGAAAGATTCTGCGCTGGTGCCGGCGTTTGAGAAGGGCATCACATGGTGCGCTCCTTACATTCCCGATAGTCTGATGGAATTACGTAAATAAAACTTAACCTTTAATCCTCGGAGTTAAATACAAATGTGCGGAATAGTGGCGCTGTACGCTTCCGGTCCCGTTAACCAGAGGCTGTACGATGCACTCCTGCTGCTGCAGCACCGCGGTCAAGACGCCGCCGGTATCTGTACGGTTGAAGGACGTCATTTCCATATGCATAAAGGCATGGGCCTTGTGCGTGACGTTTTTAGAACTCGCAATATGCGAGACTTGCTCGGTAACTGCGGTATTGGACAAGTACGTTATCCTACTCAGGGAAATGCAACGGCTGCGGATGAATCGCAGCCTTTTTACGTCAATGCACCCTTCGGTATTGTTCTGGCTCACAACGGCAATCTGACAAACGCCGAAGAGCTGGCTCAGGAACTTTACGAACTGGACCGTCGTCATATCAATACGACCAGCGACTCCGAAGTGCTTCTGAACGTGTTTGCTAATGAGCTGGCGCTCGCCACTCAGGGTCATCCGCTGGATGAAGAAGCCTTGTTCAAGGCAGTTTCCGGTGTACATAAACGCGTGAAAGGTTCTTATGCCGTCGTCTGCATGATCGCCGGTCACGGTGTTGTGGCTTTCAGAGACCCGTACGGCATTCGTCCGCTTTGCTACGGCACAACGCTCGGCGAAGACGGAAAGAGCGAATATATGATCGCCAGTGAATCCGTGACGCTGGAAGGCAGCGAATTCCAAATTCTGGGTGACGTCCATCCGGGAGAAGCCATTTGGATTGATGAGAACGGCGACCTGCATAAGAAACAGTGCGCAGAACACCCGGTCTATTCGCCCTGTATTTTTGAGTATGTCTATTTGGCTCGTCCCGACTCTCAGCTTGATGGCATTTCCGTTTACGAAGCTCGTCTGAGACTGGGCGAAAACTTGGCAAAAGAAATCAAAAAATCGATTCCTTTGGAAGATATTGATGTGGTCATGCCAATCCCCGATTCTTCTCGTCCTGCCGCAGCTCAGTTAGCCAAGGCTCTGAATCTTCCTTACCGCGAAGGCTTCATCAAGAACCGCTACGTCGGCCGCACCTTCATCATGCC
>CEAF01028920.1_pt1 | contig 13415 bp, 18 predicted proteins | sample 557431 | NCBI WGS metagenome assembly CEAF01 (sample SAMEA3182068, study PRJEB8094) | gut metagenome | biome: human; feature: gut; material: Stool; isolation source: human stools | place: Canada | collected 2013-11-18 | reverse complement strand
ACCCCTCCGAGGATCTCTCCGAGCTGCCCCCATTGTTTGAGACTGTGGCTGGACAGTGAGTACAGGATGGTGGTGTCATTGCGAAACAGCCTGCCAGAGCTGCTTTTGGCTGGGTGGGGACCGCTCGTCACCTTTTTTGGCCGTCTTTTATGCAGAGTGTCTGCACAGGTGAGTCTTCGCGCACCCGCCGAATCGCTGTTCCCCCTCGTCAGGGGCCCACCAACCGACGTTGTTAGCTGCCGGATATGACTGTATGATACAGTGTTTTTTGAGGTGCATGAAAACCAATTCCATTGGCTTCGGCTTCATTGTACATCTGAGATCCGGTGTGTAACAGAAACAGAATGGCAGGTTTCTTACCCCATTTGTCAGGTTCAGAGTTCTGCTTCCAATTCAGATAGGAAAGATATTACCCTTTGCAGAATCTGCTTCTTATTCTCAACCTCTGTGCCAAGCAGAAGATAATCCAGAGAAACGCCAAAACAATTTGCCAAATCTACAGAAAACTCGATTGAGCCAGTACGTTGGCCATTTTCGATTTTCACGATATAAGTACTTGTCACATGCATTTTCTCAGCAAGTTGTTCCTGAGTAAGTCCTCGGCTTTTCCGTAAATTCTTGATTCGTGCAGCATAGCTATCTCTGCTAAAGCCCATAACATTTTCCTCCGTTTCATTCGAGATTTGGGAAATCCAAACCTCGAATGCGGAGGGGCGCGACAGTGAAAATATACCTCGTGGGTGAAGCTGGCACATTGCGATATGCTCTTTTTCCATTGAGCGAATTGCATTGTTACCTCCGAAGGGCGGCAACAGCAATAAAAAAGCCGGACATCGAGAAGAAAGGTACCCTAAATGGCTACCTGTTCTTCTCAATGCCCGGCAATTTGGTGACTCATAGACAATGTCTAAGGACCCGTGGCTCGGTGCAATCAGCTCCTTTATTCTGTTATGGGTTGATACGGTCTAAAAGAATTATGCCAGTTTGGGTGAATACGAACCCCTGGCTGTCCGGTAACTGAGATCCACACGGACCACTCTCCGACAATTAGGACATTTCATTTCGATGATCCCAGTTGTGGGTGTTACTTTATCCAAGATCCTCCACTGACAGTAGGGGCAGAGCTTCACAACCTTGACCTCATATGGCCGAATATTCATAATTCATCCTCCTCGTCCCTTTCGATCCGTACCAATGCATACGGATCATGGAGGTCATTTCGTTTGAGGAGTCCCAACTGCGACATACGGATAGAGAGGGCAGTCTTTGATACGCCCATGTAGTTGGCCATCTCTTCGAAGCGCCTGTAATCTGACCGAGCAAATACTCGATTCAGCAGCCGCATCTGGGACCCTAAACCAAAGCGTTCCATGCATTGCTGAACACACCCTGCCGGAAGTAATATAATGCCGGCCAAGGTATCCACCTGCCATTCTTCCCAGTCTCTTGCACAGGTTCTGGTGCGATAACAGTAGTGGACGCACCGCTCCATCGTCTGTGCCCCATAGTCCCTCGGGAACAACAATTTTAAGATATGGTGGCAGCTCTCATGGGAAACCGTGTAGTTACGACGGCCTACATTAGCGCCTTCCCGAGCAAGTTCGCTCTCGATCAGGAGTGTTTTTCCGTCCAACATGTAGAATTGATCCTCACTGTACTCAGGCTCCCCATCTTCAGGAAATACTTCAACGCCAATTTTACAGAAGGATGTTAGGCCAAGTTTTACCCCGTCCTTCGACAGATGCCTATAGTCGATCTGTAGCCCCAGCAGGTCATGACAGAGATGATCGATATCCACACGCTCCAGCACCTGACCTGCCACGCCTGGAAGGGCGGCATATGCTCTAATAACTCTTTCGCCAATGGCTTCCAGGTCAGCTCGTGATAAAACTTTCAAAGCTTGCACCTCCTCTGTTTTATGAAGGATATACCTTATAGAGAGATCACCCGCATCCCTTTGCTTCAACAAACCATTTATTCCCTTCGCTGAACAAAAAGGTTTCTTGCCCTCGAATGATCACGGTATATCGAATTCCTCCGCCACTCACTTTGGCAGAAGCCGCACGGCATTTATACTTCAATTTCTCAATTTGAAAGATTTGACCATTCGGCCAGCGGATGAATCGTGGAGAGACGGTTCCGTTTTTATCCACATCCAGATTCACAGCAACATATTCTTTCCTGCATTGTGATTCCATTGAACTCCCCCCGTTCAAAATCCGAAGTAAATACGAACATCCTTACGTATTTTGATTGACACACAGAATGTTCGTGTGATATTATTTATACGAACAGAATTTCGGTTCCATGCTCGGATTATAGCGCGAATGTAATTTCGTGTCAATATCATTTTATGAAAAATCGTTCGTGTTCATGCGTAAAAAAGAGAGGTGGGCTTATGGCTTTCAAAGAACGGTTAAGAGAAAAAAGAAAAGAAGCTGGTCTGACACAGACGGAATTAGCAAAGATGATTTCTGTTACAGACCGAACGATTCAGAATTATGAACTTGGCACAAGAATCCCCCAGAACATGAAGATAGTCAGTGACCTTGCGGTCGCCCTCAAAACAACACCAGATTATCTTCTTGGTACCGCTGAAACCTATGTCATAGAAGCACGTGAAAAAGGGGGCAGAAAGGCAGCCAAAGATCTTGACGAACTGGTTGGTGAAGTAACGGGATTGTTTGCTGGTGGACAGCTCTCCGAAGATGCTCTGGAAGGAGCTATGAAGGCGCTAAATGATGCCTATTGGATCGCAAAAGAAAAGAATAAGAAATATGCACCAAAGAAATACCGGTCGCAGGACAAATAAGTCCGTTCTTTGGGATAGATCATTTGATAAAATCATTTGGGTTACCATAGGACGGAGGTGGGCAAATGGATGGTCGAATGCTCTCAAATATCGGAGCAAAGCTTGTTCGCCGGTGCGGAACAAGAGATCCCTTTGAAATTGCGCGGCAACTTGGAATTGAAGTTATCTTCTGCGATGATCTGGGATCACTGAAAGGGATGTACCGGGTCATTAAGCGAAATAGATTCATATTTATCAACTCATCTCTCAGCGAGAAGATGCAGAGGATCGTGTGCGCCCACGAGCTTGGTCACGACCAGCTTCATCGAAAACTCGCTTGTGCCAATGGCCTGCATGAATTCATGCTTTATGACATGAGCACACGCCCTGAGTATGAGGCCAATATCGTTGCGGCAGAGATCCTGCTGGACAATGATGAGCTGCTTGATTATATCTATACCTACAACTATTCTGCAGAACAGATCGCTCGGGCCATGGAGACAGATATCAACTTGGTCGCTCTTAAGATCGCACATCTGACAGAGATCGGGTATGATCTGCGCCCTGTCGATCACCGCAGCGATTTCTTGAAGAACAACTGATCACTTTACAGGAAGGAGCAGGAACATGAAGTATATCTTATACCGAGCGCCCCAGGGGCTTGATAAAAATGTGCGGCAGCACGAGCTTGTTGCTGTGGAGTATGGAGAGAACATCTTTGATGTAACGGATTCCTTGATCCAGGACGCTGCTGATGATCTGGCCGGTCTACCTGAGTATGCGGGGTGTGATACAGCAGCAAAGGCGCCGGAGCCCATTGAAAGCTTCCGGCGTGTCAAGAAGTATCAATACGAGATGTTGGGGATCGTGTATCCACCCAAGGGCGAAAAGAACTTTCTTATTGACTTCGGAATCGTGGAGGTCTGTGATGACGGCCGTGGATAATACACAGCGAGGAAAAGAGTGGCCAGAGACATACTCCAGACGAGTCCTCAATCAGATGTACCGGGCAATTCCACTGAAGGATACCGCCTTTCGGCTGCTGCGTAAATATTTCAATGCCCTGACCAATTTATATGGTGTTGTTCCTTTACGAGAGGTATATAAGATCGTCACCGCCCAAAACCCCAAATTAGTGACTCTGGATGAGTTCCTGGCATTTTCAGAAGTTGCACGGCATGAATGCGAAGATTATTATCTGCTGGGATTAGATGAGTTGTATGTTGATGGACCTGATGCAGTCGATCCAATGGATCGTGAGCTGATAGATATTGCGCTTATTGATGAGAGCTTGGATCGTTATCACGAACTGCTCCGGCAACATCAGGGCAAGCCCTACTTTGTGCCAAAGAAATCTATCCTTTTGGCTTATGAAGATGCATTTTATTGCGAGCCATCTCCCCAAGCTGTCTCTCTGCGTAGTTTCCTTTCCAAACGGTTACATAACGATGATACGATGGTCGATTCTATCATGGAGGAACTCATCTACAGTTGTCGTTGCCTGGATGCAGGGATAGCCGAGGTAATTCAGCGCATGGATCAGATGGGCGTCGCCCTTAAGAAGAGGGATCTATCAGAAGAATTCATCATGCTCTATCAGGATTTTCATAATAACACACGGATGCAGGCCAATCGTGGATACTCACCAAACGAGCTGCTTTCCTTTTATCCTCCAGAGAAGCAAGTCCCCCAATCTATTTCCCTTGGCCCGAATATTCGGAAGGGGATCGCAGATGGTTCGATTCGAGTGAGCGATTTGCGTCAGCAAATTCTATCTGCGCAACTTCCCAATGAGGCTCTCCGCAGAGGATTGCTTAAGGAGTTAGCAGAGATCCAGCCTCCAAGGGCTATCAAAATAGGTAGAAATGAGCTATGTCCCTGTGGAAGCGGGAAGAAGTACAAGAAGTGTTGTGGAAGATAATTCAGAGTGATAGGTAAGGAGGTGTCAGGGATGAAGCAGCGTTCTTACATTGCTATTGACTTAAAGTCATTTTATGCTTCCGTTGAGTGTCGAGAGCGAGGGCTTGATCCCCTGGACACCAATCTAGTTGTTGCCGATGAGAGTCGAACGGATAAGACGATCTGTCTAGCTGTAACGCCGTCCCTTAAATCCTACGGCATTTCTGGACGAGCAAGATTATTCGAAGTCGTACAACAAGTGCGCGAAGCAAACAGAGGTCGTCTGTATGATGCGCCTGGGCATTGCTTCACTGGCAGATCCTGTTTTCTCTCTGAGCTAAAGGCTGATCCATCTCTGGAGATCGATTACCTGATTGCGCCCCCACGGATGGCGTACTACATGGAATATAGTACTCGAATCTACGAGATTTACCTCAAATATATTGCACCAGAGGATATCATCGTTTACTCCATCGATGAGGTGTTCATGGATGTAACAAATTATCTGGATACCTATCGTCTGTCTCCTCGTGATCTGGCTATGAAAATGATTTTAGATGTGCTGGATGCGACAGGGATCACTGCCACCGCTGGCATTGGCACCAACTTATTTCTCTGTAAGGTTGCTATGGATATCGTAGCAAAACATATCCCCGCGGATAAGAATGGTGTTCGAATCGCAGAGCTGGATGAGATGAGCTTCCGGTGCCAGCTCTGGACCCACCAACCAATCACCGATTTTTGGCGTGTCGGGCGTGGATATGCAAAAAAACTTGAAGAGCATGGAATGTTTACTATGGGGGATGTAGCAAAGTGTTCCCATGAAAACGAAGACCTACTCTATCGACTTTTCGGGAAAAATGCAGAGCTCCTGATCGATCATGCATGGGGCTGGGAACCCTGCACAGTTGAGGCGGTCAAGGCTTATAGGCCCAGTGAAAACAGTTTGGGCTCTGGGCAGGTGCTTCACTGCCCATATACTGCTGATAAGGCACGGCTAGTTCTGAGGGAAATGGCAGAGTCGCTGGCCCTGGATCTCGTCAGCAAGGGCCTCGTTACTGATCAGGTAATTGTCACTGTTGGCTATGATATAGAGAACCTCACAGACCCGACTCGGAGGCAATACTACACAGGTCCAGTTGTCAGTGATCATTATGGAAGGAGGATTCCGAAGCACGCACATGGAACAGAGCGGCTCGAAATTCACACTTCTTCCACAAAGAAGATCATGGGGGCTGCTACGGCATTGTTTGATCGGCTCGTAGACCCTAACCTCCTGATCCGCCGCCTCAACATTGTCGCCGGCCATGTTATACCAGAGGATGATGTAAAAAAGCGTGATTCAGGCTTCGAGCAACTTGACCTATTTGGTGACTATACTGCACAGAAAGCCAAACAAGAGCAGGAAGATGCAGAGCTGGCCCGCGAGCGTAAAATGCAGGAGACCATGCTTGCCATCAAGCGGAAATACGGCAAGAATGCCATACTGAAAGGCATGAATTTGGAGGAAGGTGCGACTGCTAAAGATCGCAACGACCAGATTGGTGGCCATAGAGCTTAAGGCCGCGATGGAGGAAATAGACCATGTACGAAGACATCATCAATTTACCGCATCATGTCTCAGAGCGGCATCCCAGAATGTCTATGATGGACCGTGCGGCTCAGTTTTCCCCATTTGCTGCTCTGACTGGTTATGATGCTGCCATCAAGGAAACTGCCAGACTTACAGATAGAAAAATTGAACTGACCGAGGAAATGCAGACTCGGCTGAACGATAGAATAAACCGGCTCCAAGAAGAACTTCAAAATTACCCTCCGGTCGAAATCACCTACTTTATTCCGGACGATTATAAAGAAGGCGGACGATACCATACATTGCAAGGACAAATTAAACGAATTGATGATGTGGAACATATGCTCCGTCTATGTGATGGGACATGTATCCACTTTGAAGACATTCTTGATATCAGCAGTGAACTATTCAAGACGAGATCACCTTGATAGAAACCTTTCGAACCTTCTGCCCAACGCGATAGCCATATCTACTCTGCTAACTGGTCAGAGTTAAGTGAATCTATAATGGTTGGTGAAGTGTAATTCCCGCTACCGATTCACATATGAAATTGAACGGGTCATCTTAGACCAGTGATTTGCGGAGCGAGAAGTGCCAGTCTTAATAGTATTAAGAGGTGAAAGATGGAGAACAAAACAGGCACACTCATCTGCTGGGTCAATGAGGAGAAGTGTATTTTATCATTTACTCCGATTGATGGCTTTGAAGCACATGAGTTTTCATCCAGTGTTCAGTATTGGCAATTCGTTATGGAAACAGTGGATAAGCGTCATTTCAGAGTTCAATGATCAGGAGCAAAAACGTAAACCGCCCTATCGCTATGTAGTGGAGGAATGCAGAACTGGGTTTATGGACGCAGAGGTATTTCATACAATCTGTAAACTTCCTGAACGCATGTGTATAGATTATCTAATTGATTTTGATAAGGATGAAAATGAAGATACTGAATTTCGGTGTGCTGTTGGGAGTTCTGAAGATGGTGAATTGACAGCGGCCCTACTTACAATTATGAAGAGCGGGGTGTATTACTGGTACTGGGGCAAAGACTGCAATGGAGACATCTGCTGCCTCTTTGCTGATTTCTTCACTTATCGATGATAGTAAAAACTATACCCAGCATCGCTCGCGACATTTGCCACTGCGGGTATTCAGCCCCTTCTGCACTCAGGATCTCCTTGATTTCATTCCGGTCCTTCTCGCTGATCTTAGCAGAAACCCGAGGTACAGCCCTCAGATGGAGTCCCCCTTGCCTTCAAATTCCTTATTTTGCGTAAAGTCTGAAAACTGCACTATGCCTCAAATATGCAATTGACTTAGTGCGGACCGAGCAGGACTTCTACATTGCCATCTTTGTCCACATTCAATCGCATGGACTTGAGATATCGACTGTAAAACTGAGTCTTTTCACCGGTGGAAAGCTCCGCCCTGGTACGGCGGATGGCCTCTTGAAACAGCTCCTGAATATTGAAATGTACCGCTTCATCCAGGCTTTTTCTGACTTCGTTCAAAACCGCCTGGATACGGATATCGTCACTGTTTCCGGTGCAGAAGTCATCCATGTAGCAGTATGTAATACCGGCGTCAATCATGGCCCGCTTGATATCTGGGCCACACTTGTCCGACTCCACAAGAACCAGAAAGTGTGCCTCAGGCATGGCAGAAATTAGACCCCAATAGTCCGAGTCGCTAGAGACCAGAATAAAGGAATCTGTATCATTTTGGAAAAATTCACGGCAGGTTCCGGTGGTGAGCCGGATATCCACCAGAGATTTATTCTCCTTGATGCGCTCGATCATGTTGTGCTCAATGGGAATCTGGGTGAACTTCTCCAAGATGCTCCAGGCAGTCGTGGTGTGGACATCATCATAGAGAATGATTTTGCTGATCTTTCCCAGGAGTGCCACCTGATTCAGATTGTTCAGGGTGGCATAAAGTTTATATGGATCTGCATTCTCACAGTCTACAACAATCGCTGTCCGATTGCTCCGCTCGAGGAAATCATAGATGCCATTCTTGGCGATAAGTCCGGCATCTGTGACCTTGCTCATGTCCGTAAAGTAGTCCTCGTGGTGCTCATAGAGAAGGCGAACAAACTTTTTGTCGTTGTAGAGGATATTGCCCACATCAGCTGGGGCGGACCAGTTCATATAGACCTGGTAGGGATAGATCTCCTTGTGGGCATAATAATCAGTAGCAGCAGCCTTAGCACCTTTTTCCGTCGTGCCACCTGGCATGATAAAGAGCTGCCGAATATACTCCCAATTAAGCCAAATTGGAAATAAACTTTTGCAGTTGTTAATCCGATTGGCTATGTGATTATTGATGTCGATGATGTACTGGATCGGCTGTGCGTTGGCCCGGTAAATAGAGATACCATCCGTTTCCAGCTGGTTAAGGCACTCCTCGGGCAAATATTCTGGTATGCTCATAATGCCCTTCATGTCGTACCGCATAGCCTGATAAATATGCCGGTAGTTGCGCTCAAATGCCGTGCGCAGCATACAGAGGTTACGTATAATCCGGGCATTCTTGTCTTGCCTTAGTCTCTCATACCACTCCATTCGCGGTGGCTCATGCTCATTTTCAAAAATGCGGGTCGGGACACCAATGAGATACGCAAATTTTGAAATGACCATGTAAGTGCCATTCTCATAGAGCGCATACCTGGAATTATCCTCAGTCTCTTCGTTGTGCAATACCTCAGTAACCATCCGATCCTCATCCATATGCCTTGCCTCCCTTCTAATTAAATTACCCTTCATTGTAATTATACGGGAAGAAAAGTCGAAAGACAACCATTCATCTCAGTATTGAAGTGCGGCACAATAAGCAGTGTCGGGCTCCCTGGGATACTCCCTGAGTATGCCAATGTAGTCATTAGCTGCTGATACCGTTGTAAACAGCACACAGGCAGAAGAAAAAGCGCCGCAGAGGCTTTCGTCTCTGCGGCACTACTTGTTTACTGCTTGATTGAGATGAACTGTCCGTCAGCCGATGGCGATGTTGGAACTCTTGGGCAGTTCCTTTTTGGCAAGCTTGGGCATGGACAGCTTCAAAATGCCGTCCTCATACTTGGCGGATACATCCTCGGGCTTCACATCTCCGACATAGAAACTCCGGCTACATGCACCGGCGTAACGCTCCTGGCGGAGGTAACGGCCCTCCTTGTCCTTTTCGTCCTTATCCAAGCCCTTTGCCGCACTGATGGTCAGATAACCTTCCTTCAGATCCACCGAGATCTCGTCCTTCTTGAATCCGGGCAGATCCACATCCACCTCATAGGTGTCACCGGTCTCCCGCACATCGGTCTTCATCAGGTTCTTGGCATGCTTGCCGTAGAGCTGATCGCGGCCATTCAACATGGGGAACATACCAAAGTGATCGTCAAAGAAATCATCAAACAGGTTTTCACTAAAAATGCTGGGCAACATAAGTCATTCCTCCATTCATAGCACTTATTTCTTGCCCTGCGGAGGAGTTCTCTGAACTTCTCTTCTTGGAACAATTATGTTATAACACTGAGAATTAGCAGAGTCAATAGAAGAGTGCTAATGTTTACAGAAGGAGCAATGTTTATTCATAAAATATGCGATTTCTGCCGGTAAATAAGGATAATCCGTAGGAAGCGGCGTTTGTAGTGGGCGCTATATCTCCATCGAAGAAATTGCAGACTGGAATTTTATAGGTACGGAAGGTACGGTTCCAGAGCAGACTCAGCACTCTTCAGTCGGCGCTCCAAGCTGTCCTCCATCTGAAGGAGTTTGGCATTTGCCTGGATTAAGAGGTCATCATCCGTACCTGTCTTCAGGAAGCCACCGCCAAGCGAAGAGATGAGCATGAATTTCTTCGGATTGGACTGCGTTGGGAACTGTACAGAGACAGACGGTCCATCCAAGGATACAATCTCACCCTTCCCATAAACCTTGTGGATGAGGCTTGAACCAACCTGCAAGTGAGATAGAATCGCTGCCCGAAGTTCTTCCAGATGAGCAAAGTCGGCTTGTGCCTGCTCATATGCTTCCTTCAGAGCCGCAGCTTTTTCGACACGCTCACGGTAGAGTTTCTTTTCTGCCCCTTTTGGATGGCTGTACTGTATCCCGTCGTAGAGGTTATAGACCTGAGAGGAATAAATCATATCAAAGGCCAAAACATGGAGGCCAGTGTCCTCGTAGAGCTGCTCTTTCGTATCCTCATAGCGACTCATATGTGTCCGGATTAGTTTAGGGAATTCCTTCATGGAGGCCACCAACTCATCGCACATCCGGTAGTACACATCCAGTTTGAAGTTGGCGCCGGAGCCCCAGTCATCCAGAAAGTCTACACAATCGGCGAACTCATGTGCCTGGGTGGACTTGTAGAGGTAGTTGTGCTCTGGGTCGTGGAAGAACAAATACGCCATCACAGACCGCTGATCGTTGGTATAGCGCCAGCTTCCCGGGGCATATTTGGCCTTCAGCTCCTCGCTTTTCTGGATGAAGTCATAGATTTTCGCCTGACGCAAAGCCAGATCTCCGCCATCGTCTGCAAAGAGTTCCCGGAACATGTTCCGAACGGTTTCCGGCTCCTCCTTGGCATAGGTGACTAAGGCATAGAACGGCTGTTGATTGGCACTGTCAATGAGATTTTCGCTGATTTTCCAGACTTCATAGAGCATTGCAGAAAGGTCCGGCGCATCCAAATTGAATGACTCCCGATACTGCTCTACTACAGCCCATTTATAGGTCTCATTGAAATCCGGATTATTGATATACTCGAACTTTTCTATGTAATTACTGAATAGCTGGCCTAAACGTGTTTTATTCATATCCATCCTCCAAGATATTCGATTATCTGATTGCCACTATCCTCATACAGATCCAACCGCGTCCGCTTATCTCCCCCATATCAACTCATATTCTAGCACATGACTCAGCAGCTCTCGAGGCTCCACATGGAATTTATTCGCCACTTCAATCATCTGATCATCAATTAAGTGCAATCCGGCCTCTTCACATCGTTTGATGGTGGTTTCTTCCTGGAACCACAGATCCGTAATGCCGCAGGGCCTTGCGCCCAGCTTTTCAAATAATTTCTGGCTGGCCAAATTCGCTGGTTCGATTCTAACGATATACTTTGTGACACCCAAGCGGGATTCCATTTCATTGAGCATTGCGGAGAGAGTCACATATCCAATTCCATGTCTTGTCCACTCCGGTAGTAGTTCAATGACGATTTCCCATACGGGGTGATTGGTATTCTTGATTCCACAGTACCCGATGTATTCCCCATCCTTGACAATAGACAGCATCAGGCACTTGTCCTCGTTGTGATCGCGCCAAACCATTTCCAGGAACGGCTCTCTCTCTTCCATAGATTGTAGTAGCGGACTTGCTCTTTGAATGGAGAGAAAGGCATCATGGTCCCTAGATTCCACAGGTCTGAGGAAGACCGTTTCATCGACATGAATAGCAGTGCCATACTTCCAAAAGTCGGTCTTGATCTCTGCAGAATCTTTATTTGCAATGGTGTGCTCCACCGGTAGCTGAGACAATTCCGTGTCGGCCTTCATTGTGAGTCGTTTTATGACAGCATCCCGTTTCTCTTCAAATGACCTGCCATCGTCAGCTTCCAATATGTCCAATGCATCTTGTAAGACCATGTTGACTGCATTCTTCATCACATTTTTAGCAACTTCACTTTTATCCATATAAGTGTGCTGCTTCATACTTCTGTGAACCTCCTCTCGTAAATCATTCAATTATAGGCATGTTTATTCCGTACTTTCCATCACTTATTTCGTCGATTATATGAATAAGTTCTATGAGCGATGCCGATGTTATAAGTGTAAGGATTTACCTCTTTTTGTTGATTATATCATGTATTTCACATTCCATCAATTAACGCAGATAAAGGATTGACCGCCTTCCATCACCCCATAATGTGAAAATGGCCGACTCGGACCACCGAGTCGGCTTCTGTTCTTATTTCAATAGAGTGTCCACCAATATTCGAATACTTTACGATACAGGTTGCCCTTCTTTGGTAGTCCGTGATATTTACGAACTCTGCGATTGGCCTTTCGCTTCAGATACTGTTGCCGGTTACTGGATTTCATATACTGAATGTGTAGTCCGGAATGGTGCAATGTTTTCAAGTCCTCATAATCACCTATGATATACCCCATGTTCGGTGCATACCTGCTATGCTGGATGAGAGACAGGAGATGATCTGAGTGCCTGACGCTCTGTATGCGGCGATATTGACGTCCGGATCGCCGATTGCATCCAGCCTCTTGTTTAGTTGATTCCAAAATCTCGGCGATCTGTTTGTTTAATTCTTGCTCTGTCATAAGCCTTCCTGCTTTGTACGGTCCGGGTGATCGGGTTGACCCCGTACCAGGAGCCACGCTGTTTCGAATAGTACTCTCTTTGGGCTTTCTTACTACGTTTGTCCAATGGAATCAACTGCGTCATAGCCAATCACCTCTTTCGCTTCATGTTGGTGTCGATCGTTCCAGAGCGCATAGCAGGTCTCCAGATAGTCTGTATGGCCCAGCAGCAACATCTTATTTGGCAACTCCTCCATGGCGGCAAGGAACCGTATCCGGTCCCGTTTCCGCACTTGGCAGAAGATCACGCGATATGGAGAATCGTTCCGCACATATTCCTCCCCGAAGCGGACCCGCACCTGGTGCTTGATGAAGAGCTGGTCGGCCAGATACGCATCCGTATCCAGGAAGGCGTAATAAGCATAGCGCAACGATAGCCGGTCGATGTGCTGATAGTATTGTGGATGTTTCAATCGGGGCCTCCTCTATAACAATCTCATTACAAATGGTGAAGAATGCTTGCCATTTCAAGACATATCGGGTATGCTAAGATACTCCGCTGAGGCGGAGATCATCCTGATGAATGGAGGCGATCCATATGTCCATGATTCAGTTTCCTGTCATCGATCCTGTGGCTACCGGGGCAAATATCTGCCGGCTCCGGAAGGATCGCGGCCTGACAGTCCGAGATCTCCAGCACTATTTCGGATTCGAGGAGCCGCAAGCCATCTACAAATGGCAGCGGGGCCAGAGCCTTCCCAGTGTAGATAACCTCTATGCACTGAGCGCTTTGCTCCAGGTGCCGATGAACGAGATCATCATCTCCACTTCTCATATCGTTTCTT
>CEAF01065548.1_pt1 | contig 13525 bp, 9 predicted proteins | sample 557431 | NCBI WGS metagenome assembly CEAF01 (sample SAMEA3182068, study PRJEB8094) | gut metagenome | biome: human; feature: gut; material: Stool; isolation source: human stools | place: Canada | collected 2013-11-18 | reverse complement strand
AAGAATCTTATTCCGGCAAAAAGCGGTCCATCAGCTCGTGCAGACCTTCCCAGGACGTGCAGCGGCAGAGCTCGAGGCGCAGGGCCTTGACGCCGGGCAGGCTGCGCACATAGCGGGGCACCACGCTGCGCATTTTCCAGAGGGCGGCGCGACCGGGACAGAGCTCCTGGGCCAGTTCCATGTGGCGCAGGACCATGGCCCGCAGGGCGGCCGGTGAGGGGGGCTGGGGCTCCTCGCCCCGGCAAAGGCGGAGGTGGTCGTCGAAGATGGCCGGGCCGTGCATGGCACCCCGGGCGTACATGACCGTATCCACGCCGGTCTGCTCCAGCACGCGCAGGCCGTCCCGGGCGCTGAACAGGTCTCCGCTGGCGATGAGGGGGATGTCCAGGGCCTGCTTGAGCTCGGCCAGCACCTCGTGGGCGGCCTCGCCGCCGAAGCCCTGGCGCGCCGTACGCGGGTGCAGGGTGATCCAGCCCGCGCCCAGATCCTGGAGGCGCAGGGAAAGGTCGCGCCAGACATGCCTTTGGCTGTCCAGGCCCAGACGGATCTTGAAGCCCACCCGTCCGGGACCGGCGGCCTGGAGCATGGCGCGGGCCACTTCGAGGGCATTGGGCACGTCGCCCAGCATGGCGGCCCCGGCCCCCTGTTTGAGGACCTTGGCCACCGAGCAGCCCATGTTGAGGTCGAACCAGCCGTAGCCCACGTCGCGGAGCATCTCCACGGCCCGTTGCAGGAAGGAGGCCTCGGCGCCGAAAAGCTGGACCACCAGCGGCTGGTCCTCGGGCAGGCTCTGCAACAGCTCGCCGGTGCCGGGGCTGCGGTAGACAAGGCCCTTGGCGCTGACCATCTCGGTCACGCAGACCGCCGCGCCGTACTGGCGGCAGAGCAGGCGGAAGGGCAGGTCGCTGTAGCCGGCCAGGGGCGCCAGCCAGGGGTGCTCCCGGTCGAAGGGCAGGCTGTCGGGGGTGGCCGGGGATTCCGGCAGGAAAAACGCTTTGTGCATCATCAATGTTCCGTAGTGCGGGACGCAGGGTCTTCGGGTTGCATCTGTTGCAGGCGCTGCTGCGCCAGCTGGGCCACGCTGCGGGGGGCAGCGGCCGTGGGGCAGGCGGGACCGGGGCAGGATTCCTCGGGGCAGCCGGTGTGGCAGCAGATATGCCTGTTCAGCATGTCCACGCCGATGCGCAGGCCGTCGCCCAGGGTATCGGCCACAAAGCCGTCGCTCAGGCAGTCGATGACGCCCGTGCGGCCGAGGATGTCGCGCACGTTGCGGCTGCCCACCACCAGGACCACCGGCACACTGCGGGCATAGCAGCGTTCGAGGAACTGCTCAAGGGCATGGGCGCCGGAGGCATCCAGCCAGAACACGCGGGTCAGGTGCAGGACCACCAGACGGGGCGGCGTGTCGTCCTCTTCGTAGAGCTGGCGCTCCAGCTCATGGATGGCGCCGAAGAAGAGCGTGCCTTCGATGACGTAGACCACCAGGCCTTCGGGCATGTTGTCCGGGGCATAGCGCATGAGCGGGTCCGTGGCCCGCAGGCGTCGTACCCGGGGATGGGCCGCCTTGTAGATGAAGAGGGTCAGGGAGAGCAGCACGCCGATGAACACGGCCCGCTCCAGATCGAGGAGCAGGGTGGACGCGAAGGTGATGAGCAGCACCCAGCGGTCGATGCGCGTGGCCCGCAGGCAAAGACGGATGGCCGGGATGTCGATCATGTTCACCGAGATGAGCAGCAGCACGCCCGCCAGGGCAGGCATGGGCAGCCAGCTGACCAGCGGCGCCATGACGAAGAGCATGGGCAGGGCCAGCAGGCCCGAAAAGACCGTGCCCATGCGGCTGCGCCCGCCGCTGGTGACCACCAGGGCGCTGCGGGTGAAGGAGCCGCAACCGGGGATGCCGGAGGTGAGGCCCGCGGCGATGTTGCCGAGGCCCTGGCCGATGAGTTCCTGGCTGCCGTCGAAGCGGTCGCCGCGGATGCCCGCCAGCTGCTTGCCGATGGCCAGTGATTCCACGGCGCCCAGCAGGGCGATGGCCAGCGCGGGCATGAACAGGTCGCGGATGGAGGCCATGTCGAAGGCCGGGGGCAGGGAAAGGGGTGGGACCACGCTGGGGATGGCGCCCACCAGGCGCACGCCCTGCTCGTAGAGACCCAGCAGGGCCGAGACGGCGGAGATGATGACCAGGGCCGCCAGGGTGGCCGGGAAGCGGCGCGAGATGCGCTTGAAAAGCAGGATCAGCAGGATGGTGCCCCCGGAGACCAGCAGGCACCAGATGTTGAGATGCGTGAAGTTGTGGATGACGTGATCGATCTGGGGGAAGAATCCCTGTGCCTGGGAGGAGGGCAGGCCCAGCGCGGTCTTGAGCTGGCCCGACGCGATGAGCAGGGCCGCACCGGCGGAGAAGGCCACCATGACCGAATGGGAGATGAAATTGGCCAGCTCGCCCAGACGGGCAAGGCCCATGCCCACCTGGATGAGGCCGCAGAGCAGGGCGATGCCGAAGATGTAGGGCATGCGGGCCTCTTCGGGCAGACTGGCCACGGTGATGCCGCCGATGCTGACCGTGCTCATGGTGGTGAACAGCACCATGGAGATGGCGTTGGTGGGTCCGGCGGCCAGGTAGCGGGCCGAGCCCCAGAGGGCGGCCACGATGACCGGCAGCATGCAGGCATAGATGCCGTATTGCGGGTGCACCCCGGCGATGAGGGCATAGGCCATGGCCTGGGGGACGGCCATGGGGGTGACGGTGAGCGCGGCGACGAAGTCGGCGCGGAAGTCGCGCAGGCTGTAGTGGCGCAGTTCGTTCAGGAAGGGGAAGAGGCGGGCGGCATTCATGGCGGCGCTCCGAGGTATGGAAGGTGACGGGCCCGGAAGGGCGACGCCCGGCAGGACAGGGCGCCGGAAAAAAACGGCGCATGTCCCCGCAGGGCGGGCGGCATCGTGACAGGAAAGGGGCAGGGTATCCCGGCGGCGTGCGCCGTGTGGCGTACGGTTCCGCCGTCCTGGCAGGGGACGGCGGCGTTACGGGGGATCGGCCTGCCCCGGCCTAGTCGTGGGAGTCGTCTTCCAGTTTGAGGACGTCCTGCCCCAGTGCGTAGCGCATGAGGGAAGGACGCTCCGCGGATTTTTTCAGGGAGCCGATGATGCGGGTCATGCGGCGGGTGCCTTCCAGCACGCCGCCCAGATGCCCGGCCAGTTCCGTCAGGTCGGCGCGGGCCAGGATCTTTTCCAGTTCCAGGGCCAGGCGCTGGCCGCGTGAATCCTCGTGGAACTCCGCGCGCAGTTCGCGGGAAAGGCGCAGGGCACGGGAAAGGTTGTTGTCGATGTCTTCCACCAGCTCGCCGCAGTATTCGGCCTGGTTGCGCATGATGTTCAGGGCATTGTTGCCGTAGTGGGCCATGGCGCCGGCGGCCTTTTCCAGCGTGTCGCGGGCCACGGCCAGGCGGCGGCCCGTGGTCAGGGACACGATGCGGGCGCATTTGGACAGGAAGTGGGCGTCGTACATCTCGAAGCCGTATTCCCGCTGGGTGTAGAGCAGCACCAGGCCGAAGGGCGGCCGGTCGTTGCGTTCGCGCAGCACGAAGGCCAGACGGGAACGGTAGCCCGCCTTGTAGACCACGCAGTCGAAGGACTCGCCGCCGCGTTCGATGCCCCGCAGGTTGTTGGACACCACATGCCGGGCCGAGCCTTCCTTGACCGTGCGCATGACCGGGTGGTTGCGGATGCCTTCTTCCAGGGCGGGGACCACCATGGGGATGCCGCCGCCGTCACGGCGCGCGGCGGCCTGCACCACCCACTCGCCCTGGGGGTTGCGCAGACGGCAGACATAGAGGTCGGCATGCAGGGCATGGACCAGGATCTCGGCGCTCTGGCGCAGCACTTCTCCGGGGGGCGCCATATGGTCGGCCATGGAGAGCAGGTCGTTGGAGACACGCAGCAGGGTCTCCGTCTCGCTCTGCATGGCGGCGACGGAGGAGAGCAGCTGGAGCAGCGAGCGCCAGCTGCGCAGGGGCACGGCCCGCACATCGGGCTGGTAGCCGCGCTTCAGGGAGCGGTAGGCGGCCCGGATAAGGGCGATGATGGCAGGACGCACTTCGGGCGGCGTGTGTCTGACGATCTCGGTGATGGCTTCGCGCGGGGTGCGCAGGGAGTGGTATGACACGAAAATTCTCGCTTGGCGGCAGGTCCGCCCTGAAGATCTTATGAAATAAGGACAACGTTCAGAATAACAATATCGCAACCTTTGTCAATGCGCGCGCCGTCTTGCACGAGGTCCCGTCCCGGCCGTACGCCGGAGCGGGGCGGCGGAAAAGAGTTGAGTCCCGGAACAAAACATCGTACAAGCAGGCCATTCAGACTGAAACCGCACATCTTGCGGATGATCCAAGGAGAACTCCCCATGCGTATTCGTTTCCTCGTCCTTTCCCTGCTCGTCCTCTGCCTCGCCGTCAGCGGCTGCCAGCAGCCCCAGGAACCCGCCGTCAAGGTCGGCGTGGTCGATATGAACCGCCTGCTGCGTGACAGCGAGCCCGGCAAGGAAGCCAGCCGCTTCCTGGAAGGCATGCAGAAAGAGATCCAGCAGCAGATCGACGACGTGCAGGCCCGTCTGGGCAAAGACCCCGAGAACGAAGCCCTGCAGCGTGAACTGCAGGCCATCTACATGGGTGGCCAGCAGCGCATCAACGCCGAACAGCAGAACGTGGTCAGCCAGCTGCTGGACCTGACCCAGCGTCTGGTGAACAACTACCGTAAGGCCAACGGCCTGAGCGTGGTGCTGGGCACGGACGTGGCCGTGGCCTATGATCCCGCCCTGGACGTGACCAATGCCCTGCTGGACGAAATGAACAAGCAGAAGGTCAACTTCGTGTCCGTGAGCAACCCCCAGCCCGAAGCTCCCGCCGCGGCCGAAGCTCCCGCCGCCGAAGCTCCCGCCAAGGCCGCCCAGGACACCAAGGCCGCGGAGAAGCCCGCCCCCGCTGCCGAAAAGCCCGCCGCCGAAAAGGCCGCTCCGGCCGAAGCCAAGGCCAAGTAGCCCCAGTCTTCGATGCTATCCAAGAGCCCCGGTCCTTCCGGGGCTCTTTTTGTCTCTTCCGTCCGGCGGCATCCAGGTGCCGCACGGCGGGAGGTATTTTTGAGGGAACAATGAAAGACTTTGAAAAATTCATCGACGGTTTCAGGAACTTCCGCCGCTTCTACTTCGATGCGGAGAACGACTACTACACGTCCCTGAACAAGGGGCAGCATCCCAAGGCCATCGTCATCGCCTGCAGCGATTCCCGTGCCGATCCGGCCCTGCTCATGGGCTGCGACCCGGGCGACATCTTCGTGGTGCGCAACGTGGCCAACCTGGTGCCCCATGCCGACGACGCCCTGCGTCGCGATGCCGTGCTGGCCGTGCTGGAATACGGGGTGCACCACCTCAAGGTGGAGCATATCATCGTGCTGGGGCACTCCGGCTGCGGCGGCATCCAGGCCCTGCTGAACCCCGAATCGCTGCATGACGAGAGCTTCGTGGCCAACTGGGTCTCCATGGCCGCGCCCGCCCTGGAACGGATGCGCGAGGACGTGCGCGACGAGAGCCCGGCCGACCGGCAGCGCCACTGCGAAGAGGCCGCCATCCTGGTCTCCATCGACAACCTGCTCTCCTACCCCTGGATCCAGGAACGGGTGGCCGCCCACGAGCTGTCGCTGCACGCCTGGTATTTCGACATGTCGCAGGGCTCCCTGCTGGCCTATTTCCCGGACAGCGAGACCTTCGAGCCCCTGGTGGCCCACTGCCGCCAGTGCGGGGCCCTGGACGCCGCCTGTGGCTGCCATGCGCATGGCGTCCAGGCCTAGGACAGGCCCGGCGCCTGTCCTCCCCATACGCTGAGAAATGGCCCGGCAGTACGGATGCAGGGCCTGTCCCGGATGGCGGCAAGGCCGCTGTCCGGCAGGCTCCCCCGTACTGTCCCGGGCTTTTTTATGGTGCCCGGTTTTGTAGCCTGCGCTTCTGGACATCCGCCCGGGAGAAGCATAAGCAAGGGCATGATCGAAGCATTTTCCGCCGTTGTTCCTGTGTTCCTGCTCATCGGTCTGGGCGTCTGCCTGGATCTTTTCCGGGCCCTGCCCGAGAACGCCAACCAGACCCTGAGCCTCTATGTCCTCAACGTGGCCCTGCCGCTGCTGCTGTTCCAGATCATGGCCACCGCGCCCCTGGAGAGTTTTGCGCATCCGCAGTTCTGGCTGGGCGTCATCGCCGCGCAGTTCCTCATCTACGGGGTCTGTTACGCGGCCGACCGCATCCTGGCCCGCCACGACAGCGCGGCGGCGACCGTGACGGCCCTGGGCGGCTGTTTCTGCAATGCCGCCTTCGTGGGCATCCCCGTCATCACCAGTGCCCTGCCGGGCAATGCCGAGGCCCTGTTCGTAGCCGGCCTGTTCACCATCACGCCCAATCTTCTGTTCGTGGTGGGGCAGGTGCAGCTGGCCGCGCATGATCCTTCCCGCTCCATGCCGCAGGGGCGCAAGGCCGTGCTCTTGCATGTGCTGCGCTATTCGCTGCTGTACAATGCCGTGTTCTGGGGCATGGCGGGCGGCGTGCTGGTCTCGGCCCTGGGGCTGGGCCTGTGGGATCCGCTGAACAGGGCCGCCGAGCTGGTGGGCCATACGGCCGCCCCCTGTATGCTCGTGACCCTGGGCCTGACCCTGCGGGAGCGGCTGGCCGTGGTCCTGCGGCACGCGGGCGGCCATGCGCTGCTGCGCCAGACGGCCCTGCAGATCTGCAAGCTGGTGGTGCAGCCCCTGGTGTGCTGGGGCATCCTGGCCGCGCTGGGCGTGGAAGGCCTGTGGCTGGCCGTTTCGGTCATCATGGCCGCTTCCGGCTCCGCCCTGGTGGTTCCCGTGCTGGCGGACGTGCACCATGCCGGTCCTGAGGAAGCGACCCTGACGGCCCTGGTCTCCAATGGCCTGAGCCTGTTCTCGCTGAGTTTCTTCATCTGGGTGATGCGTCTGCTGGGCCATATCTGATGCGCCTGGACGGCCTTCCTGCCGTGCCGGTGTCCTGACTGGGGATGCAGGGGCGGCAGAGGGGCGCCCGCCGACGTGCGCCCTGCGGGGCCTTGTCCTGCAAAGCGCTCCACACTGCTGGATAAAATTCTATCGAAGCCCGGTCGATACCGGGCTTTTTCAATAGGTTATATATTGTTTGGTTAAACAAACAATTTTCTGGACAAGCGGAGGAAAGAGGCGCATCTTTCCCCTCACCGCAAGCGACATCCTCCGGGAGAGCCACACTACGGTCCGCATGGAGGTGTCGTATGGAAGCATTCTACGCTGTTCTTCCCGTCTTTCTGCTCATAGCCGTGGGGGCTGCGGTCCACATGACCGACGTGCTGCCGGAGAATACCGGCGCGGCCATGGGCCTTTATGTGCTCAAGCTGGCCCTGCCCGTGCTCATGCTGCATATCCTGTCCGGTGCGAGCCGTCTGGATCTGGCCCACGGCGGTTTCTGGCTGGGCGTCATCGGGGCGCAGATGCTGTGCTATCTGCTGGGCTACGCCGTGGACAGGCTTTTTTCCCGGCGGGGGACGGGCCCGGCCATCATCTCCGGCCTGGCCTGCAGCGCCAGCAACACGGCCTTCGTGGGCCTGCCCATCGTGGCCGGCCTGCTGCCGGGCAATCACGAAGCCATGGTGGTGGCCGGGCTGGCGGCCCTGACGCCCAATGTGGTGGTCATCATGGCCCAGATCCGCATGGACTGTCTGGCAGGTTCCGCGGCCTGGGGCGACGGCCGGGGCCGCATCTGGAAGCTGCTGCGTTTGTTCCTGCTGGGCAACCCCCTGCTGCTGGCCACGCTGGCGGGCCTTGCCCTGGCCTGCTCGGGGCTGGGGCTGTGGCAGCCGCTGGATCACGCCGCGGCGCTCATCGGCAGTACGGCCGCGCCCTGCATGCTGCTGGCCCTGGGCTTCGACCTGCGCCAGAAGCTGGTGCTGGCCCTGCGCCGCAACGGCGGGCATACGGTTATCCGGCAGGCCTGGCTCCTGCTGTGCAAGCTGGGCATCCATCCCCTGATTTGCTGGGGCATCATGCATCTGGCGGGCCTGCCGCCGCTCTGGCTGGGCGTGGGCGTGCTCATGTCCGCCACCGGCACGGCCCTGGTGGCCTCGGTGCTGGCCGAGGTCTACAGCGCCGTGCCCGAAGAGGCGGCCCTGACCGCCGTACTGAGCAATGCCGCCAGCATGGTCAGCCTGATGCTGTTCATCTTTCTGCTGCAGGGGGCGGGCTGTCTGTAGGGAAGGGTATCAGGAAGCGAAGATGTGAGATCGCCGTCTGCACGGCTGAGAGCACGTCCGCTGATGGTGCGGACAAGGAGGCCCCTGGCCGGCTCAGTCGTCCAGCGCGGCGCAGGCGTCTTCCTGCTGGCCGCGGTAGAGCAGCTCGTCGGTCATCTCCAGCAGTTCGCCCACGATGCCGCCCCCGGTCATGGGATGCCCGAACAGGGCCTCGCGCTGGTTGGTGAGGCCGCGCCGGTCCACGGCGTCGGGCATGGTGGGGGAGAGGGTCTCGCGCAGGCGGCAGGCCAGCAGATAGCCCTCGGCGCCGGGCAGGAAGATGTCCGTGAGGGCCGCGAAGCGGGCGCGCATGCCGTCCCAGGCGGCCAGGGTGTCCGGGCCGGGACGCAGGCCGCAGAGCACGCGCAGGGACGAATACAGGTTGTTGCAGACCGCGCCGGGCAGGCCGGGGCGCCAGCCCCAGAGCCAGGGGGTGCGTTCGAAAAAGAGGTTGTGCTCCACGCCCAGATCCAGCAGCTCGCGCATGCCGTGCAGCAGGGTGCGCAGGGGGGCCGTCTGCGTCGTGTCGGGCCAGCGGAACGCGGCCTTGCGGTGCAGGTCCCAGGCGGGCACCAGCTCGCGCTGCGGCGCAAGACCGGCCAGCACGCGCAGCAGATGGGCCAGCCAGGCATTGGCATCGGGGCTGTCCGGGGTCTCCAGATGGGAATAGCTGAGGACGTAGCGGCCTTGGCCGTAATTGCCCGCCACCATCAGGGGCTGGCCGTCGAGGAAGTCCGCCGAGACGTTGACCCCGTACAGGTCCTTCCAGGCTTCGAAGACAGGGGCAGGGATGCGGCTCAGGGGCAGGTCGGCCAGCCAGAAGTCCGTATCCGGCTGACGGTAGGAGGCCAGGATGCTGACCCGTTCGTCGGCTTCCGGGGCGAAGCGGCCGGGCCACCAGACGGGCAGGGACGGCACGTGGCCATCATCCCGGGGCGGGCGGCAGTTGCCGCAATGGCGGCAGTCGTCGTCATGGCCGTGGGCGCAGCCGCGCCAGTGCGGCGGCACCAGGGCGCACGCCTCGTCGCCCAGCGGCGGGCGCAGCGGATCGGGGGCAGCCCCGTCCGGGAAGGCTTTGGGAAAATCCGGCCGCACGGCGGGCAGGTCGCGTGCCATGCAGGAGCGCACCCGCATGTGGGCATGGCCGGAGATGAGATGGTGCAGACGCTCGGGATAGGGCGCGCGGCCCCAGGGGCAGAGCCCCAGCCCGTCCTGGCTGCGGTGCTGGCTCAGGGCCAGTCCGGCGCCGCCGCAAAAGCCCAGGTAACGGCCGCCTTCGGCCAGATAGTCGCGCACGGCCTGCCGCCCCTTCTCGCCCAGGGCCCGCGCCTTGAGCCGGGCGTTGCCGCCGGGGACCAGCAGGAGCGGGGCCGCTCCCCGTTCCTTGCCGGGCGTGCCCTGCGGGCATGGCTTGCGAAAAAGCGCGCCATTGGCTATGTCTTGTCCCTTGACCAGACGACAGGGCAGTCTCAGCGCGCACAGGGCGCGCCAGACCATAAGGCCCCAGATATGGGACGCGTCCCAAAGAATACATACAGGGTTGGCGGCACACATAACAGCGTACTATGGCCGCCTTTCATGGAGAAAGCAAGATGGCGGATACCCTCCCCAAGGGCTACGAGCCCCATGACGTGGAAGCGCGCTGGCGCGACCACTGGCAGGACAACAGGACCTTCACGCCCGACCCGGATGCCCAGGGCGAACCCTTTTCCATCGTGATCCCGCCGCCGAACGTTACCGGCGCCCTGCACATCGGGCATGCCCTGAACCAGACCCTCATCGACGTGCTGTGCCGTCATGCCCGCCAGAAGGGCAAGAACGTGCTGTGGGTGCCCGGTACCGACCACGCCGGCATCGCCACCCAGAACGTGGTGGAACGCGCCCTGGCCAAGGAAGGCAAGACCCGTCAGGACCTGGGCCGCGAAGCCTTCATCGAGCGCGTGTGGCAGTGGCGCGAAGACTACGGTCACCGCATCCTCAACCAGATCCGCGCCCTGGGCGCTTCCGTGGACTGGACGCGCCTGCGCTTCACCATGGACGAAGGCCTGTCCGCCGCCGTGCGCAAGGTCTTCGTGCAGCTCTACAACGAAGGCCTGATCTACAAGGGCGACTACATCATCAACTGGTGCTCGCGCTGCCATACGGCCCTGGCCGATGACGAAGTGGAACACGAGGCCCACAAGGGCAAGCTGTGGAAGATCCGTTACCACCTGGCCGACGGCTCCGGCAGCATCACCATCGCCACCACCCGTCCCGAGACCATCCCCGGCGACACCGCCATCTGCGTGCATCCCGAGGACGAGCGCTACCAGCACCTGGTGGGCAAGACGGCCATCGTGCCCGTGCTGGGCCGCGAGATCCCCATCATCGCCGACAGCTACGTGGATCGCGAGTTCGGTACCGGCGCCCTCAAGGTGACCCCCTGCCACGACCACAACGACTGGGCCCTGGGTAAGAAGCACGATCTGGAATTCCTGCAGGTCATCGACGAAGACGGCATCATGAAGGCCGAGTCCGGCCCCTACGCCGGTCTGAAGAAGGAAGACTGCCGCACGAAGATCGTGGCCGACATCGAAGCCGCCGGCGACCTGCTGGCCGTGGAAGACCTGGACAACTCCGTGGGCCACTGCTACCGCTGCCACACCGTGGTGGAACCGCATGTGTCCACGCAGTGGTTCGTGGCCACCACCAAGATGGCTCCCGCCGCCCGCAAGGCCGTGCCCGAACTGACCCGCATCCTGCCGGAATCCTGGGCCAAGACCTACTACCACTGGCTGGACAACATCCGCGACTGGTGCATCAGCCGCCAGATCTGGTGGGGCCATCGCATCCCCGCCTGGACCTGCGCGCAGTGCGGCGAGCTCATCGTGGCCGAGCACGACCCCAGCTCCTGCCCCAAGTGCGGCTGCACTGACCTGAAGCAGGACGAGGACGTGCTGGATACCTGGTTCTCCGCGGCCCTGTGGCCCTTCTCCACCATGGGCTGGCCCGAGCAGACCAAGGATCTGGCCACCTGGTACCCCACCAGCGTGCTGGTGACCGGTTTCGACATCATCTTCTTCTGGGTGGCCCGCATGATGATGATGGGCCAGCACTTCATGGGCCAGGTGCCCTTCCACGACGTGTACCTGCACGCCCTGGTGCGTGACGAGACCGGCCGTAAGATGTCCAAGTCCACGGGCAACGTCATCGACCCGCTGGAGATGATCGACAAGTACGGCTGCGACTCCCTGCGCTTCACCCTGACGGCCTTTGCCGCCATGGGCCGCGACATCCGCCTGTCCGAAGCCCGCATCGAAGGCTACCGCCACTTCGTCAACAAGCTGTGGAACGCCGCCCGCTTCGCCCTCATGAACCTGCCCGAGACCGCGCCCGCCCCGGTGGCCCTGGAAAGCGTGGAAGGCCTGCACCACCAGTGGATCCTGCACCGTCTGGAGCAGGTCAAGCAGGACATGGACAAGGCGCTGGAGGAATACCGCTTCAACGACGCCGCCCAGCTGGGCTACAAGTTCCTGTGGAACGAGTTCTGCGACTGGTATCTGGAACTCATCAAGCCCGACATGCAGGACGAGGCCCGCAAGCCCGTGGCCCAGTATGTGCTGTGGGTGGTGCTGCGCGAGCTGCTGCTCCTGCTGCATCCCATCATCCCCTTCGTCACGGCCGAGATCTGGAACGCCCTGCCCGTGCCCGCCGGCGAGCAGCCCACGGACATCGCCCTGGAGCTCTATCCCGCCGCCCGTCCCGGCTGCCTGCATGAAGCCGAGGCCGCCCGCATGGAACTGGTGCAGGGCATCATCGTGGCCGTGCGCACCATCAAGGCCGAGCTGAACATCAGCCCCAGCCACAAGGTGAGCCTGATGCTGCATCCTGTGGACGAGGCTCAGGCCGCCCTGCTGGAGAGCTGCCGCCAGATGATGACCACCCTGGCCCGCCTGGAAGACCTGCAGATCGGTGCCGACCTGCACGCTCCCAAGGCTTCCGCCTCCTCCGTGGTGGGCGGCTGCCAGGTCATCGTGCCCCTCAAGGGCGCCGTGGACCTGGCCGGCGAACTGGCCCGTCTGGACAAGGAGATGGCCAAACTGGAAAAGGATCTGGTGGGCGTGCAGAGCAAGCTGCACAACGAAAGTTTCGTGAGCCGCGCTCCCGCCCAGGTTGTGGAACGCGAACGCGCCCGTGCCGAACAGCTGCTGGATGCCAAGGCCAAGATGCAGGCCCTGCGCCAGCGCTTCAGCGAAGCCCTCAACGAGGAATAAGGAACAACGTCATGAAGATGTCCGCCGTTGCCACGCCCCCCATGCTCTGCGCTTCCGGGCGCGGAGCGGTGGGCGTCGTGCCCGGCGCGGTCGTCGCCTCCGGTCTTTCGGGCCGGAGGCCGGCGGCCGCGCCGCTGTTTTGCCTGCTGCTCCTGCTGGTGTTCTGCCTGTCCGCTCTGCCGGCCCGTGCCCATGTGGTGGACGGGCTGGCCCCCCTGCTGGACAGTGATGCCATCGTGAACAGCATCCAGGATATCGGCCTGCTCAAGAAGGCCGGTTTCATCTATCAGCCCGACCTGACCATCACGGGCGAGATGTGCCCCGTGGACGGCAGCCAGGACCAGCTGGCCGTGCTCAGCGGCATGCTGGCCGCTGACAGGATGTATGCCTTCTATTTCGGCGATGTGTCCGACGCGGCCAAGAAGAACGAGCTGCTCCAGCAGCTGGTGGGCAAGCCCCTGCCCACGCTGAACAGCAAGGACATGGCCCGCATCCGCAAGGCCCCGCACAGTCAGGAGTCCGCGAACATTCTGGCGCGCTTCCGCCAGCAGGAGCTTTCCCGCCTGCTGGAGGCCGCCCGTCAGGACGACCAGCTGCTGCGCCTGCTGGGGGCGCATCTGTACGGCCTTTATCTGGAGCGCCTGTACATGGCCTCGGTCATGGTGCTGGCCGCTGCGGAAAGCGACACGCTGGAGCCGCTCTATCAGGTGCATACCGGTCTGGCCACCCGGCACGGCAAGGCCCTGGAGATCCTTGGCAAGAAGGGCTTGCTGGGCCTGGAAGACTGCGAGGCCCGCGCGGCTCTGGTCAAGAAGCTGCAAGGCCTGCTGACCGCCAACAAGGGGCAGCCTACGCTGGAAGGCCTGCGCGAGATCGTCTCGCTGGTACAGGAGGAGCGTGCGTTCTTCCTGACGCCCTGCCCGCTGCCGCAATAAAAATGTTTTGTGAGGGGGGAGAAGG
>CEAF01058975.1_pt1 | contig 13531 bp, 8 predicted proteins | sample 557431 | NCBI WGS metagenome assembly CEAF01 (sample SAMEA3182068, study PRJEB8094) | gut metagenome | biome: human; feature: gut; material: Stool; isolation source: human stools | place: Canada | collected 2013-11-18 | reverse complement strand
CTGCCAGTCAGGTTGTCCAGCAATTCAAAGTTCTGGAATAGATAACCAACTTTTTTGCCACGGTACTCGGCAAGAGCCTTTTCCTTGAGGGATTGCAGAGTATCTCCCTCCACCTGAATGCTTCCACCTGTAGGCTGAATCACAGTTGCAATACAGTTGAGAAGCGTGGATTTGCCGGAACCACTGCTTCCCATAATACCGAGAAACTCTCCCGGCATGACCTGAAAAGTGATTCCGTTCAGTGCTCTCGTCTGGTTTGGCAACGTCCCATAGACTTTGGTAAGATTTTCAATATTCAAAATTGGTTTCATGTGAATGCCTCCTATCCATTTCTGGGTAAATGATAGCACAGAAGCACAATAAATAACACTTACAGTCGCTGTAAGGATTCTGTTCCTGTTTTCAGAACAAGAATGACGCATCAAGCGGAATAAGTATATGTTTTGTAAAAACGTCGGGTGACAATGAAAAAATATGCTGGACTACCGGATTGGCTAACTTGCATTTCTTTGTCAATTCTGGTAACCGCTTCAAACATGGAAGTTTCTGTTCTTACTTTTATTATACTCAATCAATAAAATCAACACGGTTCAGCAAATTTTAATTATTTCCAATATGACAAAATTGCTTCCTGTTATATTTATCTATTTCTTTATTTCTCTATTATTCCGATCCGGTCTTCCAAAGGTATAAATAAGGTGTAAATTATTCGTCAATCATCAAAAAATCCTTTAAAGCCTAGGCTTTCACAGCATCCATTAAACACTGCCGTGGCAGATGAATAGGATTTTTATCATAATTTTGTTTTCTCCTTGATCAGCCGGTTTTTCTGAGTATGTTGTGCGATGCTCTGCAATTAGGAATTACTATAAGTACATTCCTATAACTACCATGCTATTTTATAAATCTATAGATTCCTATCCCACTTCCCGCCTATACTCCTCAATTACCTCAAGAAACCGCTCTCCATACTTCGCAAATTTATTTTCGCCCACACCTGAAACGTCCAGCATTTCAGGCTTGGAAGCCGGCATTTTTGCTGCCATATCGATCAGGGTCTTGTCACTGAAAATAATATACGGCGGCATGCTTTCCTCACGTGCAATTTCAAGGCGGAGTTTCTTAAGCCGCTCAAACAGCTTGTAGCCGGAAGATGTAAGTGTTTCCACACTTTTTGCTTTCTTTTTCGTTTTGGCTGTCTTTTCCGGCTGTTTGTCTTCATCTGTAATCTTAACGAAAACAGAAGCCTCTGGATTTTTCAGACCACTGATATCGCCAAGTTTGAGAACCTGATAATCCCCCACGCGAAGATATCCCTCTAATACCAGCTGTTCGATCAAACGTCTTAACAGATTCTTGTTCGTTCCTGCCAGAACGCCGTATGATTTGTAACGAACAGTTCCTATTTCCTCCAGCCTCGCCGTCTTAGCTCCTGCAACAGTGTCAATAATGATCTGCCTTCCATATCTTCCCTTCGCTTCGTATACGCAGTTGATCACTTTTTTGGCTGCTTCTGTCATATCCAGAGTTTCAAATTCCCGCAGGCAATTGCCGCAGTCCTGACATGGTTTTTCCGGATTTTCCCCGAAATACTTTAAAATATAACTGCGCAGACATTCTGTTGTATAGCAGTATCGCTCCATCACCTGCAGCCGCCGGGCATCCCTTTCCCTGACCGTCTCCCTGTCCGCCGGATCGAGATCCTGCATTTCCTTATGATCCAATAAAAACCGGTTGATCACAATATCCTGCGGTGAAAATAAAAGAATGCACTTAGCGTCAAGTCCATCACGGCCGGCTCTTCCTGCCTCCTGATAATAATTTTCCATACTCTGCGGCATATTATAATGAATGACAAAACGGACATTTGATTTATCGATTCCCATTCCGAAGGCATTTGTTGCAACGACAATACTCGTGTAATCGAATACGAAATCATCCTGCATTTTTTTCCGCTCCCCGGCACTCATTCCTGCATGATATTTTCCCACAGAAATGCCCTTGCTCTTAAGCAGTTCATATACATTATCAACGTTTTTCCTTGTCGCACAATAGATAATTCCACTGTCACCGCTATGCTCGGAAATATATTTCAAAATATACTGCTCTTTATTCTTAGGCTTGTCCACCTGAAAAAACAGATTTTCCCTGTCAAATCCATTTACCAATGTAAAAGGATTCTGCAGCCCTAACGTGCAGATAATATCTTCGCGGACGGTTTCTGTTGCCGTAGCTGTAAATGCACTGATAATCGGACGTTTTTCCAGTGTTTTGACAAATTCAACAATTTTCATATAGCTTGGGCGGAAATCCTGCCCCCACTGTGAGATACAGTGTGCTTCGTCCACTGTCACCATTGAAACAGGTACGCTTTTTGCGAGAGCGAGAAAGCCCTCTGTGACGAGCCGCTCCGGTGCTATATAAATAATTTTGTATGTGCCCTGTCTTGCTTTCCTGATTGTCTCATTATAATCTTTTTCAGAAAGCGAACTATTGATAAATGCTGCCTGCACTCCTGCCTCATTTAATGCTTTGACCTGATCCTGCATAAGCGAGATCAGCGGTGAAATGACCAATGTGATTCCCGGCAGAAGCACTGCCGGGATCTGATAACACACGGATTTTCCTGCACCTGTCGGCATGACTGCAAACGCATCTCTTCCCGCCAGGATATTGTCGATCACAGATTTCTGTCCCGCTCTGAATGAATCATATCCAAACAAAATTTTTAATGCCTGTTCTGGCGTATCGTATTTGTCATTATTGCATGTATCTTTTGTTTCGGTGTCCGAAGCATTTTTTGATAATATTTTCATATGTCATCCTAACTGTTATGTTCGTTTTATGCTTATTTGTAAAATTTATCTATTTTCAAATTATAAAAAATATTGTTGATTCGATCGGTTGAATTATCAGTTTAAATCGGTTGAATTTGACCATATTAACTATTCATTCTGCCTCTCCCTATATCTTCTCTGGTAATAATCCATTGTCCTATAATCTATCACATCCTTCATCTGCCGGATCATAACAGGATTATCAATTAGCGGACGCAATTCTTCCCTTAAACCCAATGCCACATCGTCATTTTTAACAAAAAATCCTTTCCCGGATTCCAATAGGAAATGTACCGGCATAGCAAGAATTTTCTTTAAATGATCTTTATCTGAAATATCTTTATACTTCTGTAATGTCATATTTTTATCAAGATCTTTCCAGTTTGTTCCAGTTGAGAAAAATTCTTTCCAGCTTGAAAGGAGCTGTTTTTCTGATACTTCCATCAGCACATCCGAGTTATTATAAAATGCCATAAGCACAGGCATCTTGTATACCTTTGACATGTTCGTGTTTTCGAGCAGGCTGATAAATTCTCTTCCAATTCCTTTGTAAAATTCTACTTCTATTTGACTTAGTTCTCCCAAATCATTGAGAAACTCCAGATATCTTTTAAATGGATTATCTTTGGAGTGTGTGATTGCGGTTTCATAAATATTATCATCCATATATGTAAACAGATCCAGCCTTGTCGGACGCTTTCCAAGCAGATCTTTTACCCTGAAATATTCATTAATTACCTGATCCTTAAGCTTTAAATGTTTTCTATCCATTTCAGCAAAAAGATCAATCAGCTTCAGATCAAAATCCACCATGCAGTCATCCGGAAATCGCAAAGTATCTGATAAATGACAGCCCTCTCTATACATGTCAGACTTTCCTTCCAGAAGGAAACGCACCCTGCCCGCTTTCTCATAATTACCAATGAAATCAAGCACAGTCAGGAACTCTTTTCCCCTGCATTTTCTCAGTCCTCTTCCAAGCTGCTGAAGGAAAACGATTGGAGATTCCGTAGGTCTTAAGAACATTACCATATCAACTGATGTGATATCAACACCTTCATTAAACATATCCACAGAAAAAATCGCTCTTATTTCGCCATTCTTTAATTTCTGTATTGCCACATTCCGTTTCTCAGTATATTCCCCACTTGCATCACTGAATACAGCCACTGACGGTATTCCTCTTGATGAAAACTCTCTCGCCATCTCTCTTGCATGCTCCTTGGAGCAACAGAATCCAAGAGCCTGCCTTGAACCATATTTACAGTAATATTTATAAATCAACTCATATCTGTGAACATTTCCGATATAGGTTTCATTCAATTCTTTTTCATCATATCTTCCCCTTACAATATGCAGCTTTGAATAATCAGTATCATCAAAAATTCCATAGTAATGAAATGGGACGAGCATTCCCTTATTGATTGCTTCTTTTAATGAAATCTCATACGGCACATTATAATCACAGATTTCATAAATATTCCTGCCATCCATTCTCTCTGGAGTCGCTGTTAACCCTAGCAGAAACTGCGGCTTAAAATAATTAACAATTCTTTGATACTGGTCATTAACTGCATGGTGGAATTCATCGATTACAATATAATTAAAATAATCTGAAGCAAAATACTTATTATTCAGGTATTCACTCCTGCCTAGTGTTGCAACCGAAGCAAAGATCATAGATTTATCCGTACATTTACTTTCTCCGTCAAAAAAACCATAATCATCTGAATTTCTGACATTTTTAAAAGATTGTGCTGCCTGCTTTAAGATTTCTTCTCTATGCGCCACGAACAATACTCTTTCATAATCCTTTGAATCAAATGCTGCAAGATATGTTTTTCCAACGCCTGTCGCAGCCTGAACTAAGGCTCTTCCTGCCCCCTCTGCCCTGGTATTTTCCAATGCACACAAAGCCTCTATCTGTGCTCCTCTTGGTTCAAATAATGCAAGATTATTTGTAGTTTCGTCATCCTGCAAATCATACCTGTCCAGATCCTTTGATACTGCCGGGCGGTGCCAGTTTTTTGAATATCTTTTTAGTTCATCATCATCTATTACTATGGAATGATGTTCAAACAGATCAAGAAATGTATTGTAAAATTTTTCATAGTTATGAGAATCTGTTTTGCTGCTAAATCGGTAATTCCACTCAATACCAGATGTCAGTGCACTCTTGGAAATATTTGATGAGCCAATGTAGATTGTACTATAATCCTTATAATGAAACATATATGATTTTGGATGAAATGATCGATTTTTTTCATTATAAAAGCGCAGATCTACCTGTTCCCCAAGCTTATGCTTGATAAGATATAATGCTGATGGCTGTGTTATACCAAGATAATTTCCTGTAAGGATTCTGATTTTTGCTCCCCGCTTCAACGCATTGTCAAGTTCACCAAGCAGCATTCTGACACCAGATTCCATCAGAAAAGAAACGACAATATCCACGCTATCAGCTCTTTTTAAACTATTTAGCAGCTGATAATACAGATACATTCTCTTATCCTGGCCTCCAGTAAGTGCATCCGTCCCATATTCTAATTCATTAATATCATCTAATTCTTCTGCAGTATTAAGTTCAGCCATTTTTCCTCTCCACGGCCTGGTCTTACATCACATGTAATCCACTCTTCCTTTAATTTAACATTTTCTATATCCTGGACAAATTCATTAAACTTCTCTTCTGTAAAATCTGTAAAATACCGCCCATTTCTCTCTCCTTCAAAATCGCTATACTTAAAGGATGTATAAATGATACCATCTTTTTTTAATGCCTTTACCATTTTTTCAAACACCGCTTTAAGTTCTCTCTTTGGAAGATGAAGTATTGAAGAGCAAGCCCATATTCCATCGTATTTTTCTATTTCTTCCAGTTCTTTAAATAGCATTTTTTTAACTTTTATACCTGTATAATCACTTGCAATACGACACAATTCCTCTGAACCATCGATTGCATCAACTTGGAAATGCTGACTCAGAAAATACTTAATATCTCTTCCTGAACCACACCCAAAATCAAGAATATATCCCTGCTCAGGCAACAATTTCTGAAAATGTTTCTGCGTGTCATAAAAATCCACATCCACTGTTGCTTCTGCAAAACTGCTGGCATTCTTATTATAATAATCTAAAGTTTTAGTTTCACACATATCGATTCTCTATTTCCTTTTTTCTGAATCACTCACGCCCTGTATTTTACCCCTTGGTGTCAAGCGATTTTGCCATATGTGCATTCATATCTGCTCTGTCAAGTGAACGGATTGCACATCTTGCAGTAAGCTTCTCCATTACCGACATCATATTATCCATTAAATTAACATCAAATATACCAAGTACCAGTTTTCCATCGCCCATTATCGTAACACGTGCTACATTATCTTCCAGTAATATCTGTACGATCTCAGCATTAGGTTCATTATCTCTAGCCTGCATCATATGTAATCTGTCCAAATTATCTAATGTCTCCTGATTTACTGATTTTACCTTATACAGTTTTTCTGCAATTTCAAACAACAAAGTGCGATGTAAGTTTCTGCTATATGGAAGCTTTGCAAAAACAAGCTTCTTATCCGATAATTTTTTTCGTTTCTGTCAAGTTTTCGCACTCAGTATCCCATTGTTGAGGAGAAATCCCGGTGCTCATAGAACCAAATTTTTCAAATCGATCCACTTGATCCGAAATCATTAACACGTTCTGTCCGAAGCTCCTGCTTGTCATTATTCATAAAAATTAGTTTCTCTCATTTGATTAGAAAAATGTATCAGAAAAGAATAGGTGTGGACAGATACAAATTATTACCTACTTGCACACAAATCAATAATCTATTAGCATCTTGCATAGCATTTCGATTTTGCATTGCGTCAAAATCTAGACCAACAAACTTACTTTTAGCATTACCCGCAGTCTAAAAAAACTATGCACATTGTAAATTCATATTTACACGAATCACTTCGATACCATTAAAGACTTTATAGAAATGCGTTTGCAATTGAATTTTATATATACACCCCATTCTATTTTGTAATAAAATCTTACTGCTAATATTGTAGCTTTTCTCATATTAGCTGAAATTTTAACGCATTCATTTATTCTGTTATTTACTTCTCATTCTTTTTTTATAGATTTTCCCCTCTGAATCTTTTACATAAGCAATAATCTTTTTATTCATTTTAAGCTGTTGAACAGCAGGTGCTTCATCAATAAAATACTCAGATACCCCATCACCATTTTTCAACCTCAAAGGATATTGATTATTACTGTGAAAATTCACCATGAACTGATTTCCCTTTGTTATAAATCCCACACTACTTATAGTAAAATCTATATTTCCACAATTAATTGCTGTAACATGTAAGCCCGTTTTACCATCAGTTGTTAAATAACTGCCTGTTTCAATTTTTAACATTTTCTTATAAGGAAGCCTTGCAGTCTTTACAGAAACAATTATCGCAATAACACTAACCAATAAAGTCAAAACGGAGAGAACAATTGTTGCAAATCCCACATTTTCATTGCACCATTGAATGACTTCCGCCAAATTATTTACATTCTGCATCTAAAAAGTCAACCTCCACCCCTTTTCTTTGATGATTCATCTATGAAAACATCTCATTCAAAAAAATTGATTTTTCTTTTTTCCAGCCAAAATAGCTTTTTGCATACGTAAGATATAGGACTTTTTTTGCCCTTGTAATAGCAACAAAGCAATTTCTTCTCTCTTCTTCCATTTCAGTACTTTGCAATCCTTTTTTTAAACTCTGAAAAGATGGTAGTTCATCATTTGCCATTCCAATTAATATAACATGATCAAACTCCTTGCCTTTTGAAGCATGTATAGTTAAAAATTGTACAGCATCTTCACAAGGTTCTTCTTCTTTTGATACCATAGAAAATTCCTGTATATATGTCGAAAGCAATATCTCTTCAAGATTATAGTTGTATCCTAAATGCCGCTGAAAATCTATCCATACCTTTTTTTCTATTTCATAGTTTTGTGATACTTGCTCTTTATTTGCAGCATCATCAATTTTATCGATTTTTGACTCTGCCCATTTAAAGCCATCTTCAATAAACTGTACAAAACTCTTTCCTTCAATTAGATTTAATGAAAAAGATTTCTCAAATTTTTCATCTTCAAACATTCCTGAACATTTTGTCCGTAGAGCCTTTAACAAATCACCATCCGTTAAATCAGACTCAAGAATAACTTCATCTTCATTAATATCAAAATCTAAGCCTCCTGACAAGACACCTACAATTTCTTTTAGTATCCTTTTATCTGTTCGATGATTCGAAAGTTTTAAGGCCAAAAACATCCACAAAATATATGGTGTCTCAAAATCTGATTTTCTTTTGGATTTTTCACATTTAATACCAGCATTTTTAGTTTCTTGAAAAGCTAACTCTAATAATCTATTGGTTCTTGCAAGAACACTTATTGTTTCTCCTGGACTTTTCTCAAGTATTTGTTGTATTATTCTCGGTATAGTCTGAGCCTCAGATTGCTCATTTTCAAACTCATTGCAATAAATATGCGGATTACTATCCACAAGTACTTTCATGGCCTCTAATGGTTTCTTGTTCTTTTCTCTTCCTGAATTATGTGCTATTAAATGATTAGCCGCTTCAATAACCTCTTTAGGGCATCTAAAGTTTTGATTCAATTGTATTAATTCTGCTCCAAACATTTCCTTAAACTGTGATATCCTACGATGATCTGCCCCATTCCATCCATAAATAACTTGATCATCATCCGCAACAATAAATATGTTATTGTTAATATTTCCACACATACTAGTCAATACCATATATTGACCATAATTTGTATCTTGAAATTCATCAACATTAATGTAACGATACGTTTTTGAATATATTCGCGCTATCGCCGGTTTACTTTTAAACAATCTATATGTCAACATTATTAACATATCAAAATCTAAAGTTGAATTCTTCAACATGCGCTGTATATATTCCAAATATATCCACTTATATGCTTTAGCATATTCTGTTCGTGGCATATTCTTTTCGACATCTTCTTCAGTAAAGCAAAGCTTCCTTTCAAAATACATAATCATATTTAAAAGCTTTAATTCTTTGGACGGAAAACTTGCATCAATCTCCTTATAATCATGACATATATCTTCTATTACATCATTTAAATCATCATTCGAACTATAAATATCAAAATCTGATTTTACACCTACATAGCTTCCATGATTTCTAAGTACTTCTGAACAAAAAGAATGAAAAGTTCCCACATAAAGTCGGTGATCGACATCCTCAATACCATTTAGTATTCTCTCGCTCATCTCTTGCGCCGCTTTGTTAGTAAATGTTAGAGCTAATATTCTAAAAGAATCATCCTCATTTTCCTTCAATATTCTTCTAATACGATCAGTTAAAACCGCTGTTTTGCCAGCGCCTGGTCCAGCCAAAACTACTACTGGTCCATCATTCCACTGAATCGCACGTTTTTGTGATTCTGTATACTTTTTTTCCATAATAAATCACACCTTCCAAATAAGATTTTTTATTACCTCAGGTATCTCATCTACTGAAAATCCTCTTTCATCCCAAATTTTCAGCAAATTGTATGCATTCTCGACTTTTCCTTTTTGAATTAGCTCTACAATCTTCTTTTTATATTCTTCTGTTTCTCCTTCTTCCTTTAGCTTACTAATATCTTCAGAAATGCTATCTCCAAGAATAGTTTCATAATCATTAAAAATTGAAGGTACATCAGCTAATTCATGTTCAAAGTCCTTTTTATTAGTGAGTAACATGATTTCCGCAACATCTTCTCTCTCATATCCACAGTTTAAAATCTCATTTATTGTTTTCTCTCCTTGACCATCATTGTCTCCTAATACAACCCAGCCTATATTCAAAACCTTCGCTAGTTTAATAAATGCTCCTGCAGAACCATTGTTTCGGTACATAATTCCATTTATACCATGCTCATCAAAATCTTTTCCAAGCATCTTAGCAAAATGTGGAATAATTACATCCTCACTTTGTCCTTCATATAAAAACCATTTTCTTGCAAACAAAATATCGCCTCTATTTCTCTGAATATACATATTAAGATTACATAATTCTGTTTTATCAAAAATCATATATGCGTCTTCTAATATGCCATCAATATTTGTAACTATATCTTTGCAACATCCCCTTAATGCATTAGCTAATTGTTTTTTTATCGGTTTTGTAATTGTAACTATATTATCTTCTTCATTTAGATTAATCAATCCGTCAAAAGCTCGTACAACACTCTTTAAACCATCATTTATGTTGTCAACTTTAAAGCAAATATGATCATACAATCCAAAAACTCGAGTTTCTCCATTCTCCTTCTTTATATATCTGATGTTTCGTATATCAGCATTTTGTATAAAATAAGGGGAATGTGTTGTAATTATTTTTTGACATTCCATTTCCTCGATAGATTTTTGAAGTGCTCTAGTAGCTTGCGGATGTAAGTGTGCCTCCGGTTCTTCAAGTGTAAGGATTGCTTCGGCTGAATCTGTACTAATCTCCTTAAGTAAAATATTTATATATGCTTTGAATAACAAAATTGCCGTTACGCTTTGTGTTCCCTGACCATGCTTCTCTATCGGAAAATCCATATGTGATGTTCCATTATTCAATACGACTTGAGACTTAGATAATAAATCCCACGTTTTAATAGGCACTGCATTTATTGATACTAAGTCTTGATCTTCGCCTTCAAAATCCATTACCTTTTGTATCTTCTGTAATTCATCTACAAGTTTCGTTAGATTTTCATCGTTGGAGATAATATTTGTATTTAGTTGTTTTATCTGTTCTTGGATAACATTCAACTCATCCTGTGGAATCGCTGCCTTCTTCATAAACCTCCCCCATAATGGAGATTTAGAACTGAATGTATCTTTTATCTCTCTTAGCGCTTGTAAATAAAAAACTGGAGTTAACATAATAAATTTGTTAACTAAATTTTGAACTCTTCCTGTAATAGGTTTGAATTCGTTATTTAAGAACACTGTACTCGTTTCAATATCAAAAGTAACCTCATTATAGGACGCTGAAGTTTGTAAAATTATAGATGCCTTCTCCCCGTCGATATACTGAATTGCATCAATAAATGTATCGCTAATATAGCCTTCCCATTCGTCTAAAATTCGCTCCTCGAAAATCAAAATAATATTTATTCCATCTGAATCCTGAGGGGAAGCCATTTCTGAATCCATATAAAAGTCATAATCATCAAATACTGATCTAGTTCCTTGTCGGGACAACCCTTTTCTTATTGCATCTAACAAAGTCGACTTTCCAGCATTGTTTTCACCAATTAAAATAGTTGATTTATCTAGTATTACCTTAACGTCCTTTAAGCTACGAAAATTTTTTACTCTAACTTCCTTTAAAAACATTGTTGTCTATTATCCCTTCTTGCATCTTTATTCTAGTATGTTGTTTTGGACGCCCACCAATCCACAGTTACAACCTTTGGTGAATGAGGACTGAAGGTATCGTTTCCATTAACACCATTCATATCGCTATTCTTACAGATAATCTTTGGCTCATTGCAGCTTATAATCTCCACTTTGAGAACATAATAAAAATCTGCTGTTCTATATTTATCATCATTACAGTCACTCTCAGTCAATAATTCATCAAGCTGTTTTTTTGAAACTAGTTCCCTAGATTTTATAATTCCTTTAAGTGGCTCTATATCATAGGTGCCTGTATCGTTGATATCATTCTTATAAAAACGAATATACTTTGCTTTCCCTATAGCTTCATGATGTGAATACACTGATTCACCCTTGATTGCATAGTAATAAAAAACAAAAGTCTTTCCTACAGATAAAAAGTCTGCTTTATTCAACACATCATAATAATCTGGTCTCAAATAACCAATCACACACAGCTCATTATGAATATTCTTATTGTCCTTATCCTTTCCAAAAGTTCTTTTGTCCAACATGCTTATCGCCGGTTCTCCAAGAACAAGATTACTATATGCCAACATACGATTAAGTCTGCTGTACTTCCTGCTACGAGCTTCAATGATCTCAGAAATAAAATCTTTCAATGCATTTTCACTATCCGCTTGAATACTTGGTTTGATTGCAAAAGCTCCAACCCCTGGAAGTACTTCTTCAAAGAGTCTGTAATTCTTTGTTTTTGAATCAAAATCACCTGGATATAAAACATAACTTCCTACCGTTCTTCTAATTGCATCATTGTATGTATGCATTTTAAGAAGATCACCACGTTTGTATGTATTCGTTACGCTATCCTGCTTATCGTTTTCAACTTCTTCTTTTATCTGCTCCTCTGTCATTTCATTTTCATCCGCTCCAATAAAAGATCTAAGATCTGTTATTCGGTACTTAGCATCAAAATGAATATAACTTACTGCACCTTCTCTGACAGCATCTTCAGGTCTAATAAAATCTGAAGGATACACTTCCAGCGTGTAATCCGGTCTAAATGGTCTTGAGTATGAACCTGCATACTTTGTATTGGAAAACTCTTCTCTTGAAAAAGTCCTATTGTAATATAGGTTTACCCTGGCACCCAAATCGGGAAGGAGAAATGCCTGACAAGAAGTCTGACCTTCACTTAACGACATAGTCAGACCATTATCAGTATTAATGAACGGCTTCTCTGCTGCCTGTACGCACTGGCAATTATCAATTGAACTAATGATTTTTCTAAGTTCAAAAAACAACCAATACTCATATAGCAATGCCGTATTTTTAGATTCACCACTATAAGCTTCCTGTTCCCCCTCCCAATTCAACTGAAGAGCAAGATCAACCATAGCTGCTGCAAAAAAGATTTGCCTATATCCTTCTCTCTTTTCAAGCACCTGATTATTCTGAGGCATTATCGTAAGCTCTCTTATGTCATCAAAGAAATGGTCTCGTAAAATATCACCAGTAATTCTTTTAATTTCTAAAGCCTCTCGATAGCACTCTGTATACATATTCTGTTCTACACTTTTACCTTTTGCAGCATCAAGACTAAAACAAAGTTCTCTACATATCAAGTTAAATTTCTTTAGAGCAAACTTAACAAAACGGTTTGCTACAGTATCAAGGCTATCATATTTTCGAGTTACTGAAACTTCTTGTGGCATAGGCTTTCCATTTACTATCTTCCAGCCTCTACTAGATGAGAAAGGATTCGAATAAAATCCTGCACTCGGTGCACCCTGCCCAATTGGTTTCAAAACTTCATCCTTCACAAGCATTCTATCAGGGTTACGCTTTATATGCCCAAAAAGAGCCTGTAAATTATGTGAGTAACAAAACTCTCTCAAGAAAATAAACTGTTCCAAAAGAGTCTCAGCACTATTTGTATCCGATGTACCAAATCTGTTCGCAGTAACACCTGAATATTCCAACAGAATCTCAGCACACTCTTCAGCAAGCTTTTTTGTTAATTCAATATAGTCCTCTTCATAATTCATTTTCTGAGGCACTATTTCAAAATCTGCCACAGTTTCATCTGTAGAATTCTTTAAATGTGTTCTTCCAAGGTAGTTTACAAATCTAAAAGATATTGCATCTCTATCTCTTGTTACTTTAAGGAATTTATTATTCTTCTCATTTGGGAAAACAAGATTTTTGCAAATCTGATTTAAACCATCTTGCTTGATATCCTTTAATGTACAAGTATAAGTCACCGTTTCTCG
>CEAF01066324.1_pt1 | contig 13599 bp, 6 predicted proteins | sample 557431 | NCBI WGS metagenome assembly CEAF01 (sample SAMEA3182068, study PRJEB8094) | gut metagenome | biome: human; feature: gut; material: Stool; isolation source: human stools | place: Canada | collected 2013-11-18 | reverse complement strand
CCTTCTGCCGCTGCCGTGAATTTCTCAAAGTGCTCGGTCAGCATTTTCTTGCTCTCTTCGGACACCGGTTCTTTGAATGCCTGTGACTTTTCACCTTCTTCAACGAACAAGCTGTGATCCGGATGGTCTGCCGGAAAGATCAGCGAAAGCCATTTGGGAGCCGTGTAAGCCAAAAATGCACTTTTGGAAATATGTGCCAGAGCCTCGTAGGCGGTCATGATGAACTGCTCGTCTTTCTCTTTCGTTTGTTCCCAATATTCTTTGACTGTATCTGTCAGTTCCTGGTGTGAATCGGTAAACAGGTAACATTGATAATGAAACCAGTGAAGCAACTCGTTATATTTGTCGACATCCTCATAGCGGGTTTCCGGGGCAAAGAGCTGTTGCAGCCGTTCGTTCTCCGGTGCAGTTGTCCATTCGTCACAGAACATCTGGTAGATCAGTTTGGCTGTGTCGCCGTTTGCCGCATTGTCGGGACTGACGAATGTGCCTTTGTGAAACCCGTGATACTGCTGTGTGTAATGCCAAAGCAAGAACCGGATATCTTCGTAGTTGACCTCGTCATCATAATAGTGATCGTCAGGTGTATAAAACGGCAGGAATTTACCGTATAAGGCTTTGTGTTCCGTGATGAATGAGCGCCAGATATTCAGACCGGAAATCACATCTTCGAAATAGGCAGCCATGCGTATACTGATCTGTTTGACCTCGTCCTTCTCAAAAGAATAGGCAAGACGTGTTTCTTCCAACATGCCGTAAATACGGTTTGCGATATTGGTATAATAGGAATCTGTCGGATCTGACTGTTTATAAGGGTGCAACTGCAACCAATCTTTCGGATAGATTTTAATGTTCTTCATACTATAGATTATTTGTGCCCAATCGAGCAATAATTTTAAGGTCACAAATGTAACAAATATTTTACAATTTATTGTCCGGCAGCACCTCGTCTTTGAACTGTTCGTGAATCCCCCTCCCGGCTGTGTGCAGAGAGGGGGATTTTTATGTGGGGGCGGTCGCGATCGCCCTCAGTTTGCATATAATAAACAGGGTTAGCGTACGATTATTTTCCGTGGCATTTCTCTTGAGAAGCGTACAATGTAGACTCCTGCTGCCAATCCATTGAGCCGTGTGTCGCCTACCGGAATGTTGCGGTAGAAGAGAGTGCTTCCGGCGAGGTTTACCACCTGTACCTGCTGCGGGGAAGAGGTGTGGATGAAGATCGTGCCGTCGGCGGTCCATATCTTCGTGTCTGTTTCGATACTTTTGATACTTGTTGGAAGATTCTTCACGATGCCGGAGATAGAGACGACAATGTCTTCAGCCACGTTGTTGATCTTGTATCTGCCATTCGTGTCCGGTATGATCGTCTCGCCGCGATCGGTGGTGACAACCGGGATGGACTCACTATAGTTTTCATCCAAGGTGATGGCGAAGGTGAAACTGTATCCTTTCTCGACCGTATGGTCACCTGCCTGCTTGCTGAGTGTCGCACCTTCCACGGAGGGGAGAGTGACGGTGTGGTAGGTGGCTGCCGGCGGAGTATATATCCTCTTAAACTCGGCAGCGACTGTAAAATCACCGTCGGGAGCAGTAAAGCTGCCATCTGTATCAACCGTCACATTGTTATTACCCTGTCTTACAGAGAAGCTTTTGATACTATATCCTGGTGAAGGAGTGGCGATTGTAGTCATCGGTGTGCCTGCTGGGACCTGGTCACCGTTTTCAAAGAGGGTTTCTCCCTGGTCGGCTCCGATCGTGCCTTTGAGAGCTAGCGTGCCGTTCTCGACCGTTGTCGGAAGGGTGATGGCACACAATGTGGCGTCACCCGGATAGCGGTAGTTGAAACCGGCTTTATAGAGCATCTTATTGTCGGCCTTATGGGTGAAACTGTATGTACCCGACAGTTCGGAAGCCGTGATAATCGACTGGTTATCCGATGCTTTTCCGTTCAAATTGACCAGATGGAAATCTCCGGTCAGTCCGGTCCCTTCTATTTCCATAGTCTCTCCGTTCCCCATGTCGAGCCTGAATGCCGATGTCTGGTCCTTTTCTTTGATAAAAGAGTTTTCCAGGATGACTTTATCGATGGAGCGCAGTTCGGAAATCAGATAGGGAGTGTCGGCTGTTCCGCAGTTTCTGTAGGTTACATGTGTTTTGTGGTTATTGTTGCTGTCTATTTGTCCGATGGTGGTATGGCCTTTTTCTATGGTGATCTGGATTATTCCGCTGTAAGTGGGAGTTGGTGAATCTGCAGACAAGGAATAGTCGATGCCACTTATTCTTTTGACCTCTCCTCCTTTCACGTTTATGTTGATCTTCCCCTCGACGGCTGAGGAGCAACCGATCAGGCTCCCGGTGATTCTGCCGTCCAGAACGGTGAGATTGACATTTCCCGAAACTTTCCCGTGTACTGTATTATTGTAGTTAATACCAGCTCCGTGTACTTCCTGGATGGGATTATCTGCGGATGTGTCAAGTGTCACATCCGTGTTGCCTGCTGTGCCGGTTCCTTCCGTGTTGCCGATGATAAAGCCGCTGACAACCGTGTTATCGCCAGAGATATTCGTCGTGGCTGTACCGGTGACGTCCCCGTTCCAGCCACCTCCGTAGATATGGTTTAGAGTTCCTCCGGTAATGTTCAACTCGGTATTGCCGACTGTGCTTCCTGCGGCATGGCTTCCACCGAAAACAGAGTTGTTCACGGTTCCGCCCGATATGGTCACCTTGGTTGTCCCTGTGATGTTACCGGCATTGCCGCCGCCGTAGATCCAGCCGAATTGTCCGCTTTTGATTACGATATTGGTTTTGTCGATCGTATTGTTGTCTTTAGTTCCTCCCCAGATGTTACGTATGCCGGTCAGGGGGTTGCCGTTGTTGGTGTATGTCGACGGGCGGCAATCGACAGACTCGTCGAATGTCAAATCGTGGCCGTTGGCATAAATGGTGCTCATGTTCAGTTTGATGCTTTTGAAGGTAAGAGCGGCTTGCAGTTCGAGGTCGCCGGCATATGTCAACGTTTTTCCGTCGCCTGTTATGATACAGGGTTTTGGTGGTGTGCTTGTAGCTGTTTCGTCGTCTAACAGAGTGATGATATTGACCGGTTCTTCGGAACCTGCGAGTGCAGCTGTTGCCTCCGCCCATGTTTTGTAACTTGTCCCGTTGAGGTCGACCTTGTCTTTGGTCACCGTGTTTCCTGTTATCTGGTTTGCGGTCAGTGCACCTTTGCTATAAATGGTTCCTTGATTATCCAGTGTTCCGTTTACGGTGAGCGAGCAGCCTGTCGGGATGAAAAGCGTCTGTCCGTTCTTGATGGTGCAGTCTCTTGACAGCGTCACGTCTCCGTATACTTCACCATAATATCCTAATGTCCCGGTGTTCCGGTAGTTGTAGAACAGAACGGAATTTTCCACCTTTATGTTGTGGTTGTAGAGAGGTAAACCGGAAGGATTGGTCGTTTTTTCCCAAGTGATATCCAACCATGCATTGTTCCTGAGGATTGTTTCACCCGTTTTTCCCCACTCTCCGTTTTCGTCTTTGGCATTGCCTCCTACCGACAGGCCGTTTGTGATGACGGTCGAGCTTTCTATCACAAGTATGGCTTTGTTCTTGATCGTGCTCGTACCTGCGTTAAAAATGGCGCTGGGGGTGTTCGTGCTGTTCAGGGTTAAGGTCCCGTCTCCCTTTATAGTCAGGGTTCCGCCTGGGTCTTGCTCTGTGGAACCGATATTGAAGAGGATGGCCCTGCTTGCTCCTTCGATGTAATTGTCTCCTTGTAGCGTGATTGTTGAATTGGGAGGAAGCTCTATGCCCATCATCTGACTTGTCCTTAGGTCTATTCCGTCAAGAGCCAGTATCTTGTTGCTGAGGTCCCAACGATATCCGTTGCCGTTTATGTCTGTTGTAGCGTTTGCGCAGTCGATGGTGGTTGTGACGGTTTGAGAGGATACCGTAAATGGCATTAGTATCATGATACTAATCAATACGCCAAGAATCTGGCGTATTGTACTTTTGATATTTAAATCTCTATTCATGTGTATGTAGTTATTTAGGTGTTATGAAAAAAGCATCCAATTTGATGAATGCCTCCTTTGGATGCAAGGGAGAGATTCACTTGGAGGTAGTGGAGATGTTTCCTTCGAGGCGAGGGAGCCTCTCCCTTGGCTCGAAGGAAACGTCTCCATCGTTGTCAGAGTTCGCCGGGGCGTTCCTCGTCATTGCTTTTCCCGTCGCTCAAGAGGATGGGGAAGCGGTAGGTGCGCGGGTTTTTCAGCATCTTGTTGCTGCTGCTGTATTGTGTTGTCACGCTCAGCGTGTACAGAACCTTTGTTTCGATGGCGGGGAGCATGACGGTGAGTTCGGATGGGGCGTTGCGGATGATGACCGGGCATTTCATCGGAGCTGCACCCTCTTCGTCCTTGGTCAGGAAGACGCCGACAGACGGGTCGTCGCCTATCACTTTGGCATTGCTGCAACTGATCACGGCGGGGCCTGCCGAGGTGATGATCTCGTTGACGCTGCCGGTCGTGCTGTCGGTGATGGAATTGATGACCGGACCTGTTTTGGCTGTGCCATTGCAGACGACTTTGGTTTTTTTCAGCTGGCTGCGCAGAAGCTGACCGGGCGTGTAGGAAACGCCTAAGGAATGTTTGACAGGATCGAACTGCGCGTTTTCACCGATAAACGAGCCGCGTGCGGTGACGAGGTATTGCCCGACGCCGTCTATTACGCTCTTACCTTCGGCGATGGCTTCTACTTTCGCTTTGTCGGCACGATCGAGGATATACTCGATGCTTTCCTGTTTGTACTCCGTACCTGCTTTCACGATACGGGCGGCTATCTGTTTGTTGTACAGAGTGCCGGTGATACGAGGGCGGCCGGTGTAGTCACCTTCCTTCTCCGTCATGATGTTGTCGTAGAGATCGATGTTGAGAGTGATCTGTTCTTCTTCGTTGGTCATGATTCCAATGTTTAAGTGCCCGGTGGTTGGCCGGGCGTTAACCGTTTGGAGGCAAAGATGGGGAGAGAAGGACAGAAAGGATGCCCAAAATCCGTAAAGTTGTGCCCGAAATCAGCAATGATGAGTATGATGTAGTTTTGTCCGTCGGGCGGACAGGGGTGTTCCTCTCGGGAGGGCGGGGGTATTCCTGTCATGTGCGGCTCCGGAACCGGGAAGGGGTTGTTTTCATCAGTTTCAGGAAATTCCGGTTGTAGGTGCTTGTAGACTGGAAACCGGACGAGAAAGCGATGTCTTCGATCGTGCGCTCGGCGTTTTCGGGCAGTAGCAGCAGGTCTGCGGAGTGGCCGATGCGGAGGCGGAGTACGTAGTCTTGGACCGTCAGCCCGGTGGCACGGCCGACAGCGGTCGAGAGCTTGTGTGGGTTTGCACCGATGGTCCTGGGCAGGTCGGATATCCTAAAGTCAGGGTCCAGATAGGGCTGCTCTTTCTGAAAATAGGCTTCTATGTCCTTGAAGAGACGGTTGTTGTCGTCATCCGGTTGGAGGTAGCAGATCAATTCTTCCATGTCCGCTCCGGCGGGAGGAGAAAAGGCTGAGTTCTGTTCACGGATGCGGGTTCGGACATCCCGATAGGTGGAACTGAAGTTTGCGTAGAAGATTCCGAAGGCGAAATAGAAAACGGTGAATAGGAAGGTCACGGTGATTTCGTGAGGCAGGTAAGGATTCAAGGCGAGGCTCAGCGTACAAAGGCCGATGCCTGACGCAAGGAAGAACGCGCTTGTCACCTGTCCGAGTTTGAGCCACCTGTCTTCTGTCTTCACTCCTCCCAAGAGGGAGAGGTAAGTATGTCGTTCGTGCAGGAATAGTTTTGCATAGATGCCTGACTGGATGATGTAGGCAAGCAGATAGAGCGTGCGGATCAGGGAAGGCGGATTCGTGACCAGTGACTTCCATTCCGAGTAAGCATAGACGGGGTGGTCTTTCCAGATCAGGCATGCTCCGGCGTAGGCTAGGGTGAAGAGGAGGGAAGGAGTTGCGTGCAGCAGGATCCGCTGCCGGGTGGCATACTGTTCGTTGAACAGCAGGATCAGTGAGAATGTGAACAGCAGGGTTTGCGAGGAGGCGATCAGGGTGACGGGAAACGAGGCGATGTCCCATCCGACGGGTTGCCATTTTCTGGTGGTAAGCGAGATGAGGAGACCGATGGCCACGAGGAAGGTCGCAAATGCGAGGATCCGCCGTGCCTTCAGGTAAACAGGGTTTGTCTCGATATTGCCGTAGTTCAAGAACAGCAGGATGGCGCAACTGCCCAGGCTGGAAGTGGTGCTGGTGGCATAAGCGATGATGTATAAAGTGTGTATGTCCATTCTGCGGTCGTTGTGATAGTTTTGTTATTCACATAGCCATCTTGTGATATTCTGTTCTTCGGCAAATTCCATGCAGACTTTGACGATGTCACGTCTGTCACTTTGGTAGGGGATGAGGCTTCTTTTGCCGAACCTGTGGAGGCTGGTTTGTATTCCGATTGGGAGTTTGCGCATGACCTAGTTCATCGTATATTGTTTATTTAATTGTTTCCAAAGATACTATAAATAGTTTCTTAGCAGCCTTTTTTCTCGTAAAATCTGCTATGGGTGGTCGCTTTGTCAAATGGTTGCTTTCTTTTTGTTGTCAACGGATTGTAATAATCGTTTTTACAATGTAATTCTGTTTACATCTTCTTGCAATACGTCCCTTCTACTTTTGCCGGCAAATAAATGTAACAAGTAATAAGGAATGGGAAACAAGTGTGAAACAGGCAATGTGAAGAGGTTCTTTCTTTTGTTGTTGGGGAGTTTTCTTTCGTTGTCTGCCTGGGCGCAGACAGGCGTTATTTGCGGAACGGTGTCGGATGCCAAATTCAAAGATGCGTTGATCGGTGCTTCGGTCGTGATCGAAGGGACTACGGTGGGGGCCATTGCCGACGTGGAGGGAAACTTCCGTATAGAGAATGTCAAACCGGGAAAATATACGATTGTCGCTTCTTATGTCTCTTATAAATCGGAAACCATTCGTGATGTCGTGGTGAAAGCCCATCAGGAGTCGGTGCTGAGAATCGAACTGTCCGATGCCGACCTGCAACTTCAGAATGTGGTGGTCGTGGCACAACGAAAGTTGGGAACGGAAACCGCCATTATCAATACGGTACGGAAAAGCCTGCCGGTCGTAAGCGGTATTTCAGCCCAACAGATCGGCAAGACACAGGACAGTGATGCCGCCGAGGTGTTGCGCCGTATTCCGGGGCTTACGATCGTGGATGACCGTTTTGTGGTGGTCCGGGGGTTGGCGCAACGATATAATAATGTATGGCTGAACGAGGCGACCACTCCTTCGAGCGAGACGGACAGCCGGGCATTCTCGTTCGATGTGCTTCCTTCTTCGCTGATCGACAATATGATGGTCTATAAGAGTCCGTCTGCCGAGCTGCCGGCCGATTTCTCCGGTGGTTTCGTGCAAGTGATGACCAAGAATATACCGGACGGGAATACCTTCAACGTATCTTACCAGATGGGATTTAATACGAATGCTACTTTCCGGAGTTTCCAGCTGACGGACGGGAGTTGGAAAGACTATCTCGGATTTGGGGCCGGGGTGCGGAGTTTGCCCTCTTCTTTCCCTTCTCATTTAGGGGATTATTCGACAGAGGAAGCCGCTGCCTTTACACGGCGGATCAACCAGAGGTGGGGAATCAACAGGTTCACGGCTATTCCGGACCAAAAGATTTCGCTCACTTCACACCGATCCTTCGATGCAGGCGACTGGAAGATCGGGAATATCGCGAATGTGAACTGGAGTACCGGCTACGATTATTCGGAGACGGTGAATAACAACTATATCGCCTATGATGTGGCGAACGATCTCTCACGTCCGCGCTTTGAGTACAACGATGTCCGCTATAAGAATACTTCCAAGTTAGGAGCCTTGTTCAACTGGTCGTTTATGAAAGGCGATCATAAATACGAGTTTCGTAACTTTTTCAGCCAGCGTGGTGTTTCCGCCCTGACACAGAGGGAGGGGATGAACTATTATTCTGACAAGGCGATCCGCAAGTGGGAATCCCTTTATACCGGACGTACGACCTATTCAGGGCAGCTTGGCGGCACGCATACGTTACAGGAGGATATCAACAAAGTGGACTGGACTGCCGGCTATGCTTTTGCTGCCTATCGGGAACCGGACCGCAAGATCGTCAATTCCATCCTCGACGAGACGAAGACGGACTTACCGAATTATTACGTCTCCGATCCGATGCGCTATTACCAGGACTTGAAGGATCACGGTATTTCGCTCGCTGCCAATTATGAACATAAGTTCACTGTATCCGACAAGTTCGCCCCTGTTCTTGACGGTGGTGTCTATGGAGAATATAAGAGTCGTACGTTCGATGCTCGCCGATTCGGTTACAATCTGTTAGGTAAAGGGTATGACCGGTATGCCGATTGGGATTATACGGGGCTGTTCTGTGATGAGAACATTTCGGCAGACAGGATATGGATGCGTGAGACGACGACGAACAGCGACTCCTATACTTCCGAAAATATCTTGGGAGCCGCTTATGTCTCTGCCAAGTTGAACTACGGGGAGGCGCTGAATGCCAATATCGGTGTCCGTATGGAATATTATAACCTTAAAATGGATGGTTACAGTTCAGACGGTACGACTCCTGTTCACTTGGATAACCGGACGAGCGATTTTTTCCCTTCCGTCAATATCTCTTACAACCTGTCTGCGAAACACCTTGTGCGTGCTGCTTACGGCCGTTCGGTCAACCGGCCGGAGTTCCGTGAGGTAGTACCATATGTGTATTTTAATTTCGAGCGGGATGCGAATATAGTCGGTAATACCGAATTGAAGAATGCTTATGCGGACAATCTGGAGGTGCGTTATGAATTCTATCCAGCATCCGGCGAGATGATAACAGTCGGTGCATTCTACAAACGTTTCAAGGATCCGATCGAGGAAACCTATAACGAGGCGGGTTCCGGTTTGCAATATACCTATCACAATGCGAAGAATGCCGAGACGTTCGGCATTGAGTTGGATATGAAGAAAAGCCTTGACTTTATCGGATTAAGAGGGTTGAGCTTGGTTTGTAATGCCGCCTATATCCATAGCCGTGTCCGCTTTGAGGAAGGAGCGCCTGAACGTGACCGGCCATTGGCGGGGCAATCTCCTTATCTGGTGAATGCCGGTCTGTTTTATCAGCACGATGACAAGAGAATCTCCGCTTCGCTACTTTACAACCGTATCGGGAAGCGCATCGAGTCGGTCGGTGTCCCGATGCAGGACCAGAATGAAGATATTCCCGACATATATGAGATGCCTCGTAATTCCCTGGATTTGACTTTTTCGAAGAAGATCGGCAAAGCTGTTGAGATCAAAGCTGGGATTCAGGATATGCTGAACTCTAAAATCGAATACAAACAGTTCGTGAAGTTGACGGACAAGAACGGCGGCAAGCGTGAACGTGAACAGTTGGTACGCAGCTACCGTCCGGGAGTGGATATTAATGTCGGTGTTTCTCTCAAGTTTTAAAGTGAATTAGAATATATCTCTATTACAAACAAAATGTTTTTATTATGAACAGATTTCTATTGAAAGGTTTGGCCTCTGTATGTGCGTTGGCCGTTATGTTTGGAACTGTATCTTGTAGTGATGATGACAAGCCTGATGGCTCTATAGCTGTATCGGCTGTTGCCGTAAGTCCTACGACTGCAACTGTCAAGGTTGGCGAGTCCGTGACATTGTCTGCCACCATTACTCCGGACGATGCAACGGATAAAACGATAACATGGAGTTCCTCCGATGAAAAGGTGGCAACAGTAGATGCCGGTAAGGTGACAGGGGTTACCGAGGGTACTGCTACGATCACCGCTACGACAAAAGATGGCAATAAGACGGCAACTTGTGCTGTGACTGTTTCTAATGAGGCTCCGTCTTCCAAAGAAGTGATCTTGGAGGGAGAGATAACTTCCGATCTTACGCTGAATGCTGCAGATAAGAACTATATGAAAGGTTTTGTTTATGTAAAACCGGGTGCTACGTTGACAATTGAAGCAGGAACGGTCATCAAGGGTATATCTGTTTCTTCCGGTGAAAAGGCTGCCTCTTTGATTATCGAACCGGGTGCGAAGATCATGGCTGAAGGTACGGTTGACAAACCGATCGTCTTTACTTCCGATAAAGAACCGGGCAAGCGTGCGACGGGAGACTGGGGAGGTTTGATTATCTGCGGTAATGCTCGTGTAAACCAGACAAAAAGACCGGTTATCGAGGGTGGACCCGGAACGGAATATGGTAACACGACCTCCGATGAATTTAATGGTGAAAGCTCTGGTAAGTTGAAATATGTCCGTATTGAATTTGCTGGCTATCCTTTGGAACCCGACAAGGAGATCAACGGTCTGACATTCGGTGGTGTCGGTAGTGGTACGGAAGTGGAGTTCGTACAGGTGTCTTATTCTAATGACGATTCGTATGAATGGTTCGGTGGAACGGTCAATGCTAAACATTTGGTTGCTTACAAAGGTTGGGACGATGATTTCGATACCGATTACGGCTATACGGGTAACTTGCAGTTTCTGTTGAGCGTGCGTGACAAGGACATCGCTGATACTTCCGACTCTAACGGCTTCGAATCCGATAATGATGCAAGTGGTTCTTCCAATACCCCGCTTACGAAGCCTGTCTTCTCCAACGTGACTTTGATCGGTCCGTTCTATGGAAAGGTTTCTGATATGACACAAGCCGAGGTTGAAGCAAAGACAGCCGATGCCGCTAATGGAGCCAAAGGAGGTAAATTCCAGGCTGCCATGCACCTGCGCCGTAATTCGAGTTTGAATGTCTACAACTCCGTATTCACGGGATGGCCTTACGGACTTCGTGCAACGGATAAGAAAGGTACGGCAAATGATGGTATCGCCGTTAAGAATGTAATCTTTGCCGGTATGTGGAAGAACTTCTACGATGACGAAAAGGTAAGCGAGAACTTCTTCAACCGCGCTGGTAACAATACTACTTTGGCAACCACCAACGAAATTATTTCAAAAGACGGTGACTATTCTTCTGTCGTTGCTTCTGTCGTACAAGGAGCCGAATTTGTTGATGAAGTCTTGAATAACAGCTTCTTTGAAAAAGTAACTTACAAAGGAGCTTTTGATGGAACAAACGATTGGACAGCCGGTTGGACGAACTGGGATCCTCAGAACACTGAATATTAAAAAGATGATAAAGAGATTATTATTGACATCAACATTATTGGCAAGTTCTGCCCTGGCAATCCAGGCGCAGGACTTGTTCCTTAGTGAAGGCCAGTATTATACGGACGAGTCTCAAACAACTCCTTACACTGGCCGCTATACCGAGTTTTACGATGATGGTATGTTGAAGATGGAGCTTTTCCTCAAAGACGGCCGTCCCGAAGGAACTTATGTGATTTACTATCCTGATGGAAAGATTGCGGAAGTCCGTTCTTACTATCACGGCATTTTTCATGGAGAATGGCGTACTTATAACGAAGCCGGGCAACTGACCGGTATTGCTTCCTATAAAGATGGGCAAAAAGACGGACCTTGGCGGGTGTGGAACGATAAAGGCATTCTTCGTTTCGAAATGTTTTATGCTAAAGGAAGGAAAAGCGGCATTTGGCGTACTTGGGATGATGATGGCAAGCTGTTGACGGAAGAGAAGCAAGAGGAGTAAGCGTGGGGATCACCATTGCATTCTGCGTAGGCATTGCAGTATTCCTGCAAAACTTATGCAGAATGCAATAAAAAGGCTATCGGTTCCCTAAATCGTCATACAAGGTTTGCAAGAGTGCCTTTCCTTTGCGGAGTCGCAAGTCACTGCCTTTTCGGGGGGCTTCGATCAGAGGTTTGTTTCCTTCGTTGTCATAGACGGATATACCGGTGCTGTCGATAAACCCGAATCCGTTAGAATAAGTATAGAATGCATATTCCGGATAATTGGGACTTAGGATGTTCCGGCTGAAAGTGAAAGTGTCGTGATCGATCCCTAACTGGTTCAATAGGGTGGCGGCAAGATCCGTCTGATTGGCTAATTTGTCAATCACGACAGGTTCTTTCACCGCACCGCCGATCCAAAGCATCGGAATATGGTAGCGGCGAGGTTCATAGTTGACCACATCTTTCGGATAAGGATATCCGTGGTCGGAAACGAAAATAACCAGCGTGTTTTTCCATACAGGCAATTCTTTCAATTTGTCTATGAAGTTGCCGATACAACTGTCCGTGAAGGCAACCGAGTTCGGATACAGCCCCATTTCGTCCAACCGGTGGTAGGGAACTTCAAACGGCTCATGGCTGCTTAACGTCAGGAAAGTGCTGAGCCAGGGAGCTTGGTTGTCCCGGTTTTTGATGTCTTCGTACAGGTGGCGGAACGTAATATCGTCGTTCGCTCCCCATTTACTCAAGCGGCTGGTGAGCGGAAAGTCACGGTCTGCCGTGATCCGGCTGTAACCGGAACTGAAGAAATAACTCTGCATATTGGTAAAGTTGATATCGCCTCCGTACAGCATGTCGGCAACATATCCTTCGTTTGTCAGAGTTTTGGCGATAGAGGGGAGTGTTTGGCTTTTTGCCGGATACTTCATGATGGAAGTGGTCGGCTGTGCCAAATATCCGTTCAACACTGAAACGATTCCTCTGTCTGTCCGGAACGAATTGGCATACATGTTTGTGAAAAGTACTCCTTCCCGACTCAATCGGTTCAGGTTAGGCGTGATGATGGAATCTCCGCCGACCGCTCCGATCGCGTTTGCCGAGAAACTTTCCATCAGGATAATCAATATATTCGGTCGTGAGGTATTGAGAAGGGATTGCAGAGGCTTTTGCTGTAAATCTGCATCTGCGGGATTCGTCCCTTTGTGTCCCCGCGTCGAGTGCGGAGACAAAGTATCCATTACCTCCTTCCTTTCCTCTTCCGGGAAAAAATTGAACTGTGCCGCAAAATCCTGTTGCTTGCTAAGTGAAGCGATCAGGCTGAAACAAGGATTGATTGCCGAATGGTTGAGGAATTGGTTTTGGCTGAAATATACCATCCCCACGTTCGCCGTCGAAGTCGTTACGCCTCCTCGTATCGGAATGAAGAGTATCCCTCCTGACAGGATAATGATAAGGCTTCCGCCCAATCGTTTTCTCACCTGTGTTTCTGGGAAGAGCGGAACGATAAACCTCTTCAACACCCAATATATCCCGAAAGCATATACGGCGAACATCAGCAATTGGGCAAAGAATTGCCCCAGCGGTACACTTGCCATCGCATCGCCGGGTGATTGAAGATAGAAGAAAAGAGTCGCATCCAGCCTGAATCCCCAGTAGCCGTATAAAGCCACATCCACGGAAAAGATCGCTGCGATCAATACCGCCATGATTCCGAAATATCCTTTCAGCAGTTTCCTGTAAAAAGACCCTGGCAACCATACCGAAACTAACGTCATCAGCAAAGGTAACGCCGTCAGATAGCCGGCTATCGTACAGTCCAACAGTAACCCGTGTGTAATTACCTTAAGGTAATCGATTAGCGAACATCCGCTCGCTAAGGCATGGTGGTACAGCATAAACACAGGCTTCTGGATTGCCA
>CEAF01052329.1_pt1 | contig 13604 bp, 8 predicted proteins | sample 557431 | NCBI WGS metagenome assembly CEAF01 (sample SAMEA3182068, study PRJEB8094) | gut metagenome | biome: human; feature: gut; material: Stool; isolation source: human stools | place: Canada | collected 2013-11-18 | reverse complement strand
CAGCCATCGCAGGTGTAGTATGCGGAATTGCCCGCAGTAGTGCAGGTGGCAGCTTTCGCAGCAACCAAAGTCAGATTGTGAGTGTGTTCTTCGTTTTTATTTTTGTAATAATATGTAACAACCGTTCCGTCCGAAACAATAGGCTTATTCAAGCCGTCAACCTTTACAAATTCATAGCCATACAGTGATTTTGCAGGTGTTAAATCAAGCTTTGTGCCGTATGGCACGGTAAATGTTCCGCCGGCAGTGTTTGGAATTTCAGAGCCGTCCTCAAATTTATACTGAATTGAAACGGTTGTGTAGCGCTGTGTTTCCGTATTGTCGTCTGCAAGCACATTTCCGTTTTCATCGAGCACCTGAAATGCCACGGTATCGCCGCTCTTAAGCTGTGCATCAGACGGAATTTGATAAATAAGCGAGCAACTCTTTAAGCCTGAATTAAAGTCGCTTTTGATGTGATCCAAAGCACCGAGCGGCCAGAAATTTGCCTTATCATTCCAAACAGGAATGTCAAAGGTTTGTACCGTTTGAAGCGGATTTCCCGATGAATCGGTTGCAATGCTTCCGTCGGAATGCTTAATCCACATTTTGAATTTAATCTGACGAGCTTTCTTATCCGAAATATTTTGAATAACGGTTCTAAGCTCGATTTTTTTGCCGTTCATATCGGCATTGAATCTGCTTTTGCTGTTTCCGCTCAAAAGACGGTCATTGCGATTGTATGTATAATTATAGTATGCGCTTGTTTCAAGGTCCGCAAAATCGGAGGGGCTTGAATAAGCACCCGTGTACTCTTTTACTTCCGGAGGAGCAACATACAGGTCTACATCTTTAACAAGTTGCGACATTCGCTTGAAACCCTGCAAACGGCAAACCTCACAGAATTGATAATTCGTGTCTCTCATTATACATTCATAACTTGAAACAAGCATTTTTGAGCCGTAAGCATTGCGGCAGGTATATGTGTTTCTAAAGCCTAAAAGTTGTCGCCATTTTATCTTTTCAGGGTCTTCAACCGAAGAAAGATTGAGTGATTTAAGTTCCTTATCGTCAAGCAAATATCCGTTGCTGTATTCATCACCAAGTCCGAGCAAACCGTGTCCGAACTCGTGAGCAAAAGTTTTTGACGCACGGTAGCTGTCTGATGAAGAAATAAAGTAATGCAAGCCGTATTCACGGTTATTATATGCACCGCCGAAATCGGATTTTGTGTTTACAACCATAGCAAACTGTGCAATATAATCGTGAACATAATAATACGGTTCATATTCGTTCCAATCACCGTTTGGCTTCATCGGAATTGTGTTTGGGTCGGTTGTTTTTTTGATATGTGCATCGTGAATTTTCTCAATAAACTCAGGTCCGATACATCTTTCAAAAATATGATTTTTCCATTGGCTTCCGTGGAGGTTGTTAGAAATAACAGGAGAATTATATTTGTCAACTATAACATCAAAGAATGTACTTCCGCCATTATCAAAAGTTGATTCGGAAGCTGTGCAAAGAGCGTAAACATTGAACCTGTCGGCATAACTGCGATACGGTTCATACTTCATAGCATCCTGCCAAAGTCGTTTGACATCATTGATGAATTTGCCTTGCTGACTTTTTGTGTATCCCTCGCCGCAAACGACAACAACCATATTTTCAAGGTCGCTTCGTGTCTTTTGAATAGTATATACAGGAATGGTAGGGTTAGAGTATTTTCCGTCATTTGAATACCACGGTCCCAAGGTGAGCTGAATACTTTGCTCGGTGCTGACATTCCAATCGGGATTTTCGTCCTCGGCAGGTTCCGAAATTGTGTAGTCAGCCTCTTGCTTATTCGGAGCAGAGCCGATATAAGGATTGCTTTGTGAGCCACTGCCGGAAGTTGTAACAAAATATTCGGAATCGAGATAAAATGCAGGTCTTACGCCCAAATCGGAATACCACGGAGCATAACGACCGACCTGACCCGATGAACTGATATAACGCATATCGTGATTGCAATCGGTAACGGGGGTGCGAAGCCAATAAGGCCAAGCCATTCCGTTGCTATTGTAAGAAATATAATAGCCTTTAAGATTTTTCCACACGGCATTTGCTTGCTTAACATCAAGAAGAAATACCTTTTCGGTTGTGGTTTCAAAATATGAATTGTCATAATTTGCCACAGCCTCTGAAATATCGGTATAATATAACAAATCCGAATTTGCGTCTCCCTCAACGATGCCCTTGTTGTATTCCGGATGAGAAACAAGAGAGCGCTGGGTAACGGTTTTCATTGCCGCAATTTCCGATTTTGAAAAAGCATTAAGAAAGCCTGCTTTGTCATTATAGGCACCCGTTCCGCTGACATAGCCATCCTTCGGCGGGTTTCCGCAAAGCCAATCAACATTGCCGGCAGCTGCGCTTGAATTGAGCCAAGAGCGCATATTACTGTCTTTCCAATAGTTAGAACCGTAATCATCACGCTTATAGCTTCGGCTGTGCGATTTTGAATTGCCGTTGTCATTTGTTTTGGCATCATATGCAAGGGTGTCAATAATTCTGTCTGCAAGCATAAGCGGACCGTTATCGTCAATGCTTACACATCGCCAAAGAATCGAAGCATTATTATATGTGCCCATTTTTACATAATCGCCCACTTTGATATCCGGCTTTGATGCCGCCTGAACGCTCATCGGCAAAATTGAGATTGCCATGCACAATGCCAACAATATTGCTGTTATTTTTTTCGTCATTAAGTCACTTCCTTTATAAGCGATATATTTGCTTTTATTATATTGTAAGGAATAATGTGTGTCAATGAAAATTCTGTTAATTCTTTGTCAATTTTGCAGCCGGTACATTTAATATTATACGAAGAAGAAAATCTTATCAAATATGCAAAAAGGCTTCTGCCCAAAACAGGGCAAAAGCCTTAAAAATTATGCGATTTTTAGGTTTAGTTGCAAGCCAAGGGGGACTATTTCATCTGCCCGAATACCGCCGTAAAAAGCAGTGTTCGGGCATAAAAAAGCCTCGGAACATTCTTGTTCCGAGGTAATGGCAGAGAATTCAAAAGTAAATTCTAACTTTGTTTAATTCTATTTTCAAATTTAATAAGCAACGCAAATGATTAATCTTTGTTCTTCTGCCTGAACGAATATAACAATATATTTCGTGAAACATTGCATAAAAAGCAACCTTTAAGTCACAGTTTTTTGATGTTGGATATTTTGATTTATACATTTCATAAAGACCAAAAGCATTTCCGGTTAAGCTTTTTAATTGAAACAAATCATATTCCCTATCTGCCCATTTGCTTTCAAGCGGATCGATTATTGCAATAGGATTAAGTTTATCATCTGCCAGTATATTCATTACATTAAGATCACCGTGTATTAATGAGGCATGTTCAATTTTTTCGCTGAAAATATAATCAAAATTATCCCAAGCTAATTCCATAACTTTCAAAAAGTACGATTCTAATTCTCCTCTATCAACCATATTACGAGCTGCTTGCAGAATATCAAACGCAAACGGCTTATAATAATCTAACCATTCATCATAATTCGCATTTTGAACAAGACCAAACTTATCATTAGTTTTAGAGTGCCAAGCATACATTGCCGATGTAATCTTATCAGCAAATGCACGCTTTTTTGCTTTTGATAAAAACAATTTTGAAAAATCAGTAAAGCAATCTTTTCCTTTGACATACTCCATACAAATATAGTCAATAGAAGCTATATCGTCTTTCAAATACGTAAAGTATACTTTTGGTATTTGTATTAAACTATCTTTTGCTAACAGATTTAGTTCAAATGCTTCTCGCTCACACATATTATCACATCGGCAAGCTTTCATCACAACTGTATAAGGCGGTCTGTCAATATCAACCTTATAGATATACCCAAACGAGCCGCCGCCAAGATATTGAACTTTGTTGACATTACAGCAAAGCTCTTTTTTTACAACAAAAACAGCACATTTTTTTGCTTCGTCAATAGTTATAAAATTAGTTTTAATTCGTTCCATGATTCAAAATCCTAAATGCGTTTGAGTATAAAAATTTACAGGAAGCAACGTTTCTCCACCAGCCAAAATGGCAGGGAGTGTATCGGTAATACTTTTCCGTCTCTTGAATTAACGCCAAATAACCTAAGCCTAAAGCAAACCTAATCATTTCCTCTTTTGTGCCGTTAACCTCAATTTTTGCTACCTCATTATATGCCATTAAAGAAGTGGTTTTTTTATTCAGCATTTTTTTAAATTCGAGATTTACAAAATCAAAAATTGAATCGCCCCATACAGTTCGCTCGGGGTCAATAACTATCAACTCCAATTTATCATTCTTCCTCGTACAAAGAATGTTACCGTACCACATATCCAAATTAACCATTGAGCAAGTTATGGGCTCCAATATATCCTTGTATTCATCTATATATTTAAGCAGCTTTTCGCCCCGTTTGGTTTTTCTGCCTACTTTTTCGGTGTCGTGAATTAGATTTAGTGTCATACTACGCAATGCAAGATGCCAATTATCATATAATTGATTTTGAATATAACCGAATTTGTTGTTTTGCACCTTGTGAAATTTTGCAATAATTCTTGCGATTTCTTCCTTGCACCAAAGTTTTTCTTCCTTTGTTAATTTGGCATTATTCAGCTGTTCGCCCTCCATTCTTTCCATTATGAAATAGTCAGACGGAAAAACAGTGTGAGAAAAATCCTTATAATACACATACGGCACCTTAACATTTGTATGTGCTCTGATTTGCGCATACCAAAAAACCTCTCCACGCATCATATCCTGCTCATAGGTCAGTATTTCTGTTTTATCAAGCGGAGAAACCTTTAATACATAATTACCCATATCGGTCACAACATCATGAACGGCATTATATTCTCCGTCGCCGAGCTTATCAAAGGATACAACTTCGCCAAGACAAGCGGAGTTAAACATATCTTGTACTTGTGCTTTTGTTAATTCCGGTTTTGTTCTGCTAATCATATTAGCACCTCCCACTTTTACAATATCATCATATCGATACGCACTCTCAAAATATATAACATTTCTTATATTTATATAATATTACCGTTGAATAATGGGCTTAAATATGATATTTTTAATATGGTGATTAAAATGAGTAAATACAAAATTAACATTCTCGACGAGAGCCGTATTTTTAATGAAAGAGAAAACGGAATTATTCATACTCCTTATGAGTCAGAAACTGCATTTTTATCGGGAATTAAAAAGGGCAGTCGTACCGATGTTAAAATGATGATTAACAATATGATTGACAGTGGCATAAACATCGGCAAAATGTCGAATGACAGCTTGAGACAGATTAAATATTGGGCTGTATCATTGTTTGCACTGATTACCCGTTCGGCAATCCAAGGCGGACTTGACGAAACTACTGCTTACAATTTTTCCGATAACTGTATAATGCGTATTGATAAAATGTCAAATACTGATGATATAGTCGATTTCATTATTCAAAAATGCATTACCGTAACCGATATGGTCGCCGAAAGCAGGGAGAATAGCGTATACTCTCAACCTATTAGAAAATGCCTGCACTACATCCATACTCATCTTCACGAGAGATTGGACGTTGCAACCCTATCAAAAGAATGTGGATTATCCGAAGATTACTTATCATATTTATTCAAGAAGAACATAGGAATCAACCTGTCAAAATACATTAAAACGCAAAAACTGCAAGCCTCAAAAGAAATGTTAAAGGAAAACTATTCCGTATCTGATATCGCATATTATCTCGACTTTTGCTCGGAGAGTTATTTCATATTCTGCTTCAAAAAAGAATTTGGTAAAACCCCAAAGCAATTTAGAAATAATGTTGCCTCATAGCAATATAGAAAACACTTTGAATAACAAGAAAATAAAAACCAACAAAAAATGACAGGTAGCACCACGCTACCTGTCTAAACTATTATTAAAATGAAAAAGAAACCCGAATTTATCGCCGATAATGGCAAAGTTCGGATTTCTCTTCTTTGGCAGAGGTTTGCACATCTTAAATGACGGAGTCAGAGCCTCGCAATCTTTTTTCAAAACCGCCTATTTAAGCCATTTTTCAGACTTTGCGTCTCTCAAAAATCTCTCAGATTTTTATTTTTGCTTCGCATTGCAAAATCGTATGATAAATTGCGAACCTTACACTGGGGTGTCAAAAGAAACTCTAAATCCGCATTATTATTTAAATTACCATTAAATAATAATTTATCTACGAACGGAACAGGATTTACATCAGTTTTGTCATACTCTTTAATGTAAAAGCAAGAGTAGAAGCATTGTGCAAAAAAGCCGAGGTTGTCGGAGGGATTATTCCAACAACGCCAAGCACAATTAATGCAGTGTTAAACGACATAATAGAACGGTAATTCGACCTGATTCTTGCCATCAAAAGATTGCTTATTTCTTTAAGCGTTACAAGAGAATTCAAATCATCACTTGAAACGGTTATATCCGCAATTTCCCTTGCTATTGCAGCACCTGAACTTATTGCTATTCCGACATCTGCTTTACTCAATGCCGGTGAATCATTTATGCCGTCGCCCACCATAATAACAGAATTGCCGTCAGTTTGCATTTTTGCAATAAACATAGCTTTGTCCTCGGGCATAACTTCCGCATGGTATTCATCGATTCCCAATTTTTCTGCAACAGCCTTTGCCGTGCGTTCACTGTCACCGGTCATCATAACAATTTTGTCTATACCGTTAGTTCTCAAATCGTCAAGCGTTTGCTTAACATTGTCTTTTATAGGGTCCTCAATGCAAATCACAGCAACAAGTGTGCGGTTGATTGCCATATAAAGGTGTGAATATTCGTTTGGTATTGTATTGAATTTGTCTTGTTCATCTTGCGGCACGGTGCAGTTTTCGTCCTCAAAAACAAAATGATAACTGCCTATAACAACCTTTTCGTCGCCGACAAGGCTTGAAATTCCATGAGCTACAATATATTCAACCTTTGAATGCTGTTCGGCGTGGTCAAGACCTCTCGCCTTAGCTTCACTAACAACGGCATTTGCAACCGAGTGTGGGAAGTGTTCCTCAAGGCAAGCGGCAAGTCTGAGCATTTCAGCCTTGTCGTTGTTGCCGAATGTGATGATGTCTGCAACTTTCGGGTGTGCGTTTGTCAGCGTTCCGGTTTTGTCAAAGACAATAACATTTGCCTTTGAGAGCGCTTCAAGGTATTTTCCGCCTTTAACGGTTGCGTTATAATTACTGCATTCGTTGATAGCAGACAAAACTGCAACGGGCATTGTAAGCTTTAATGCACAGGAATAATCAACCATAAGAATAGACAACGCTTTTGTTACATTTCGTGTAATTGCATATGTAAATATCGTGCCGAACAAACTAAACGGAACAAGCCTGTCCGCAAGGTTTGATGCTTTGCTTTCAAGTGATGATTTTAGCTTTTCCGAATCTTCAATCATTTTTACAATTCTGTCGTATTTGCCTTGACCATTAATCTGCGTAACTTTTATAGTACACTCGCCACTTTCAACAACCGTGCCGGCATACACACGAGAACCCACCATTTTGTTCACGGCAACACTTTCGCCCGTAATAGCTGATTGGTTAACCGTTACACCTCCATCGATAACCTCACCGTCAAGCGGTATCATATTGCTTGTGCGCAGAACAATTTTGTCACCTACATTAACCTTGTTTGCAGAAACTAAAACCTCTTCATCATTTCTATTCTTTAACCACACTTTTTCAATTCCAAGCGACATTGTGTTTGCAAGGTCACTGACAGATTTTTTGTGGGTCCACTCTTCAAGAATTTCACCGATTTTGAGTAAAAACATAACGCTTGAAGCCGTTTCGAAATCACCTCTTATAAGCGAAACCGTAATTGCCACAGCATCAAGAACCGAAACGTTCAGCTGTCCTTTGGCAAGCGACTTCAATGCCTTTAATATATATTTTATAGATTTAATATAAGCAAGTGCAATTCTTAAAGGTAAAGGATAAAATATTTTTCTGAAATAGCGCAAAGTGATTGTCATAATAAGCTTTTCTTCATATTCACGCTGAACAAGCCTTGCTGTGCCGACAATCTCAATGTTTTTCACTTCATCATTTTCAAAGCTGAAGTTAGCAAGAATTTCAATCAGTTCGCTCCTGTCAAAAGAATAATAAATAATCAAGTCGCCGGTTCTTTCATAAACTGTAACATCATCAATTCCGCTGATTGATTTCAAGTAAGCATCTGCCTTATCCGCTTCTTCAATTGTCATATTTTCTTTGCAAAAATGCACTCTCATTCTGTTTTTTGTTTCGTGCAAGATTTGACATTTCATAATATTTACCTCAAATTGCTAAAAGGCTGCCAATTTGACAGCCTTTTGATAATTTATGCGTTTGCAACAGCTGCGTTTTCAATAACGCTCTGTTCTGCTTTTTCCTGTGCTTCAGCTGCTTTTTTCTCGTTGATTTCTTTAGCCTCTGCCAAAATATCGTTTGCGTTTTCTTTGACCTCTGTTACTGCTTTCATCACAGAGTCTTTAACTCTCAAACCAAAAGCCGCAGTGTGAGCATATGCTTTTTTTGCATCCTTGCTTCCCAAAGCCTTAACTCCTGCTGTGCCAAACAGCACACCACCTGCAAATGCCGCCAATTCACTAATCATAATAAAATCTCCTTTCAATTTCGTTTTCGGTTTGTTATATTTACAAAGGTTAGCATTGCCTAACCCAATTCTTAATTTTTATTATATTCAAAAAAATTATTAATGTCAACAATTTTTGATGCTATTTGGCAAAAATTCACAAAATATATTATATTGCTTGAAAAATCGAACCATAACGCTTGACAGAATAATATAACGGTGTTATACTAAACACAATATAACAGTGTTATATGAGGTGTAAAAATGTCAAATGAGGAATCAACAACATTAAAAAATATATTGTCGGCAGGTAAAGCAGAATTTTTGGAAAAAGACTTTAACTCGGCTTCGCTTCGTAATATTGTAAAAACCGCCGGTGTAACAACAGGTGCGTTTTATGGTTATTTTTCAGGCAAGGAAGCACTTTTTGCCGCTCTTGTTGAAGAGCACGCAAAAGCTATAATGAACATATTTATGTCTGCACAGGAATCCTTTGAAGAACTTTCAGATGAAGAAAAAATCAACCATATGGGGGTTGAAAGCCGAACAAGCCTTAACGAAATTGTTGATTACATTTACGAACATTTTGACGAATTTAAGCTAATCATTTGTAAAAGCGAAGGCACGTCATACGAGAACTTTATTCATAATATGGTGGAAATTGAAGTTGAAGAAACCTATCAATTCATAGATGCTTTGCGTTCGCAGGGCAAGCATGTTCCTAACATAGAAAAAGCGGTTTGCCATATGATTGTCAGCGGTATGTTTTCGGGCATATTTGAACTTATTGAACACGATATGAAAAAAGAAAACGCTAAAAAATATGTAAGTGAATTCCAGGACTTTTATATCGCAGGTTGGTCTAAAATTTTAGGGCTTTAAGTCCTTTAATTTTTAAATATGAGTTAGTGATAACTAACTAAATATTTATATAGGAGGAATTGATTTGAAAGAAAAAAACGAGTCGAATTTTTTAAGGCTTATGGGATTTGCGGAGAATTATAAGTGCCTGACTTATATTTCTTTATTGCTCAGCGGTGTCAGCAGTGCACTTGCTCTTCTTCCGTTTTATTATATATGGAAGATAATCAAAGAGGTGCTTGAGGTTATGCCAAATTTTGAAAACGCTGCAGATATTGTGAAAAACGGTATTTTTGCGGTTGTCTTTGCTGCGTTGTCTATGATGATTTACATTGCCTCATTGATGTGCTCACACACAAGTGCATTTAGAGTTCAGGCAAATATGCGAAAACAGATGATGCACAAAATTGTACAATTACCTCTTGGGGAAATTGAAAAATTCGGAAGCGGAAAGCTGCGCAAAATTGTAAATGATTGCTCGGCTGCAACCGAAACATATCTTGCTCATCAACTTCCCGATATGGTTGGCTCAGTTGTAACGCCTGTAGGATTATTGATTTTTTTATTTGTTTTTGATTGGAGATTCGGCTTAATTTCTCTCATTCCCATTGCTTTGTCATTTTTAATTATGATGGTGTTTATGACAGGCAAAACCCTTCGTCAAAAAATGGAGGAATATCAAAACGCACTTGACAATATGTCAAACGAGGCAGTTGAATATGTCAGAGGTATTCCTGTGGTAAAGGCATTCGGTCAAAGCGTATTCAGTTTCAGAAAATTTAAAAAATCTATTGATTCATACAGCGAATGGGCGATCGCCTATACAAAAAATCTACGCTTGCCAATGGCAATGTTCACTATGCTGATTAACGGCATTTTTGCATTTATCATTTTCGGCGGATTGATTTTTGCAAAAGGCGAAATAACAAATGAGTTGATACTTAATATTTTGTTTTATGTAATTATCACTCCGATTTTAACAGTAACAATGACAAAAATAATGTTTCAAAGCGAAAACAAAATGATTGTTGCCGATGCATTTAAAAGAATTGACAGCGTTATGAACATTTCACCTTTGGAATCAACAAAATGTCAAAAACCGACAGATGCATCTGTTCAACTTAAAAATGTAAGCTACAGCTATGACGGAGAAATTAAGGCAATTGACAATGTTTCGCTTGATATTAAATCAGGTCAGACAGTTGCATTTGTCGGTCCGTCAGGCGGTGGCAAAACAACGCTCGCAAACCTTATTACAAGATTTTTTGACGCGGACAGCGGTGAAGTTCTTGTAGGCGGAGTTAATGTTAAAAACATCGCAAAAGATGATTTGACAAACGCCGTATCGTATGTGTTCCAGGAAAGCAAGCTAATCACAGGCAGTATATTTGAGAATGTTCGCCTTTCAAAGCCAAATGCGGATATGGATGAGGTTATGTCGGCACTCAAAAATGCTCAATGTATGGATATTATCGAAAAGTTTGACAGCGGAGTTGATACAGTTATCGGTTCAAACGGTGTTTACCTTTCCGGCGGTGAGGCACAAAGAATAGCTATTGCGAGGGCAATTCTTAAAAATGCACCGATTGTTATTCTTGACGAAGCAACCGCTTTTGCGGATCCTGACAACGAGGTTAAAATTCAAAAGGCTCTCAATGAACTTTCAAAAAGCAAAACCGTTATTATGATTGCTCACCGACTTTCAACGGTTCAAAATGCGGATTGCATATATGTTTTAAAAGACGGCAGGTTGATTGAACAAGGTAAATCAGGTGAACTCTGCAAACAAAACGGTGTGTTTGCAACAATGCTTGAAAATTATATCACATCGGTTAAATGGAAGGTGGCAAAGGAGGAATTGAAATGATTGAAAAACTTATGCACAGATATGCGCTTTCAAGGCAGGGTGCAAAAGACTTGATAAAGGGTATTGTCGCTTGTACTTTGCAAAATATTTCATTTATGCTTCCCGTAACCCTTTTGTATTTATTTGTTAAAGGATTATTGAACAAAAGTGTAAAAAGCAATACATTTTTCTTTGCAGGCGGAGCAATTATATGTTTGCTTGTTGTTTTTTGTGTAACGCTTTGGCAATATAATTCAACTTTTCTTGCAACCTATGTTGAAACAGGAACAAGAAGACTCACTCTTGCCGAAAAGTTACGCAAAATTCCGCTTTCCTTTTTCGCAAAAAAAGACTTGGCAGATTTAACAAGCACAATTATGGCAGATTGTACTTATCTTGAAACCGCATTTTCTCACTTTATTCCGCCGTTTGTCGGTTCAATGATTTCTACGGTAATAGTTGCGATCAGTCTTTTCTTCTTCAATGCCAAAATGGCGATTGCCTCTTTGTGGGTGCTTCCGATTGCACTTATTATTGTCGGCTGTTCGTCCAAGGTGCAGGAAAGACTTTCCAATAAATCAATGAAAGCAAAAATTGCCTGTGCAAACTGTATTCAAGAGTGTATCGATACGATAGCAGATTTGAAATCAAATAATGCCGAGGAAAGATACCTTAAAACACTTGATAAAAAAATTGATAATGTAGAAAAAAGAGCTTTAAAAGGCGAATTTGGCACAGCGGTATTTGTTGCGAGTGCTCAAATGATTCTTAAGCTCGGTATAGCAACAACCGCCTTAGTTGGCTCATCCTTATTGATAAAGGGCGAACTTGATGTTCTTACTTTCTTTGTGTTTCTGCTCCTTGTTTCCCGTCTTTATGACCCAATGCAGGCAGCACTTCAAAATCTGGCGGCAATAATCACCACTAAGACGAATGTCGCAAGAATGAATGAAATACTCGACCACGATATTCAGTCGGGCGATACAAAGCTTACAAATGACGGTTATGACATTGAATTTGATAATGTAAACTTTTCTTATAATGATGATGTTAAGGTTTTGACGGGTGTGTCATTTACCGCCAAACAGGGAGAAGTTACGGCGCTTGTGGGTCCGTCAGGCGGCGGCAAAACTACCGTTTCAAGACTTGCGGCAAGATTTTGGGATGCCGGTGGCGGCAAAATTACCGTCGGCGGTATGGATATTTCCAAAATAGAACCTGAAACACTTTTAAGCCTTTATTCAATTGTTTTCCAGGATGTAACACTTTTCAATACCTCAATTCTTGAAAATATCCGTCTTGGTAAAAAGGATGCGACTGATGAAGAAGTTCTTTTTGCTGCAAAACTTGCAAACTGCGATGAATTTGCAAGTAAAATGCCGAACGGCTACAATACCGAAATCGGTGAGAATGGCTGCAATCTTTCGGGAGGAGAACGCCAAAGAATATCTATTGCACGTGCATTTCTAAAAAATGCACCTATAATACTCCTTGACGAAGCTACGGCTTCTCTTGATGTCGAAAACGAAACGCTTATTCAAACGGCACTTTCAAGGCTTATTAAAGATAAAACCGTTATTGTTATAGCGCACCGAATGAGAACGGTTGAAAATGCCGATAAAATTATCGTGCTTGCAAACGGTACCGTTGCAGAATCCGGCACTCCGAATGAACTTATGAATAAAAACGGATTGTTTAGGCATATGGTTGAACTTCAAACCGCCTCACAAAATTGGACTATATAAACTTATATGCATAGAATAAATATCCACCCGCATAGCGGATGGATATTTCAGCGCGTAAAATGTGTTATAACTGCTTTTTCTTATAGCCGCAATCGCAATACGGCCCGCCGGAAGCAAGGGTGTATTCACGCACAAAATTGGTGGTGCCGCCTGCTTCGCTCATGGTGTAGTCCAGACGGCACAGAGCGGGAGTCAGGTCGTATAGCCCCAGTTCTTTCATCAGCACGCAGATGCCGCATTTGGTAAATCGACCCTCGTAGCCGCTGCCGTCCGGGTATTCGTAAAACTCCATGTTCCACGAATATGGGTTGCGGTCGGCGGCTTTCAAGGTTGAGGTGGCTTTCATACCGGCAATGTCCTTTTCGGTGAATTTACTCTTTCCGCTCTTGTGACAGAACCACTTCATCGGCTTTGTCATCATGGCATTCGCATAATACTCCGTCAGTCGCTCCACATCCGGGCGCTCAGGCATGGAGAGAATGAATGCGCCGATCATTGCGCAGTTGACGATGTTCATCTTGAAGCG
>CEAF01035254.1_pt1 | contig 13615 bp, 7 predicted proteins | sample 557431 | NCBI WGS metagenome assembly CEAF01 (sample SAMEA3182068, study PRJEB8094) | gut metagenome | biome: human; feature: gut; material: Stool; isolation source: human stools | place: Canada | collected 2013-11-18 | reverse complement strand
GGGGAGCAAACAAGGGCTTAGGCGAAGCGCCAAAAAGCTGCACGCGGAAGGAGCATGAAAGAGCGACCAACTCAATCGCGAAAAGGGGTCAAGGGGGGACTTCGTCCCTTTTTGTCTGCCCCTTGCAGGGGCAAGGGACAGCGTCCCTTGTGGGGTTTGGGGCAACGCCCCAACAGTTCCACGGGCGACCAGTATGCCAAACGCGCTCAACAAAGGTGCAGGCAGCGAAGCGTCCCTGCCAGTAACTTTGCGCGTCCGCAGACGCGCCCCCAAGCTGCTCTTCCCCCAAGTTTCCGTGAAGAACCAAAAAAGCGGGATTGCGCATTTTTCACGCAACCCCGCTTTTTGTTCCTATGCAATTCTCAGAAGCGCCGTGCGCGCCTTATTCCCCCATGCCCTGGTCGCGCGCCTGCGCGGTGTACAGCTCGTAGTATGCGCCGCGCTTGGCCATCAATTCGTCATGAGAGCCAGCTTCCATGATGCCCTGATTGCCGATGTACAGGATGCGGTCGCAGTTTTTGATGGTGGACAGACGGTGCGCAATGATGAACGACGTGCGTCCCTTCAGCAGCGCCTGAATGCCGTCCTGCAGCAGCTTCTCCGTCTTGGTGTCGATGGAGGAGGTTGCCTCGTCCAGTATCAGGATGCGCGGGTCGCTCAGCAGCGTGCGCGCGAAAGCAATCAGCTGCTTCTGCCCCTGCGAAAGGCTGCCGCCGCGCTCGTTCACGGTCGTTTTGTAGCCCTGCGGCATTTCGCGGATGAAGTCGTCCGCGCGGACAACCGCCGCCGCCTGACGTACCTCGTCGTCTGTCGCGTCCAGACGGCCGTAGCGAATGTTATCCAGAATCGTGCCGGAGAAGATGAAGGAATCCTGCAGCATGATGCCCATCTGCGAGCGCAGGGAGTGCAGCGTCACGTCGGTAATGTCGTGCTTCACGCCGGATTCATCCGTCAGCGTGATGGAACCGCTGCGCAGGTCGTAGAAGCGGCAGAGCAGGTTGACGATGGTGGACTTGCCCGCGCCTGTCGGGCCGACAAGTGCAATGCTTTCGCCCGCCTTGACGTGCAGGTCAACATCCTTGAGGACGGTCTGCCCTTCCTCGTAGCCGAAGGTGATGTTGTTGTAATCAACTGCGCCGGTAATGGGCGGAAGTGTCTCGGCATTCGGCTTGTCGTCAATCACGACTGGTTCATCCATCGTCTCGAAGATGCGCTCTAGATACGCCATGTTGTTCACGAAGCTGTTGTAGATGTTCGCCAGATTCGTAATCGGCTGCCAGAAACGGCTGACGTACTGCCCCATGGCGAGAATTACGCCGAAGGAGACCACCGCGCCGCCCAGCCAGTACACGCCCGCGTAGTACATGAGGGTGAAAACAATCTGGGTGATGATTTCCGAAGAGAGCCAGACGCTGTTGGAGATGTAAATCGCCTTCAGCCACGCCGCGCGGCACGCCGTCGCCAGGCGCTGCATGATGGAGCAGTTGACATCCTGCCGCGCGAACAGTTCGCTCACGCGCACGCCGTCAATGGATTCCGCCAGATACGCGTTGTAGTTGCTGTTTTTGTTCGACTGATTCTGCCACGCGCGGCGCTGACGCGGCTTCAGGATGATGATAATCGCCACGAAAATCGGCAGACCCGCCACAACAATCGTCGCCAGCGTCGGCTCGGTCGTATACATGTAGACGACGATGAAGATGATATTGATGATTTCCAGAATCGAGTTGATGATGCCGTTGGAAAGAATATCCGACACGCTGTTGACGTAATTGATGACGCGCACGAGGATTTTGCCCGCCGGACGACTGTCGTAGTAGGCAAAGGGCAGCTGCTGCAGGTGCGCGAAGAGGTCTTTGCGGATGTCGTAGATGATCTGCTGACTGACGAACGCCATGATGCGGGAGCGGATGACCGTGAAGACGATGCCGACGATGATGATGCCCATGAACGCCAGCGCCATCTTCAGCAGCAGGTCAACGTTCTTCTGCGGCACGGCGACGTCCATGACGGTCTGGGTGATTTTCGGCACGGCGAGGCTCGTTACCGATGCCAAGGCGGAGAGAAGCAGCGCCAGCAGCATCTTCCACTTGTGCTTGCCGATGTAAACGCCCACGCGCTTCAAGTGCCGGAAGTCAAACGGGGTTTCCAAGCGCTCGTCTACGTCAAATTTGTTGCGCGCCATGTTACATCACCTCCTGCGGAGCGGTGTCGGGCGTGATGCCGTTTTGCAGGCAGTACGTTTCGTAGTAGTAGCCGCGCTGACGTAGCAGCTCCTGATGCGTGCCGCGCTCGGTCACGACGCCGTCCTTCAAAATCAGGATGAGGTCAGCATCCTTGACGGAGGAAATGCGCTGGGCAATGATCAGCTTCGTGCAGTCGTAGGGGAGCTGACGCAGCTGCGCCTGAATGTACTTCTCCGTCTCCATATCGACGGCGGAAGTGGTGTCGTCCATGACGAGGATGCCGGGCTTGACTGCCAGCGCGCGCGCCAAGGCAATGCGCTGCTTCTGTCCACCGGAAAGACCCACGCCGCGTTCGCCGATAATCGTGTCGTAGCCCTCGGACAAGCCCTTGATGAAGTCGTCCGCAGCCGCGCGGCGGGCGAAGTCGTGCACTTCATCCTCCGTCAGCGTTTGGTCGCCGAAAGCAATGTTGCCTTCCACCGTGTCGGAAAAGAGGAAAACATCCTGCGTCGCCGTGCCGATGCCGTCGCGGAGCTGCTGCAGCTTCCACTTGCGCACGTTGCAGCCGTCAACGGAAATGCTGCCGCTGGTCACGTCGTAGCAGCGGGCGAGCAGCTGAATCAGCGTCGTTTTGCCGGAACCGGTCGGCCCCATGATGGCGACAGTCTGCCCCGGCTTGGCGGAGAACGTTACGTCGGACAGCACCGGCTGTGAGCCGTAAGCGAAGGATACATGTTCAAAGGAAATCGCACCCTCGATGTGATCGTGATTCACCGCGCAGGAGCTGTCTACAATCTCCGGGCGGGAGACTTCAATCTCCATGACCTTGTTCGAGCAGGTGATGAAGCGCTGCCAGTCGTTGAGCAGGTTGCCCAGCTGCCGCATGGGGACGCTCAGCGTCCACGCCAGCTGGGTGAAAATCGTCAGTTCGCCCGCCGTCATGCCGTCGGTAATCATCAGGTAGCCGCCGAAAAAGACGGTCAGCAGCGTCATGGCGTTCGCCAGAATCTCGATGAAGGGGTAGAAGGACAGCCAACGCTTGTTGATATCCAGATTCGCATCGCGGAAGGCGCGGGAACGCTCGTCGAAGCGGTTCTCCTCGTATTCCTCACGCGCAAACGCCTTCACCACGCGGTTTGCCGCAATGTTCTCCTGCGCCTTCGCGTTCATGTCGCTCATCTTGTCGCGCATGTCCACGAACATCCGCCGCGCGCCCTTGGAGTACACTTTCGTGATAATCATCAGCAGCGGCGTGACGCAGACCATTGCCAGCGCGAGCTTCCAGTTCACCGAGAACAGGTAAATCGACGACGACACGAACATGACGATGCTGTCTACTGCCACATAGTCTATGTATGCCAGAAAATGGCGGCACCAGTCTGTGTCGGCGGACAGGCGCGTCATCAGGTCGCCCGTGCGGTGAATGTCGAAGAAGCGCATGTCCTGATACTGCAGACGCGTGAACAGCCGCATGCGCAGGTTCATCAGCGTGTTCTGGGAGGAATGCTCCAGCAGGACAACCATCAGGTAGCGCAGACCTTCGCGCGTAACCTTGACAATCAGCATCGTCAGCAGCAAGCCGACGAGCGGTTCGGGGTTCTGCGCGACAATGACGTCATCCATCAGGCGCATCGTCAGGTAGGGGTTGATGAGCAGCATCAGCGACGTGACGGCACTGATGCTGAGACCAAGGATGTGCCACTTGTGGTAGCGCTTGTCCATTACGCCCCACAGCCATTTGATATTCTCCATCGGTTACTCCTTATACAGGGTCGATTCGATTTCCTTTGTCACAAAGTCAGCAATGCGGATTTTCCATTCCTCGTCCGGGTGGACTTCGCCGTGAGAGCGGGCAACGCTGCGGTCAAAGCCGCTTCCGTAGAAGCTGTCGATGCAGTGCACGCCCGTTTTCTGCGCGACTTTCTGGATGACACTGCGCTTGAGCAGCCCGTGAGATTCGTCCATCCATGCCTGAGGGGTGTATGTTTGCAGCGGCGTGGCGAGGAAAATCGCCGCGTTTGGGCAGACGGTCTGCAATGTCCGCACCGCCCAGAGCAGCGCAGATGCCATCGACGTGCGGGTCAGGTCGGCATAGGGGAGTTCACAGACGGCCGCAAAGTCATCCGCCGGGGCATTTTCCGGTTGATTGCCGTCATTGGTGGAGATGGCGATGTAGATGACGTCCGGCGTGCTCAGCGTGCCTGTGCCGATACCGATTTCCGCCGGAATCGCATACTCGACGCCATCCACCGTCCAGCGGATGATGCTGCCCTTCGGAGTAAGCGCCTGCAAAACGCGCCGCACCTGATTGGACAGCACGTTGTCCGCCGTGTTCGTGTTCGGCGGCTCGATGAGCATTACAGGCGTGATGTTCCTATCGCCTTCGTGCCAGTCGGAGCAGGTTGCATACCCGCAGGCGGCATTCAGCACCTCCTGCGCGTTCAGCCGATGCGCCACCATCGTGCCGATACCGCTGACCTGGTCGCTGGTGATGCTGTCGCCCATGCAGCAGAAGCAGCGGATGTTCATGGGGTTGTCCTCCCTTGTGGTGGTACTATTTTCCGCATTCGCCTGCGCCATCTGCTTGCGCCTTTTTCCTTCTGGCGTCCGCTCATTCCACTTAGCGTAGCGCTGCTACGCTGCGTTTCATTCGCGTTAGCAAGAAGAAAAAATTCGCTTCGCATCTTGGCGCATTCTCATTTGGAAATAGTACAGACGGGTCGTTCAATCGTAAAGCCTCATTAGAAACGGTTTGATGATAGCACGGTTTTTTCCTTGTTTCAAGGGGGCTTTTGGAAAGATTTCGACAATATTTCTTGCCCATCAGTTAAGTAACAAAAAGCCGGAAAATTCAAGGACAAAAGACACAAAGCGGCGATAAAAACCAGTGACAGGAGTGGCGAAACCGAAGGTGCCCAGCGGGCAACCGCGGACTTTGTCCGTTTTCATTGCCCTCTGGAAGCATGGAAAAGACCAGTTCAAACATGCCTATCAGCATAGAATCAGAAAAAACCACCCAACGAAACCATTTTCGTTCTGGTAAGAAATCAGACATTCTTGACAAAACACAATTTTTGTGTATAATTAAATTATTGCATCATCCATTCCATAGACCCCCACGACGCTAAGGGAGGAAATTAAACATGAAACACTGGGTCGCACAAGCGCTTTTTCTGCTGATGGCACTCTGCTTGTTTCTGCCCTGCTTCGCCGCAGCGGAAGAAGCCGCGCAGACCGCCGTCACCATCGACTTTGAGGATGGCAACGCCGCCGCGTTCAGCCAGTCTGGCTCCTGCACCGTCGGCGTGACGGAATCGCAGGCACATAGCGGTAAGCAGAGCCTGCAAGTTTCCGGGCGCGGCAGCAATAACTGGGATGCCGTTGACCTCTCCGCTGCGTCGGTTGGCATTGAAGCCGGCGCGAAAGTCCACCTGTCCGCCTGCGTCTACGTCGAAAGCTCGGAGGACGGCGTTATGGCGATTGGCAAGGCGGGCGGCGATTACGCCTACTACGCGCAGGTGAACGTCAAGGGCAAGGAGTGGACGGAAATCTCCTGCGACTTCGAGGCGGACGCGGGCATCAATATCCGCTTCCTCACGGCGTCTGATAACTATCTGGGCAAAAACTACTGCCTTGATGACGTTACGCTGACCATCACCGCGCCCGAAAAAGTGGATTACTCCGACGCGCCGCAGATTCACTACACGTCGGACTTTACCAGCGGCACGGACGGCTGGTATGCGCGTTCTGCGGGCGGTGCCGCCATCGAGACGACCGCTGACGGGCTGTACATCACCGGGCGTACCGCGACGTGGAACTCTCCCGGCCGCGACTTCGACCTTGTGCTAGGGCGCGCCTACAACCTGTCCGTGCAGGTGAAGCAGGACGAGCTGGATTCGTGCAGCTTCATCCTGTCCGTCGCCCATACCCGCGACGGCGAGGAATCCTATGAGAACATTGTCACCGGCACGGCGAAGAAGGGCGAATGGGCAATGCTGTCCGGCGCGTACATTCCCGGTCGGTATGATAAGTATGTGCTGTACGTTGAGGGTGCGGGCAAGGAAACGTCCTTCACCATCCGCAATTTCACCTGCGACGAGAAGATTGACTCCTTCGACACCACTTCGCTGCCTGTCCTCAAGACGCTCTATGCGGATAAGTTCGATTTCGGCACGGCGGTTGTTGCCAGTGAAGTGGCGGACAGCAAACGCATGGCGTTCTACGGCAGCCAGTTCACCATCATGACCGCGGGAAACGAGATGAAGCCGGATTCGCTGCTGGATATGGCGGAATGCCGCAAGCTCAGCCGCACGGACGACACGGCCGTCGCTGTGAAGTTCGACAACTGCATTCCGTTCCTCAATTGGTGCCGCGACAATGGCGTGAAGGTGCATGGGCATGTGCTGGTGTGGCACTCCCAGACGCCCGAAGCCTTCTTCCATGAGGGCTACGCGACCCACAAGCCGCTGTGCAGCCGCGAAACCATGCTCGCCCGCATGGAAAGCTACATCCAGCAGGTGCTGACGTGGACGAACGAGAATTATCCGGGGCTGATTGTCTCGTGGGACGTTGTGAACGAAGCCGTGGCGGACGGCAGCGACCAGCTGCGCGAATCCAACTGGACAAAGACAATCGGTCAGGATTTCGTGAACCGCGCGTTTGAGTACGCCCGCAAGTACGCCGCGGACGGCGTGAAGCTGTACTACAATGATTACAACACCCCCCTTGACCCCAAGCTGCACGGCATCTGCGTCCTGCTGGACAGCCTGATTGCGGATGGCACGATTGACGGCTACGGCTTCCAGGCACACTACTCCGTCGGCAGTCCGACGATTGACCGCGTGGATTGGGCGTTCCAGCAGATTGCCAAGCGTGATTTGCTCCTGCGTGTGTCCGAACTTGACGTGGGCATTGACGATACGAGCGAGGAAAATCTGCAGAAGCAGGCGAAGTATTACGGCAACCTGATGAAGATTTTCCTGCGTTACGCCGACCGCATCGAAGCGGTGCAGGTATGGGGCACGGTGGACGACATGAGCTGGCGCGCGGACAAGTACCCGCTCCTGTTCGACAAGGATGCCCAGCCGAAGCCCGCGTTTGACACGCTGGTGGAACTGGCACAGTAAATCCATCATAAAGGCAGCACCGCACAATCCATTTGCCAGCCGACCACCTCATTTGTGCGGTGTTACCCTAACTTTAAGGAGGCGACGAAGATGAAGAAGAAGAGTTTTGCCATATTGCTGGCTGCGGCGCTGCTGCTGTACCTGCTGCCGGGAATGGCGCTGGAAGCGAAGGCGGAAACCGTCCGCAACATATGTTTTTTCTGTAAGAAACAGGCAGATCTTGAGATTACAGGATTCGAGCGATACAACGACGATCAGCATTATGTAATTTACAAATGTCCACTCTGCGGTAAAAGCAAACATGCCATATTTCTTGGCAATCCAATCAGCTATCACTCTGGCGGCACCGAAACGCCGACCTGCACCACGGGCAAAACCTGCGCCCAGTGCGGCGCTCAATACGGCAAACTCGGTCACGACTGGGGCGCATGGCAATCCAGGGGCAACAACAGTGCGCATTTCCGCACCTGCCAGCGCGACGGCTGCGATGCGGTCGACACCGCAAGCTGCTCCGGCGACAGCAGTGCGACCTGCATCACCCTGGGAACATGCACTACCTGCGGCGGGCAGTACTACAGCGCACATACCTTCCCTGCGAATCAGGGCTGGGATTCGGATGCTGAAAACCACTGGGTTAGCTGCACCGTCTGCCACGAAGCGAAAACTAAGGTGGGCGCACATTTCTTCGTTCAGGGCAACGATAGCTCGTGCCTTAAGTCCGCAGCCACCTGCGTTTCTCCGCCCGTGTACTACACAAACTGCGCTTACTGCTACCGCAAGGGAACGGATACTTATGTACACCCATGGTATGGACCTGACCCGAACAACCACGACCTGGTGCACCACGACGCCAAGGCGCCCACCTGCACCGAAATTGGCTGGGATGAATATGACGCCTGCCAGCGCGAGGGCTGCACTTACACCACCAAGGTGGAAATCCCTGCGCTGAAACACAAGCTGGTGCACCACGACGCCAAAGCGCCCACCTGCACCGAGACCGGCTGGGAGGAATACGATACCTGCTCCCGCTGCGATTACACCACTAAGGTGGAGCTGCTTGCGCTGAAACACAATCTGGTGCACCACGACGCGAAGGCGCCCACCTGCACCGAAATTGGCTGGGATGAATACGATACCTGCTCTCGCTGCGATTACACCACCAAGGTGGAAATCCCCGCCCCCGGGCACGATTATACCGAAAAGGTCGTCAAGCCTACCTGTGGAAAGGGCGGCTACACGCTGCACACCTGCAAAAAATGCAATGACAGCTATAAGGATCACCAGACGAAGACGCTGCTGCACTGGTATGGCGAATGGACGAGTAACGGCGACGGCACGCACAGCGCGACCTGCAAGCGCAAGGATTGCAAGCACGTCGGCAAGAACGAATGTGCCATCGTCGAATTCAAGCAGGCTGAAGCGACGCGCACGCTCTGCCCCGTATGCGGCAATGTGAGCGATGGCACGCATTTGAAGCTGGTTGAAGAAGTGAAGGCGGAGGGCGAGCATCTGCCCTATGGCGAGCTGGTGCTGCGCATGGGTGAAACTGCGAACGGCAATACGCTGCTGAGCGTCTGCTTTGAAGTTTCCGGCAAGCTCACCCGTCCGAAGGGCGAGGTAAAAATCACGATGCCCGCCGAGCTGCTGAACGGCGTTACCCTGGCGCTGCTGAATGCCGACGGTACGGAAATTGATCTGCCCTACATCGTGGAAGGTGAAAACGCAGTGTTCACGCTGGACTTCACCGATGCAGAGATTCCCACCGCGCTGATTCGCCTGATACCGACAGCGGAATAATCTTATTTCCATTTCATAGCGTTTTTAAAAATTTGAGGAGGAGAAAAACATGAAAAAATGGTTGGTTACATGTCTCCTGGCGATTGCGCTGCTCTTTGTAGCAACCACGGCGATGGCTGCGCATATCAGGTTGAACGGCGACTATTGCGAAGGGAATACCTTTGAAATACGCAAAAGAGAAAAAGATTACCATACGCTGTACTGTTACCGCTGCTATGATGAGTTTACAGAGAATCATTGGAGCATAGATACACCCCAGTACAAAGCCACTTGCACGAAAGTTGCGGTATGTACTTCTTGTCTTATGTCCTACGGTGAATACGGGCCGCACGACTGGGGCGCATGGCAATCCAGGGGTAACAACAGTGAGCATATCCGCCACTGCCAGCGTGACGGCTGCGATGCGGTCGACACCGCAAGCTGCTCCGGCGACAGCAGCGCGACCTGCATTACGCTGGGAACATGCAGCACCTGCGGCGGGCAGTACTACAGCGCACATGCATTCCCTGCGGGGCAGAACTGGCATTCGGACGACAAAAACCACTGGCTTAGCTGCACCGTCTGCCACGAAGCGAAAACTAAGATGGGCGCACATTGGTTCGTTCAGGGCGCCGTTAGCGTGTGCCTTAAGTCCGCAGCCACCTGCGTTGCTCCGGCCGTGTACTACACAAACTGCGACTACTGCTACCACAAGGGAACGGATACTTATGTAGACCCAAATAATGGACCTGACCCGAACAACCACGACCTGGTGCACCACGACGCAAAGGCGCCCACCTGCACCGAGATCGGCTGGGATGCCTACGAAACCTGCCAGCGCGAGGGCTGCACTTACACCACCAAGGTGGAACTCCCTGCGCTGAAACACAAGCTGGTACACCACGACGCGAAGGCGCCCACCTGCACCGAGACTGGCTGGGATGAATATGATACCTGCTCCCGCTGCGATTATACCACCAAGGTGGAAATCCCTGCCCCCGGGCACGATTATACCGAAAAGGTCGTCAAGCCCACCTGCGAAAAGGTCGGCTACACGCTGCACACCTGCAAAAACTGCAATGACAGCTATAAGGATCACCAGACGAAGACGCTGCTGCACTGGTATGGCGAATGGACGAGTAACGGCGACGGCACGCACAGCGCGACCTGCAAGCGCAAGGATTGCAAGCATGTCGGCAAGACTGAATGCGCCATCGTCGAATTCAAGCAGGATGAAGCGACGCGCACGCTCTGCCCCGTATGCGGCAATGTGAGCGATGGCACGCATCTGGCGCTGGTTGAAGAAGTGACGGCGGAGGGCGAGCATCTGCCCTATGGCGAGCTGGTGCTGCGCATGGGTGAAATGGCGAACGGCAATACGCTGCTGAGCGTCTGCTTTGAAGTTTCCGGCAAGCTCACCCGGCCGAAGGGCGAGGTGAAGATCACGCTGCCCGCCGAGCTGCTGAACGGCGTTACCCTGGCGCTGCTGAATGCCGACGGTACGGAAATTGATCTACCCTACATCATCGAAGGTGAAAACGCAGTGTTTACGCTGGACTTCACCGATGCAGAGATTCCCACCGCGCTGATTCGCCTGATACCGACAGCGGAATAATCCCATTTCATTTGATACAGAGAAAGTAAGAAATTAGAGGAGGAGAAAAACATGAAAAAATGGTTGACTGCATGTCTCCTGGCGATCGCGCTGCTCTTTGTAGCAACCACGGCGATGGCCGGACATACCAAGGCGAACGGCGACTATTGTTTAGGCGGTTCCTATGCTCTGCTAAAAGAGTACGAAAATCAGCATCTGCTGAGGTGCAATGACTGCCAGGAAGAGATCTTGGAGAATCACTGGATTGGACAGGAGGCCACGTGCATACGGCAAGCACAATGCGGCGGCTGTACTGCACGCTTCGGCGATTACGGGCCGCACGACTGGGGCGAGTGGAAGTCCAACGGCAACGGCGCCCACACCCGCGTCTGCAAGCATAATGCTTCACACACCGAAACGAAGGATTGTACCTTCAGCGCAGCGCCCTGCACCGTACCTGCCGCCTGCACTGAGTGCGGTGCGGTTTACAAGCTGGGTCATGACTGGGGCGCATGGACATCCAACGGAAATAAAACCCACACCCATACCTGCAAACGCGACGCCAGCCATATAGAGACGGAAAACTGCAACATTCAGGAGGCCACCTGCAGAGACCCCGCCCGGTGCCGGGAATGCAATGGTGAATATGGCAGCGCAGACCCAAGCAAGCACGAATGGATGTACAGTTACTCCAATGGCGACGGCACCCACACCCGTATGTGTGCTTTGGACTTCACCCACACAGAAACGAGCGATTGCTCCGGCGTGCGCTGTGGGGAAACGGGCTGGTGCGACGAGTGCCACGAAATATACACGGCAAGCCACAAGTTTAACGGCCCCTGGTCGAGCAATCCCGACAAGCACTGGCGCGCCTGTATCTACTGTAATGAGGCGGGGAGCAAAGCTTCCCATTCGTTCGTGGAACAGCCCGACGCCCGGTATCTGAAGTCCGAGGCCACCTGTGCATCTCCGGCCGTGTATTACAAGGTCTGTTCCGACTGCGGCTACCAGACGCCGAGCACTTTTGAAAGCGGCGATATTGATCCGAACAACCATGATCTGCAGCGCCATGAAGAGGTGAAAGCCCCCACCTGCACGGAAAAGGGCTGGAGCGCCTACTATACCTGCTCCCGCTGCGATTACACCGCCTATCAGGAAACGGACGCGCTGGATCACGACTGGAACGATTGGACGTCCAATGGAAACAAAACCCACACCCGCACCTGCAAGCGCGATCCCAGCCACACCGAAACGGAAGCCTGCTCCGGCGTGAGCTGCGGGGATACGGGCGCATGCTCCGTCTGCGGCGGAGCATATACGGAGGAGCACAAGTATGATGAAAGCTCATGGTCGTGCGATGATGCTGGGCATTGGCGCAATTGCGTCTATTGCCATGAAAAAGGGGAAATAGCTTCCCATTCATTCGAAATGCATGAGCAGACTGCAGCCACCTGCGTATCTAAGGCTGTGTATGCCAGGGTCTGTTCCGATTGCGATTACCAGGGTGGTACCTTTATTTTCGGCAATATAAATCCGGACAACCACGACCTGATCCCCCATGCCGGCAAGGCCGCTACCTGCACCGAAAAGGGCTGGAAGGACTATAACACCTGCTCCCGCTGCGACTACAGCACCTATGAGGAGCTGCCGGCGCTGGGACATGACCCGATTCCCCATGCCGGCAAGGCCGCTACCTGCACCGAGTCCGGCTGGGAGGCCTACGATACCTGCTCCCGCTGCAACTACAGTACCTATGTGGAACTGCCCATCGATCCGGACAATCACAATCTGGTGTATCACGAAGCGAAAGCTCCGACCTGCACGGAAATCGGCTGGGATGCCTACGATACCTGCTCCCGCTGCGACTACAGTACCTATGTGGAACTGGCCATCGATCCGGATAACCACGATCTGGTGCATCACGAAGCGAAAGCTCCGACCTGCACGGAAATCGGCTGGGACGCCTACGATACATGCAAGCGCTGCAACTACAGTACCTATGTGGAACTGGCCATCGATCCGGACAATCACAATCTGGTGCATCACGAAGCGAAAGCGCCGACCTGTACGGAAATCGGCTGGGATACCTACGATACCTGCTCCCGCTGCGATTACACCACCAAGGTGGAACTGCCTGCGCTGAAACACAATCTGGTACATCACGATGCCAAGGCGCCCACCTGCACCGAAATTGGCTGGGAGGAATACGATACCTGCTCCCGCTGCGATTACACCACCAAGGTGGAGCTCCCCGCACTGAAACACAATCTGGTACACCACGATGCCAAGACCCCCACCTGTACCGAAATTGGCTGGGATGAATACGATACCTGCTCCCGCTGCGATTACACCACTAAGGTGGAAATCCCCGCCGCCGGGCACGATTATACCGAAAAGGTCGTCAAGCCCACCTGCGGAAAGGGCGGCTACACGCTGCACACCTGCAAAAAATGCAATGACAGCTATAAGGATCACCAGACGAAGACGCTGCTGCACTGGTATGGCGAATGGACGAGTAACGGCGACGGCACGCACAGCGCGACCTGCAAGCGCAAGGATTGCAAGCACGTCAGCAAGACCGAATGCGCCATCGTCGAATTCAAGCAGGATGAAGCGACGCGCACGCTCTGCCCCGTATGCGGCAATGTGAGCGATGGCACACATCTGGCGCTGGTTGAAGAAGTGACGGCGGAGGGCGAGCATCTGCCCTATGGCGAGCTGGTGCTGCGCATGGGTGAAACTGCGAACGGCAATACGCTGCTGAGCGTCTGCTTTGAAGTTTCCGGCAAGCTCACCCAGCCGAAGGGCGAGGTAAAAATCACGATGCCCGCCGAGCTGCTGAACGGCGTTACCCTGGCGCTGCTGAATGCCGACGGTACGGAAATTGATCTGCCCTACATCGTGGAAGGTGAAAACGCAGTGTTCACGCTGGA